>Ga0315321_10003489_pt1 | contig 12237 bp, 14 predicted proteins | sample M180m21515metaG_FD_203464 | JGI IMG/M metagenome (GOLD analysis project Ga0315321, IMG submission 203464) | Ammonia-oxidizing marine archaeal communities from Monterey Bay, California, United States - M1 80m 21515 | ecosystem: Environmental > Aquatic > Marine > Intertidal zone | place: USA... | reverse complement strand
TACCCCTGTTCCTAGTGAAACTGCCGTTGCAACCGAAACTCCGGTTCTTTCTGCACCAACTGAAGTAGAGGTTCTTTCTGCACCAGCCGAAATACAGGTTCTCTCTATCCAAATACTTGAGAGGAGACCCCATAATAGCGATGCTTTCACCCAAGGGTTTGAGTTCTTTGAAGGAAGGCTTTTTGAAAGTAGAGGCCTGTATGGAGAATCAGGTGTGAGTGAAATAAATCCCAGCAATGGAGAGTTGATGCGATGGTTGCCGTTAGAAAACCAGTTTTTTGGAGAAGGTCTAACGGTTGTTGGCGACACGTTAATTCAACTGACGTGGAGAAATGGTGTCGCCAATGTTATCGATATTGATTCTTTTGTAATCGTTGATGTCTTCAATTTCGAAGGTGAAGGGTGGGGGGTGTGCTTTGACGGTGAAGTGCTGTACATGTCTGATGGTTCAAGCCGGTTGACGATTCGCGACCCGGGATCTTTCCTCATCGTTGATGAAATAACTGTCACACGAGATGGAGTGCCCGTGATAGAGATCAATGAATTGGAATGTGTTGGGGAGAACATCTACGCCAATGTGTGGAAAACAAATGACATATTGGTAATTGACCGGTCAAGTGGAAATGTTCGCGCAGCTATTGATGCTTCAGGGCTTCTTACTGCCGAGGAATCAGAATCCGCAGATGCTTTGAATGGCATTGCCTACCTTGAAGAATCAGGTACGTTTCTCATTACTGGGAAGCTTTGGCCAGCCATGTTTGAAGTTGCTTTTGAGTAAAAGCTTTAGTGTTCTATTCAAGTCCCATAAGAGTTGTCATCCCGTACCAGTGACCGGCCGTATACCCGCCGTCAACTGGTAGTGCCACTCCAGTAATGAACGACGAATCATCGCTCGCGAGGAAGAACGCTGCTCCGGCGATCTCATCGGCTTCTCCCCACCGTCCAAGTTTGTGTTGATCTTTAATCTTCTCTGCCCGTTCCCCCATCAACGTGACCGTCGCTTCGAACATGGGTGTTCTGATAAATCCTGGGCATATCGCGTTTGCTCGTATACCGAGACGCCCGTAATCATTCGCTAGGTTTTTCGTAAGGAGGATGACGCCGCCTTTGGACGCATTGTACGTTGATCCTCCTTCGCATCCTTCAATACCTTCGATACTCGCGATTGTGACGATACTTCCGGAGCGTTGTTCCATCATTGTGGGCAGCACTGCTTTGATGCTGAGCATGGTTCCAGTCAGGTTTACGTCCTGCACGTGTTGCCAATTCTCTAATTCAATGGAGTGGACGGGGCCGCCTCCGGCTACGCCAGCTGAAGTAACGATTGTGTCTATTCGGCCATAACGGTCAAGGATTTCTGACACTGCTGATTGCTGCGCTTTTTCGTCTCGCACGTCTAATTCAAAGAACGCGTTTTTGCCATTGATATGGTTATCCCAGTCAGGGTTTGCTTGCAGGTCTGAGCCGATAACGGTCGCTGATTCTTGCGCGAAACGTTGCGCACACGCTAAACCTATTCCTGATGCTGCTCCTGTTACGTAGCAGACTGTATTCTCTAATCTTCCTTGCATGAAGCCTCCCTTGGCTTATCAAATAATGACTCGTATTGGGTAACCATCGTTATCGTAGTCGTGCCCGCCGATGATAATAGCTTTGTTTTGCGCGTATCTTTTCGCTGACCATGCTGCTGCGAACGCATCTAGGGCATCATCTACCTTGCATTTCTTCGGCAACGTCTGCACGATGACATCTATATCTGGAATTGTGGCCCTGAGGAGATTAATTCTTTGTTCATAACCTTCTGGTGTTTTCTTTGACGGTAAGGGATGTTTCGCTAATTCACAGAAAGACGTTTCCGGATGGCATTCAAAGAACTGGTTTGTGTCTTCGGGATGGAGTGATTCTCGTATTTGCCTGATTTGGGGGACGAGGTTCCAGGTTTGAATGGAAATGCCCTTTCCGATAGTTTCCCTGTTCAATTGTGATGCCTGCTCATGCGTTTTTGCATTGAGCACTGACGTTGACGGTGTTGGGAAAAGCGAAGATCTTCTTTCTCCTAATCGTTTGCGGATTTCGCTATCTATTCCTTGGTCCGGTTTCTCTAGTAATCCGATTGGCATGTCAACCGCGACAGTTACGCAATTCTTTATCTGAGTTGCTGCTTTAACTTCCTCAAAGGTTTCGCATCGTTGCAGGTACGCTCCTTTACTTTTTCTTACGGGAATGTATGCGACAATCCAGCCTTTTTGCGCTCCATCAACTCCAGCAACCCATTCTTTACCAGTCATAAATGTAGATTAACGCCCTTCAAGCGGGTAGGCGTAGGAGGATTCTTTGAAAAGTGTGTATTTAATCTTTTATTGATGTGTGTTCTTCGTCTATAAGTGGCATCCTTAGAGAACGATTTTATTCATTGGAGAGAGTTGATGTTCAAAGCTGGCGACCGAGTCGTGTACCCGCATCATGGTGCGGCGATCGTAGAAGAAAAGAAAGTGAAAACTATTTTCGGATCACGCAAAGAATATTTGATCCTCCGAATGGTTATGGACAATATGACGGTTTCCGTCCCTGTTGACAAAGTTGAAGAAGTCGGAATGCGATGGCCTATCAGTGGTGAAGATGTTGAAGATCTCTTTGATGTGCTGAAACGGCGGGATGTTCGTGAACCATCTAACTGGAGTCGAAGGTTCAAAAACCATCAAGAGAAACTGAAATCAGGTGACGTCTACCAGGTGGCTGAAGTTGTTCGGAACCTTGCGTTACGAGACCGTGATAAAGGTTTATCCGCAGGTGAGAAAAGCTTGTATAACAAAGCCATGAACGTTCTTGTTTCAGAATTGAGTTTCGCTTTAGAAGTTGAGGATGAAGAAGCTGAAGGCAAAGTCCAGAAGGCCCTGGAATAAACGCTTAGGCTTACACTCTCTAGTGTCTTAGTTAGTTCCACATCAGATACTATGAGTACAACGGGACGTGGCGCAGCTCGGTAGCGCACCTGCTTTGGGAGCAGGGGGTCGAGAGTTCAAATCTCTCCGTCCCGACAAGTAAAACCCCAGTTCAAAGGCTTATCTAGGTAATAGAAGAGTCTAGGTTCTGGGGCTTTATACGTCTGGGGACAGTCTGGGGACAGTTGAGAAAAGAAATAAACCTATACCGGGGTAGGTCTTACAGTGTTTAACACAACCCCTTACCTTTTTATAAACTGGTATCAAGAATTAAATAAATCCTCTATTACAGAACTTACATACTCTGAAAAAATTGGTTTTGCATCATTCCAAGATATTTCATAAATATTTTCAAATGCATCTTCAAAGTTTTGCCCATTAGCCATTAACGAATACATACGCATAGCAGAATCAGATCCTGACATTGCACTCATAGCTTCAACAGTTAAGTATCCAATAGAGTATCCAAGAACATAATCAGGATTTTTTATACATATGCCTGGAATGCTTTCATTGTAATAATTTAAAATTGTAGAAGCTGAATAATCATCGTAAGGTGGCTGGATATGTCTGCCAGTTACTTGTGATTTACGAATTTCTAAATACTTTTCATAAGTGTCTACTCCAATTGATAGACCAGCTGCATGTGCAATCCCCTCATTTAACCAGCATGGAGAAGCATCATTGGCATTTTGTTGAGGATTCGTAGCATTTCCAATCCATTGAGCTGCAACAACTGAATGTGTTACTTCATGAATATGAAGAGGGCCATATCTATAAGCATCTATAGAGTCTGGACTATTAATACCAAATACACCTACACCAAAATGAGGTGGTCTATGATAAATTCCTGAATTACCTCCATTACAAATACCGTCTTCATCTCTGCATGGTGCTCTAGCCATACCACCTTCAAATCCAGAACTAGTTAATTCGTTTATAGCCCAATCAAGGTCGTTATAACTATAGAAAAATGCATAATATTTTTCGGGTAGATTAAAATTTTGCCAAAAATTTATACCTTTTTGAATATAGGATTCATTGTCTAAAAAATACAATTCTGTTGTAGGTCCAATATTTATAATTATTTCTAAATTTTCAACATTGTCTGTGTTTGTATTTTCATTTAATATCCTTTGTGAATCATCCCAAGCAAGTTTTGGGACTTCTGAAAGTTTTGAGCTTAATTCAGAAATACTTAAGTAAGTACAGGAATCACATAAATTTCCAACAACTGAGGTTGTAGTAGTTGTATCTTGAGCAGTTGTAGTAGTTGTATCTTGAGCAGTTGTAGTAGTTGTATCAGGAGCTGCGCTCGCTTCTTCCTTCTTCTCGTTACCTTTTTCAGCACTATCCGGCTCTTCGGCTGTCGAAGCTTCAACAGAGTTAGCCCCAGTGTTCTGAGAGGTTCCGGTACAGGAAACGGCCCCGAACAGCAAAACAAAAACAACCAAAGACCTCTTCATGTAAAAAATATAACACGAAATTTTTAAATCCTTGTAACCACATGCCCTCTAGCGCCTCTAGCACCCCCACACATGTAACAAAACCTGTCCTGCCCTAACCAGCATCAATGAGATTATCGTAATCTAGGATTTCTTGTGCCATAGCAATAAGGTCTGTCACGTAAGGCTCACCGCCGATCTTTAACTCGTCCGCAGGGAAATTATCAAGGTCGACATCATATATGCTGCCAAGCCAAACTAATGTACCCAAATCCAATAGTATTTGGCCTGCATGACCTTTGTAATCTGTGAATAATCCCTGCCCCTGTTTTTTCTTAAGTGTCATCTCACTAACTTCAGGAAGGGAATCTGATTCGAATAATTCTCTCAAGTCGAAAGCGGCTTTCCCGTGAAAAATACTTCGTATCTCGCTACCAGAGTAGAGTTCTCGTAAATTGTCTATGAGCGGATGCCACGCACTTTCATGGGCGGCAATCATTCGTCCAGAGAACGCTTCATTATTTTCGTATTCAGAGGGGTAATCTACCCACGGAAGGGCAAGAGCAAAGTCAGTATCAGGATTAGCGCTCAGGGCGTAGTCAATCCAATTCTGAGATGCCCAGTCTGTTTCTCTTGATTCCTTAAAATTATCAGAACAACAGATCATCACTAGTAGGTCGATATCACCATTGTCTAGAACATTTTGAATTTCCAAACGTGCTTCTGTGTTCTCCCAAAGTGCTTGCGGGCTTCCATTTTCTCCTCCGCGGAAAACAATTTCTTGAATGTGATTATCAACACCTGCCATTTCAGCAAATAAAGATAGCTTCTGAGCGAAAGGTCTACCGAAACTATGGCCAATGTACAAAACCTTTTGACCCTTAACAGGTTCTTTCACTGTGTTGGAGAGGCCCGTTTCTTGCGGTTGTGATTGAGGCATTACAGTTGACGCTTCTGGAATTAGTGATTTAGGCCTGGTTTCCTGCTCTAAAGGTGAACGAACTTCGCTTGAGCCGCATCCAAAGAACAATACTGCGACAAAAAAGGCAACAAAGAGTCTGGTAGCGGGTTTTCGAGTACTTGTCATATCACTATCTTTCTCGTATTTACTTCCCCGAATATAGCTTCATAAGGTAAGAAATTCTTAAGAGAATAGTCAATAGCATTAATACTAACTACAAGTACTAAAACCCTTGTAAACACAAGGCCTCTAGCACTTCTAGCGCCCCCACACATGCAACAAACCTGTTCTGCCCTAAACTAAACGCATGGTTAAAAGGGTTCTCACAAGCATCATCACAACATAAAGGAGCAGCATGAAGAGGGGTACGTGTCCAAAATGTAACGGCGAAAATATTGTTGCACCAAAGATTCGAAAACGAGTATTAAAGCACATTGGATTCAAGTCAGAAGAATACTTGTGCAAGGATTGTGGTTACGTTGAAGTATACAAAACTGTTCCAACGGGAAGATGATGAACTCCTGTAAACACATAGCCTCTAGCGCCTCTAGCGCCTCTAGCACCCACACACATGTAACAAAATCAGTTCTGCCCTAAACCCATATAAGGTTCAACTATGCGAATAGGATTGAACACATCACAGCATCATTGTTCTTGGCCTTGGCTTCTTGAAGTATGGACACGTGCAGACCAGATAGACCTCTTTGAATCTGCATGGACTTTTGATCATTTTCACAGCCCCACAGAGGACACACATGCTGATTGTTTAGAAGGATGGATTTCGTTGACTGCTCTCCTTAAAGCAACGAAACGTCTAAGGGGCGGAATTCTTGTCAGCGGAATGCTGTACCGGCAACCAGCCGTCGTAGCAAATATGGCATCATCACTAGACATTATCTCTGATGGGCGTTTCGAACTTGGCCTAGGAGCAGGGTGGAGCGAAGACGAATGTAATGCCTATGGAATTCATCTCGGAACTATGGAAGAACGGTTTGATCGCTTTGAAGAAGGACTTGAGGTGATCAGCCTTCTCCTCACTCAAGATAAGTCAGATTTCTCCGGAAATTGGTATCAACTAAGAAATGCGATGAATAACCCCAAAGGACCACAAGACCCACTACCTATCTGCATTGGCGGTGCAGGATTACGGAGAACCATCCCCGCAGTTGCAAAGTTCGCATCACATTGGAATTACATTCATTCCAACGCATCTGTTGAAGATTTTGAAAAAAGACTTCAAGTGCTAAACAAAGCTTGTGCAGCCATAGGTCGCAGTACAAATGAAATACTGATATCAACAAAAATTACTTACAACGGGAATATTTTAGAAACAGTGGAACAGATCAAAGAATACTCAGAAGTTGGAGTGCATTTGGGCATCATAAATGTTCCGAAAACAGAGCCTGCAACGATTGTTGATCGTCTTGCTGATGAACTTTCAAAGTATATGTAACGACTCAATTTTGTTTTTGGACGTATTTCTAATAGAAAACAACCCTTGCAAACACATGCCCTCTAGCGCTTCTACTTCTGATTCTTGGAGTTCTTCTATTAGATCAGGACAGTAGGCACTCCACATCTCCATCAACCACTCACGCTCAAAACCTCTACCAAATGAGCTTAGAAGTTCACTCCTTTGGTGTAACCCCCATCAACGATGATGTTGCTTCCATTAACCCAACTTGCTCTTGGAGAAGCAACAAAAGATACGACGTCAGCGACTTCATCTCCTGTGCCCATTCGGTTTTGCGGATGCATAGCGACATCACGGTTATAAATTTCTGGGTGGCGAGACCGGATATCATCCCATCTATGGCCTTCGATGAAAATAGGACCAGGTGATACCGAATTAGCTCTAATGCCTTCTTTGCCCCAAGTTTGCGCCAGTTGGGAAATCATTCGAATAGCAGCTGCTTTAGTCGCACCATAACTAGGTGAGATCGGAACGTCATGATGTTCAATTGCCGTAATCGTCGCTATTTGAACAATTGCTGCTGCTGTCGATTTGACCAAATAGGGTTTCGCTGTTTCATAGAACATTGCGTTTCCTAAAATATCAATATCAAAACTACGATTCCAAGGATCAGGGCCTTCGCCATGCTGTCCACTAGCACTCGCATTTCCAATGCATATATCAACACCCCCGAGGCTGCTTGCAGAATCGTTCACCCATTTAATTACTGCGTCAGAGTCAGAGAAATCACATAAGGTTCCAACTGCTGTACCTATCGCATTATATTCTTCGAGTGCTTCGTCTAAATCATCTTGTCGTCGGCAGCAAATAGCGACACTCGCACCTTCTTGAAGGAACCGGCGAGCGATATACGCCCCTACTCCCTTATGCCCTGCAGAAATAAGTACTTTTTTGCCTTCGAGTTCTAAATCCATTTAAATCCTCCGGCCAGTAATACAGCGGGTGTTTTACGATTATGCATTGAGCCCCCCTCTTACGAACGTTCCTAGCCTCCGTTGACTTATACCTAGGAATCTATAGATCTAGTACTACCATGTCAAAAGTACATCACTCTTCACAGTGTTCTTAAACCCTTGTAAACACATGCCCTCTAGCGCCTCTAGCACCCCCCACACATGTAACAGAACCTGTTCTGCCCTAAACCCGCAACAATTGCAACCAAAATTATTTACTCTTACTCTTGAAATATGGAAGCTAGTAGCAATCAACCGCCACCGCCATCTAAACAGCAGCAGCAATTGTATGTGGCTGACAGCTCAACTTGGTTACCGAAAGGCCCAATGTGCCGTACTTGTCTGATTTCGCTGCTCTTTGCTGTGCTAGCACTAATCGTATTTTTTCTAGCGGGCGGTTTCGTGTTTGTGACGGATGGTACAGACGGAATAATTCTTGTGGGTTTGGCTACTTCAATTTGTTATCTTGTAAGCCTCGTGACTGGAATTATCGGGCGTAGAAGAGTAAAGCGAGATCCCGATTTGAAAGGCAATAAATTCAATTCCCTTTATTTGATACTGCTTACGATTGTGAATTTCTTTAACACTTGGTTTGTTTTGTTTCTATGGGTCTATGTTCTGCCGGGTGAACTTAACGGCGGTTGCTGCTAAACGGGTCTAAAGCTTTGAGGTATTTATGTAGCTTTTGCTAATGCATTTATTTACTCATACTGTTTACTCATCAGGTCGTTGATGATGGGATTTAGCTTGTGACCGTTTTTCAGGATTCAAAATATGATGTAGTCATAGTCGGTTCTGGTATTGGAGGACTCTCTGCTGCGATACGCGCTCACAGTTTAGGCGGGTCTGTCTGCATAGTTGAAAAGTCACCTCACCTTGGTGGAGCTACGGCTTGGTCTGGTGGACAGGTATGGGTTGGCGCTAATCATGTAGCAAAGAAAATCGGGATTGAAGACTCAATAGACGAAACTCTTAATTATGTTCATTCCATTGCTAATAAATACCCGGAACTCTTTGATACCCAGCGAGCAATTGAGTGGATAGAAGGAGCAATAGAAGCTGCAGAGTGGTTCGAAAAAGAAGGGATAATTCAGTGGCGTTTAATACCTAACTACGAGGATTATTATTACCCTGACGCCCCAGGCTCTAAAGCAACTGGCAGATATCTAACTGGCGAGCCAATAAACGGAGACCTACTAGGGGAAAGCAGAAAACTCTTGATAGATGCCCCACATTGGCCAATAGGCATCACTTACGAAGAAATGTTTGAATGGGGCGGAGTCTCAGCTCGCGACCGGTGGGATAGAGACGTTATGGAACGCAGAAAAGAGAACGATACTCTGACATTCGGACAGGGAATAGCGGCATGGTTCGTTAAAGGCGTATTTGAAAGATCCATTGATGTCTATACCGAACAACCTGTAACGAGCCTTCTTACAAACGAAGAAAGTGTGATAGGGGTTCGTTCAGAAGCTCCCTCAGGAACTATAGACCTTTACGGCCAAGTGATCTTAGCTACCGGATCGCATGATTGGTCACATCAACTCGGTGAAAGATTCATTGGAGTTCCCTTAGAGCATGGTGGAAGTTTGGCACCCGTTTCAATCGCAGGCGATGGGATAAACCTTGGAATGCAGGTGGGAGCGGAAGTAAATGCCGTACCGGGAACTGCAGCGCCGATAACACCCGGTTATAAACTACCAAAGCCAACTTTTGAAGGAGACTCAGGGTTCAGAGGTTGCTATGAGCACTGCATGCCCCACACAATTTTAGTTAACACGAAAGGAAAAAGATTTTGTGATGATTCCTTTCACCCAGACGTTATCGCTGGAGCGATGGAGGAAGACAAAGATAGGAATAAACCAAATTTACCCTTCTTTATGATTTGGGATGACTGGCATCACAGCCGTTATGGATTGGGTGTGACTGGACCCGGGGAACCCTATGTCGAAGGTCTAGTGTCATCCGCTTCAAGCATTGAAGGTCTGGCTAAAAAATTGAGCATTGATCCAATAGGTTTAAAGGAAACTATTGAACAATATAACTTCCATGCCGAAAGTGGCAGTGATCCACATTTTGGACGTGGGACCAATGCTTCTGTTCGAACTTTCAGAGGGGATGGAGATCATCAGCCAAATCCAAATGTAGGGCCCTTAACAGACGCTCCTTTTCACGGAATGAAAATGAACCTTCTCAATACAGGGATAGCGGCTGGAGGGCTAGTAGCAGGCAAATCAGGGAAAGTGCTACGTCAAAATGGAATGCCTATTAACGGCTTATTTGCTGCAGGAGAGTGTGTTACACGAACAACGGGCGGAGGGGCAGGTTATAACAGCGGCTATTCGTTATGCCGAGCTATGACTTATGGATATCTTTCTGCAAGCGAAATTCTTAACCCCTTGTAAACACATGCCCTCTAGCACCCATCTATATGTAACAACTATGGGCAGCGAACCCCGAAGGTTTAAATGACACTTGAAAAATTAACCATAGGAATGTTGTTCCCATTCCGACAGAATCTGCCAATTCTGGAAGATCTATGTAATGATTACCCCGTTTCTTTGGTTTGGACCCCTTATATGGAGTCCAATGAACTTCGGTCAGCTCGAGGGCTCACTAAAGGCCAAAATACAGATCACCTCCCAGCCCCAAATATTAGCCAAGATACATTAGCTAAATGGAGTACTTGTGATGCGCTCGTGGGACTAGATCTCCCCAGTCAACCAGAAGAACGGTTCCCGCAGTTGAAATGGTTCCAAGGAGTAGGCGCAGGCTACGACCATATTGACAGTGAAGCATTAAAGAAAATGGGGGTAATTCAAACGAATGCAAGAGGTATTTCTTCTATAGCAATTGCAGAATTTGTGTTCGCGCGAATCTTGCAAGTATGGAAACAGTTGCGAACACTAGATAAACAACAATCAACCAGAACGTGGACCGCAAGGTTCGGAACGCAGGTTTCTGGCCGAACGATAGGAATCGTTGGTCTAGGGACTATTGGTCGTGAAGTAGCGATTCGAGCCAAGGCATTTGGTATGGAAGTACTGGCAACTCGTCGAACGAGTCTTCCAAATGAGTCCGACCCCGATGTTGACAAGCTTCTACCATACGATGAATTAGCAGAAATGCTGCCAATATGCGACGTCGTCGTCGTTTCGGCGCCAGCCTCTGAAGAAACAAAAGACTTGTTTGATGATGAAGCTTTTCAACTGATGAAGCCAGGAGCTATTTTTTGTAATATTTCACGTGGATCGCTCGTGGTAGAAGAATCTTTAGTTAGGGCGCTAGACGACGGACCATTAGGGGCAGCGATACTTGATGTGACACGGCAAGAGCCTTTGCCGAAAGAGTCACCACTCTGGATTTCCCCCAATCTATACCTATCCCCACACTGTTCTGTCTCTTTAGACACTTATGAAGAGGACGCTGCTGAAATAGTAGCGACAAACGCATTGAGATTGCTTCACGATCAGGAACTCATAAATATCATCCGTTGATTCTATGTCAACCAATCCCCTGTAGACACATGCCCTCTAGCACCCTACACATGTAACAATTGCCAACGGAATATACTGCCTCTACCCTTTGAAGTGTGACACAAAATGATGAAGATTATGGAGTTTTCCCTCTCCGATCTTTTCTTGATTTCACAATCAAAGAGGAATCCGCAGGTGTCGCTTCGGCGGTTCTAAACATAGATGAACGCCACCTAAATCCCAATGGAGTTATGCATGGTGGCGTAATCTTCACCTTGGCGGATACAGCCATGGGGAAAGCTACGATGTCCATACTTCAAGAAGGACAGATTTGCGCCTCCATTGAAGTGTCGATCCGCTATTTGCGGGCGGTGACGGAAGGAGAATTAGTGGCAACTGCTTCGGTGATTAAAGCGGGTAAAAGTGTCGTACATCTTGAAAGCCAGATAGTCGTGGAGGGAAATCAACGGCTAGTGGCGATCGTCCATGGATCTTTCGCTGTCATAAACACATAACCTCTAGCGCCTCTAGCACCCGCACACATGCAACAAACACTGGCATGTCCTTACCCGCAACGTTTGTGTGAATGGGCATTCCGTTACTACTCTTTGACCATGGCTCATGCACAACACTTGGAGCAACTGCAACGCATTTGGGAAGAATAGGGAGAGGTTATGATAAAAACCACGAAGAAAAAAATCATATCGTTCTCATTGATAATATTTGGAATGCTTGTACTCATTGCTGGGATTATCATGGTACAAACTGGATTTGCAACCTTTGCTGATGACGAACCTAGAGTTGGACTCTACATCGGAGGTATTTTCACAATAATTGGAGGCATTTTCTCGACAGTTGGTGGGATCGTTTTTCTCAACTTTGATAGCTTGAAAAAGAATATTTTTCGTACGGTTGGCAAAATTGCTGACGCAGTTGAAGAGGAGAGGATTCAAGAGAAAAAATGATGACCCTATAATTCTATTTGT
>Ga0315321_10003488_pt1 | contig 12238 bp, 8 predicted proteins | sample M180m21515metaG_FD_203464 | JGI IMG/M metagenome (GOLD analysis project Ga0315321, IMG submission 203464) | Ammonia-oxidizing marine archaeal communities from Monterey Bay, California, United States - M1 80m 21515 | ecosystem: Environmental > Aquatic > Marine > Intertidal zone | place: USA... | reverse complement strand
GAACCGATACTCCAATGAGTACAACTTGGTGCGCCACACCCTGGCGACCTGGAACCTGGTGCAGGCTTGGCAGATGGAGCCCGAGCGCACCGACTTCCTCGAAGGTGCCCGCCGCGCGCTCGACTTTACCCAGCGCTTCCTCGTGAAGGAAATCGACCCGAAGACCGGCAATCGCATGGCCTACTACAGCTTCAACGACAACCAGAAGCTCGGCACTGTCGTGGTCAACCTGCTGGGCATCATCGACTTGGCGCGGGCGACGAAGTCCTCCGAGTGGGACCAGCTGTTGGTGGAGATGGGCAATTTCATCCTGTTTATGCAGGAAGAAAATGGCCGCTTCAATGGCTACCACGTCGATAAAGACCACCCTTACTACCAGGCAAAGAACGACATTGTGCCCGGTGAGGCCGCGCTCGCACTCATCTACCTGACGGAGTACTTCGACGACGACAAGTGGATCGAGACCCTGCCGGCCTACTTTGAGTATTACAAGCCCTGGTATGATAGCCGGGCAGTAAAGGCCGATGCGACGGCCCCCTGGCCCAAGTACACCTACGACAACGACACGCGTCTCGACCTGGTTCAGTTCGGTCCGTGGACGGTCATGGCTGCCAACGCCTACCACCGTCGCACTGGCGACGAGGATGCCGCGGCCTTCGGTCTCGAGATTGCCCGCTGGATGATCGAGTCCTACGAGTGGACCGAAGATACGGCACCGTTCCCAGACTACATTGGGGGCTACTACAAGCTACCCGGTGAGCTGCCGGCAATGCAGGCGTTCTGCTACGCAGAGGGTACGGCGGCGGCCTACCATCTTGCCCGGCGGTTTCGCCCTGAGGAAGCGCCCTACTTTGAGATACACACCCGCGAGAACATGCGGTTCGCATTGCAGATGCAATACAACGACTACAGTACCTATGCGTTCTCGCGGCCAGACCAAGTGGATGGCGGCATCCGCTACGCGATGAATGAGACGAAAGTTCGCATCGACTATGTCCACCATGGCTTGTCGGCGATGTACCAGTGGGTGCTGGCCGCCGAGGACGACCAGACGCTGCCGGTCGAGGTTCGTGTGGGCTCCCTCACGCCGATTCAGAAGCAGCGTCGGGAACGCATCGAGGCCCACAAGGTGGCGGTCGAGGTCGGCGACGAGGAGGCGATTGAAGCAAGCCTGCCGGCGTGGGGCGAGGCGCGACGGGCGGTGCCGGTGATGAGGTTCAAGGAGCCGGAGCACCCGTAGCCTTAGGGGGCGTGGGTGCTGCTCGTGGGTCGTTCGACCGTGGCTTCCAAGTGAGCAATGCCCCACCCGCACCCCTACCGGTACAGATCCAGCTCCATTGAGTAGGTGTAGCTGTAGCCGCTGTAGGTGCCGCTGCCGGAGGCGGTGCCGTAGAGGTTGTCGGGGGAGCTGAAGGTGCCCGTCCAGGTCTCTGCGCCGAAGCTGTCAATGGTGATGTCGCCTTCCACGTCGTCGGTACCGGTAAACTCGCCGTCGATGTCGAAGTCCACGTCGCCGATGAGGCTCGCGGCCAAGCCGGCCCACGCACAGGTGCTGTCACCCAACACAGCGGGGCTGGCGCTGTCTTCGACGTCAACTGACAAGCGCGCGGTGCAGGTGTCGGAGACGCCGCTCACTGTGGCCGTCAAGGTCAGAGTGCCCGAGTAGGTGCCGTTCCAGTCGCAGCCGAGCGCTGGGTTGCGGGATGAGTTGGTGTCGTCGCAGTCGTCGTCATTGAGCACATGGTCGCCTGGCACCGTGCAGCTCCACAGCGACACATCTGGGTTGCCGTAGCCATCCCCGTCGGCATCTTCCCAGCTCGTGGTCTTGTCCACCGCCCCGCGGTCCAGAGAGCCATCGCAGTCGTCGTCAATGCCGTTGCAGTATTCTGTGGCGCCGGGGTAGATCGACGAGTCCGAGTCGTCGCAGTCTTCGGAAGCATCAAAGCCATCGCCATCCGCGTCGGTGGAGCCGCCGGTGCCACCGCCGTCCGAGCCATCACCGGACCCATCGGAGCCACCGTCATCGGAGCCGTCGTCGCCGGAGCCGCCACCGTCGTCGCCGGAGCCGTCGCCGGAGCCGCCACCGTCGTCGCCGGAGCCGCCGTCGTCCCCAGTGCCCGAGTCGCCGCCCGAGCCCCCATCGTCGCCCGAACCCCCATCGTCGCCAGCGGAGCCCGAGTCGCCACCGAGCGTGCCTTCGGTGTCATCACCGTTGTTCACGACGTAGTCAGAGCTGGTCAAGCCCTCGGATGAGCCCTCTACGGGGGCCTTCGGGGGCGCACAGCCCACCACGATCAAGAGAGGGAGAATGCTTCGCAGGTTCACTGGACACCTCGGCCGCTGCCGCCACCATAGCTGACCTGCCGGCCATCCGAGGGTCTTCTACGGACCCTCGAAGGCGTAGATGGGCGTCGCAGTGTAGGCCAGCGTCATCGAGATCTGCGTGCACTCCCCATCGGGGCCGGGTGCTAGGTCGGCCACCACGCCCAGCAGGCTCTCCAGGATGTCGCCGACCTCGGCTGCGATGCCTTGCTCGCGTGTGAGAGCCAGCACTTCTGCGATGTCGATGCCTCCCGCCACAACGCCCTTTGCATGGCCATCTTCCAGCATGTCGATGCGAATCGCACCGTCGATGATGCGGAAGTCGATGGCCGCATCGAGCACCTGTACGGGAATGCTCGCCGTCACCGGACGTCCGACTGCGCTCGCGCTAGCCACGGCCATTCCGTCGACACTCACGGCCTGTTCGGGATCGAGCGACAAGGTCTGGCCGGCCAGGAAGTTGCCGTCGGTGCCCAACATCGGCTCACCGACTGCGCGCCCGATGCCGACGCCCACGCAGTCGTCGTGATCGGCATCGTCGAGGGAGTCCACCCACGGCACCAGCATCAGCTCACCCGTGCGAATCGTGTCGTTGACCAGCGCCTCCGCCGCCACGAACTCGGTGTTCTCCAACGCAGGAATCAGCTCACCGAAGGCATTGTCGATGCCCGGGCTGCCGTTGGAGCCCACCTGATCGGCACGCCCGCAGCCATCGCTGCCGTTGGCGGTGGAGGTCAGTCCGTCGAGGTCGAAGCCGTCTGAGACCCCATCCTCGATGCGGGCGAAAGACAGCGTGTCGATCACCCAGAGTGCAGTGGTGGCAGATGGTCCCGCGCACTGGGCCTGGTTGGAGGACGCGGCTGTGTCGGCGGGCGGAGCCGTACACCCGAGGAGACCGAAGCAGACAAGTAGGCGAGGGGACATGGCCGAAGCCTACCGCCTTGTTCGGGCGCATGTGGGGAGCTTCTTCTTGAATAAACCGAGTGCTTGGTATATATGGTTGGCATCCAGGGAGACCCGATGCTCTACATCCGCGGTGGACGCGTGTTCGATGGTGCCGGTGGCCCGTCCAAGGTTGCGACGGTGGTTGTCGAGAATGGCCATGTGGTGAAAATTGTCGATGATTGTCCCGAGCCCGGCCTCCACGATGAGGTCATCGACGCCACCGGCAAGTGGGTGATGCCTGGCTTCGTCGACACCCACACGCACTACGACGCCGAGCTGCTCGTCGCGCCGGGGCTCACCGAGTCGGTGCGCCATGGGGTCACCACGGTGTTCGTGGGGTCTTGCTCACTCGGCACAGTGTTCTCCTCGCCGGAGGACTGCGCCGATCTGTTTTGTCGCGTCGAAGCGCTGCCCCGCAACCAGGTTTTGCCCGCCTTGGAGCTCCACAAGACTTGGCACGGTCCCGAGGACTACATCCGGGGCATGGAGGCCCGTCCCCTCGGTCCCAATGTCGCCGCCTTCGTCGGTCATTCCGATCTCCGAACCTCGGTGATGGGCTTGGAGCGTGCGGTCGATGCCGATGTGCGTCCCACCGAGGTCGAGCTGGAGCAGATGGAGCGCCACGTCGAAGATGCGCTCGACGCCGGCTTCATCGGCCTGTCCACTATGACCAATCCCTGGGACAAGGTCGGCGGTGACCGCTTCCGCAGCCGCCGCCTGCCGTCCACCTACGCCACTTGGAGCGAGTACCGGCGCCTCCACCGCATCCTGCGCCGCCGCGACCGGGTCCTTCAGAGCGCACCCAACATCACCACCAAGGTCAATGTGTTCCTGTTCCTCGCCGAGACGCTCGGCTGGCGGGTGCGCAAAGCACTGAAAACCACACTCATCTCGGCCGCTGACACCAAGGCTGACCCCTGGATTCACCGTGTGGTGCCGTGGGTCACCGAGATGGCCAATTGGCTGTTCGACGGTGCACTGCATTGGCAGACCGTGCCCATGCCCTTCGAGGTCTACGCCGACGGAATGGACCTCGTGGTGTTCGAGGAGTTTGGCGCTGGCGAGGACGCGCTGCACCTTGCCGATGCCGTCGAGCGCAACACGCTGCTCGCCGATCTCGACTACCGCCGCCAATTCCGCCGCGACTACGAGCGCCGCTTCGCGCCTCGGGTGTGGCATCGCGACTTCTACGACGCCACCATCGTGGGCGCTCCCGACCCTGCTCTCGAGGGGTACTCATTTGGCGAGATAGCCGACCAGAAAGGTATTCACCCAGTCGACGCCTTCCTTGACCTCGTCGTCGAGCACGGCACAGCGCTGCGCTGGAAGACCACCATTGCCAATCACCGCCCGCGTGAGCTGCTGGAGCTGGCGTGTCGCCCGTGTGTGCAGGTCTCCTTTGCCGACTCGGGCGCTCACGTCCGCAACATGGCCTTCTACAACTTCCCGCTGTGCTTTCTGCGCGACGTGAAGCGGGCCATCGATGCCGGAAAGCCGGTGCTCAGCGTGGAGCAGGCGGTCCACAAGCTCACGGGCGACCTCGCGGACTGGCACGGTGTGGATGCAGGTCACCTTCGGCTCGGGTCACGGGCCGACATCGTCGTGGTCGACCCCACTGCGCTCGACGACCGACTCGGGGACTACCACGAGGCTCCGATGGAGGGACTGGGGGGTCTGTTGCGGATGGTTCGTCGCAACGACGATGCCGTGACCGCAACTCTTGTGGCCGGCGAGGTGGTGTGGCGCGATGGGCGGTTTGTGGAGGGCTACGGACGCACCCACCGCACCGGTTCGTTCCTCCGGGTGGGCGTGAAAACACCCGCGCCACTCTTGGCCGAAGCATGAGCCGTCGCACCCAGGCCCAGCGACGCGCGGACACTCAACATCGTCTGCTCACCGCCACCGTCGGCTGCCTGTCAGAGCTGGGCTACGCCAAGACTTCGGTGAAGGCCGTGTGCACGCAGGCGGGGGTGTCCCAGGGCGCGCTGTTCAACTACTTTCCCACCCGCCTCGACCTCATCGTGGCCGCTACCGAGCACATCTGCGAAGTCCAGCGGATGCGATTTGCCGATGGAGACTTGCAGCTCGACCTGGAGATGTTGATTCACCGGATTCGTGCGCTCGCCCGGTCAGCAGAACACGCCGCATGGCATGAGGTAATGGTCGCAGCACGCAGCGATCACGCGCTCCGACTCAGAGTGCGTCCGAGCCTCTCCCGCTTCGAGGCAGCCTTGCTGGAGACCGCTGGCCACTCATTTGGCCTTGACGTTGCCAAGCCGGATGTCGCCGCGATGGTGTTGTCGGTGCTGCACATCTTCGACTCAGAGGCCGTTACGGTGGCCGTTCTCGAGAACCCGAAGATCGAAGCCGCCCGGGTGAGGTGGCTGACTGGTCTTCTGGGTCGGGCGGGGCAATCAGCCGCGAACGAGCAGAGAGTGTCGCGTGCTGAACAGTTTTAGGGTGGACGGATTGAGTATTGGAGAGAGATGGCTCACCAGAGCACTTCTCGTGCTCGCGGGCCCTGAACCGGGTGGGCACACCTCAGTCTGCAAGCAGCTGCCGGACTATCGCTCCACCGGCCGCCCCTCGGCGGTCCAGCGTCGCCAGCTGCCCACGTAATTGGCAGCGTCGGGCTGGCCGAGGGCATCGAGCACCATGAAGGTGTGGCCGGCCCGGATCCCCGACCGGCAGGTGGTCACCACAGCGGTATCGGAAGCAATGCCGAGGGCCGAGAACAGGGCGCGCACCTCGGTCTCGGTGGACATGCGCTCGCCGTCGAACACCTCGGTCCACTCCAACCAAGCTGCGCCCGGGATGTGGCCGCGGTCGTACTCCGCTTGGGAGCGCACGTCGAGCACCACGCCATCCCACTCCGCGACATGGACAGAGTCCGCCAGCACGGGTTGATCTAGGACATTATCCCACTCGGTCATGGGTGCGGTCTCTTCACCGTCCACCGGCTCGCCACCCTGAGAGACCCATCCGAGCAGTCCGCCATCGAGCACCCGCACATCGGGGTGTCCCATGTAGCGGAGCGCCCAATACACATTGCCGTCGTCGCCGTCCCCAAGAGGTCCACTGCCGACCACCACAACCGGCGCGTCGGACACCACTCCGCGGTCCTCCAGGACCATCGCGAGCTCCGGGAGGGGCAGCGGGCCCCGCGAGCCTCGATCGTCGTTGGCAGTCACATCAGTCCAATGCAAGTGGACGGCGCCGGGAATGTGACCGGCCAACCAGACTTCGCGTGGTCTGGCGTCAATGACCTGGGCATCGCCCGTCTCGGCGACAATTACACGCCTCCATGACCGGGGCACCAGGCCGTCTACCACCGGTCCACAGCCGTTTGCTAGGCCAAAAACAAGCCATTTCCAGCCCCGTATTGTGCGTCGATCTGGTTCCCGTGCTTTCATCGGAGTCCGCCGGGTCAATCCATCGCCCCACCGTTGGGCGTCTCGATGGCGCTCTGTGTCGATCGCTTAATCGCACACGACATCTCTCCCCGCAGGTCCCGTGTCCGATTCCAAGCCCACAACCACCCGCCGTCGCTTCAAGGTTCCTGTCTGGCTCAAGGGGGATGGGGTTCTTTCCGTGGTCTGGTCGGCTTTGATAGCCGCCATTCTTACCTGGCCGGTCGTGCTGCGCCCGGCTGAGGCCGCTCTCGGTCACGTGCGCGCAGATGGAATGAAGCACCTCTGGACGCTGTGGTGGATGCAGGCGAGCGTCTGGCAGGAAGGAGCGTTTCCCTTCACCACTCAGCTGATCAACTTCCCGGTGGGGATGGAGCTGTACCCCATTGAACCACTGAATGGGCTTGTGGCCGTGCTGCTGCCTTTTCTCGACGTGGTCACGCTCAGCAACCTGCTCGTGATCATCAACATGACCCTCACCGGGGTCGCGGGCATGTGGTTTGGGCGGGAGCTGACCGGCTCACGATGGGGTGGGCTTGTCGCCGGCACACTCATCGAAGGCTCCAGCGTGATGGCCTTCTTTGTCCATGTTGGGGTGGGTGAGCTCAACCATCTGTGGTGGATTCCGCTGGGTTTGGGGGTACTGCTGCGTGCCCGCCGCACCATGGCGTGGCCCTGGTTTTTTGCGCTCGCGGGATGTCTGGTCGGCGCGATGCTGTCGTGTTTCTACCTCGGGTTCTTTCTCGCGATGGCGGTAGCACTCATCGCTTTGGTCACTCTGTACGCCGGCAGCCACACCCCCCGCCTCCTGGGCCGCTACGCCCTCGCCGCTGGCTTGTCGATCGGCATTGTAATCCCCGTCCTCAAGTCGTTTTCGGGGTCCTACAAGTCGGGCAGTGTGCCCGATGTGGGGCTGAAGTCCTATCTGCTCGAAGAACACGGTCAGCCCATCACTGACCCACCGAGTGCGCGGCTCGAGCCCGCCCAGCTCCTCCAGCCCTTCCGCAAGGCCAGTCGGGTGCAGGAGCAGGCATATGGCGGCGGGCGCTATCTCGGCTTCACCCTTGTGCTGCTGGCCCTGGCTGGACTGATAAGAAATCCGCGGAAAGCTTTGCCACTGCTGCTTGTGGTGGTGTTCGGGATGGTCTTCGCGTGCGGCAGCTACCTCACCTCGGGCGGCGACCTCGTCACCTACAACGGCGCTCGCCTCCGCATGCCTCATGTGTGGCTCAACCGCCTGCTCGGTTACCTCGCGGAGCCCCTCAACTTCCCGGTGCGCTTCCTGGCGATGTCGATTGTCGGGCTGGCGGGCATGGCGGCGCTGTCGATTCGTCGGGATCGCCCCATCCTCAGGCAACTGGTGGTGGTCCCGCTGGCGGTACTCGCGGTCGTTGAGATCAACAGTGCGCAGCTGCTTGACTGGCCCTGGGCGCGTTTCGCTCCACGAGATGCTTCCGTGCTGGAACCTCTTGCGGATATGGGGGAAGGTGCGGTCATCGACTTGGGCCTCGCAGTAAGGGCCGACCACGAAATCCGCTGGAACGGCTTGTCCACGCAGATTGTGCACGGCAAGCGTACCCAGGCGGTGCCCATCGAGCGCATCGAGATGTTTGCTCGTGATGGCTACTGGTACGTCAAAGCGCTCCAGTTCGTGAAGGACCTCCACCCGCTCTACGAAAACAAGAAGGGTGCGCTCGACGGCGACTACACCCGGGACTTCGCCATTGCGCACGATGCGGGCTTTCGGTGGGTGCTGGTGTCGTACCGCTCGGGGGCGGAGTTCCTTCCGCAGCGACTCACCAAGGAGCTCACCCGCGTGTGTGGTGAACCGGTGATTGAGAGTCGCGGGATCGTGGTCTGGGCGCTCCCAGAGGTGGAGGCTGATCCGGTCCAGGTCGCGGAGTGGCAGGCCGAACACCTCAAGTCTGTGGGAGTGCTCGGCGGAGGCAATGCAGCCGGTGCTCCAGGCCGCCAGCTCCAGTAGCGCTCGGCGCTTGAATCAGGGAGAGACCTCCGCCTGACCGGAGCGAAAGGCCACCACCTTTTCGTCGGCAGCGAAGGTGTCGGACATTGCCAGACGACGCTGCACACCCATGTCGAGCCTTGCCCAGATGGGCACGGGGATGGTCTTGTCGGCGCGCTCGAACCACACAGCAAACACCTCGGCGAGGTCGTCGCGGAGGAAGGTGACCGAGGCCCGGTGGACTTGCTTGCCGCCTGCGTCGCGAAAGCGCACCCCGGTGATCTCATGGAAGTCGCCGTCGTGGACGTGTGTGGCGCGCCCTTTCTTGCGGACGCGCGAGGCTCGGAAGTCGAGCCGCGCCCCTGCTGTGTCGAGGCCAAGGCTTGCGGCATCGGCGACCAGCTGGTCGTGGACCACCCGGCGCAGCACGGGACCCCATCCCCGGATGGACTTCAGATCGCGGCCATCGTCGGCTGGATGTGGACCCGGATCGATCGAGCCTGGCGGTGGGGGAACCTCGGCCGCTGGGGCTGCGGGCGCTGGCGTGGCTGCGGGCTCTGGAGCGGTGACAACAACAGATGGAGCTGGGCTGTCTTCGGCGGCTGGGACCACGATGGGCTGGGCGGTCCAGGCCGGATTGAGAGCATCTTCGAGGTGGTCGGCGAGCGGGGTCTCCACCATCACACCGGTGGTGTCGGGCGACACCGAGACGTCGCCTGGCGGCAGCGCCATCGAAGAGGTGCGTCGAGAGAAGAAGCCCCCGGAGCTGCCTTCCCGCCAGGGGCCGACCAGCGTGTCGAGGGCTTCACCGGTGTAGACGGTGGGACCGCCCACGTAGAGGGTGCGGTTGGGGAACATGTCAGGCAGGAGGTCGACCACCATGCGGCCCACGTCGCGCCGGGAGACCGGGGCATACCGACCGCCGCGTACAATGGCGTGGGGGCGACGTCCGTCGGGGGGGCGCACATGGCCTTCGATGACCTCGTCGAAGTAGCAGCTCACGCGCATCATGGTCCAGGGGACATCCTTGAGAACCCGCACGGCGCGGTCGAGCCGGAAGGAGCGACGGTTGAGCGCATGGGGCGACCATCGAAATGAGCCCACAATGCTCATGTGGAGCATCCTCTCGATACCGGCGTCGTGGGCTGCACGCACGATGTGCGCGCCCGCGGTGTCGGTGTAGCGGGGACAGCCGGGACCGGCGGTGCGGGCGTTGATGCAGCTCACCACATGGGTGGCGCCATCAAGCACGGCCGGCAGAGCGTCGGGATGGTCGGGGTCGGCGTAGCAGATCTGGCCAACGTCGACGATGCGGTCGAGTCCCCGCCCATCTCGGTCGTCGCGCACGACGGGACGGATCTCCCACCCCTGCGCCAGGGCTGCTTTCACGACTTCGCGGCCCGTGCGGCCGTTCGCTCCGAAGATCACCAGCATCAGCTCCACTCCTGTCTGGCGCGCTCGATTGGCGACCGCGCCTGGATGACGCGCAACGCCTATCACAACTGTCACCCGGGACCGACCCGTGCTCGCACATTCTGGATGATTCACACCAGAAGTCACCTGGACATTCGTACAAGACACGCACTCAGAGGCATGACGTAGCGGACGGGCAGGCTAGAGTAGAGGTCCACCCTTCCGATCTGGGCGGCCGCATGTCCCCCCCCCTCGAAGACGCCGTCGGCGCGAGCAAGTCGGTCTCTCAGTCCGATGACATGGGCGGTCCGGTCCGCGGGAGCCCCACCCGGGCGCTGCGTCCCGCCATCATCTCGCTCTATGCGCTGGAGAACAACGGGGTCCGTCATGTTGCCTCGTCGCTTCGCGATGCGGGCTTCTGCGTCACCGAGGTCTACTTCAAGGACTGGATCAACAACAACTTCCCGTGGCCGCGCGAGGAGGAGGTGCAGGCCCTCATCCAGTTGCTGCGGGACCGCGAGATCGATGTCATCGGCTTCAGTGTGCGTGCGTCGGCGTTTCACCGGATGGCCAAGTTTCTCACCGAGAGGGTGCGCCATGCATTGGGCAAGCCCATCCTGTGGGGCGGGATGCACCCCACCTTTGTACCCAACCAGTGCATCGCTATCGCCGATTACATCGCGGTGGGCGAGGTCGACGATGCCGTCATCGAGTTCTTCGTCAACCTTGATGAGGGGCGCTCAATTCGCAATGTCCCGGGGTTTTGGATCCGTGAGGACGACGGCACCATCGTCAAGAACGACATTGCGCCGCTGGTAGACCTCGACAAGATCCCGTTCCGAGACTTCCACACGAGTCACGACAAGTTCCACATTGAGGGCAGCAAGGTCAGCGGCGGGGACCCCTTCATCAGCAACCCCGAGTACACTCTCTTGGCGAGTCGGGGATGTCCGTATTGGACCTGTACGTTCTGCTCCAACACGCTGACCAAGCCCCTGTACGAAGGCAAGGGAAAGAGCTTCCGCATTCGGTCGGTCGAGAGCATCATCCAAGAGATGGAGTACGCCAAGACGCTGTGCACCAACATTCGCATCGTCCGCTTCGACGATGAGGTGTTTCCCATTCAGAAAGGCTGGATCGAGGAGCTCAAGGAGAAGTGGCCGGCCCGCGTGGCACTGCCGTTCGAGATTCTCGTCGATCCCCGAATGGTGCGCTTCGAGCCCCTGCGCGACCTGAAGGAGGCGGGTCTCCGCGCACTGTGTATGGGCATCCAGGCCAACGACCGGGTGAGCAAGGAGTTCTACCACCGCAACGTCAGCAATCAACAGATCATCGATGCGCAAACCGTGTTTCGACAGGTCGGCATCCGGGCCAACCTGCAGATCATCTGGGACGACCCCGTGTCCACGGAGCAAGACAAGGACGAGCTGTTTCACATGTTGATGAAGCTGCCGCGTCCGTTCGAGCTGTACCTGTTCGGGCTCACGATCTACCCCGAGACGCACCTCGCACGGCGCCTTCTACGGGAGGGGCGCATCACCGAACAAGACATTGAAGGCATCAACACCCACGCCTTTGAGCAGTTCAGAGTCGACCTCGGCTATCCCCGTCCCAAGGCAGACAAGCGCTGGCTGGCCCTCATTGTGTTGCTCAACAAAGACTTCCTGCCCAAGTCATTCATCTGGAAGCTCTACAACTCAGAGCGCTTCAAGCGGGACCCCGCGCCGCTGGTGGCGCTTGCTCAGGCGGTCAACCTCGTGAAGATGGCGGGCGTGGCCGCTGAGATGACCAAGAATGGCGAGATGACACCACTGCTCATCCGAAGATGGGTCAATCCACGTTCCCTTGTGACCATGTAGGCTGTGGACATGAACGCGCCTGTCACCGAACCCTCGTCTTCTCCCCGTCCGCGCGACGCTCGCCTGGACGGACGCCGCGCCATGCTGAAGCGCCGTGCCCGCGCCTGGGGACACATGGCTCAGAGTGCGGCCATGGCACGGGTCAAGCCGGACTGGGTGCCCCGCCCCCACGCCGGTCACTTCATCGTCACTTTTAAGTGCAACCTCAAGTGCGCGGGCTGTGGCAGCTGGAAGGTGCGTGACCACGACGACCTCTCCACCGAGGAGTGGCTCGGCCTGTTTCGGCAGCTGCGCTCGCTGGATGTGGTCAAGATCCTGGGTGGGGA
>Ga0315321_10003487_pt1 | contig 12239 bp, 15 predicted proteins | sample M180m21515metaG_FD_203464 | JGI IMG/M metagenome (GOLD analysis project Ga0315321, IMG submission 203464) | Ammonia-oxidizing marine archaeal communities from Monterey Bay, California, United States - M1 80m 21515 | ecosystem: Environmental > Aquatic > Marine > Intertidal zone | place: USA... | reverse complement strand
CTAAACCAAAATGCCCAAAATTTTCTCTACTATAATAGGCTTGAGACATTGATCGCAGTGTGGTCATGCTGATTAACTCAGACAAGTCACTTTCTTTTGACTTTGCTAGCAAATCATTTAAATGGCTTGTTGTTAAAACTTGACCTTTCGCAAAATTAAAACCTGCTGATTGAGCGACCTCCCTTAAGGCTTTCAGTTTCTCAGGCGTTGGTTCTTCATGAACCCTATATAAAAGCTCACTTCTAGCTTTAAAAAGCTCCTCAGCTGCAGCAACATTTGCCAAAATCATGAACTCTTCTATGAGTCTGTGTGAGTCAAAGCGTTCTTTAAAAATGATCCCTTTGACTTTCCCATTTTTAAACAACTCTACCTTTCGCTCTGGTAAATCTAAATCAAGTGGTTGGCGCGTTTCTTTTGATTTTTTCAAACAATAATAAGAGTCATAAAGGGGTCGTATCACGTTTTCGAAATGAGGCCTTACGCTATCATTTACTTTTCCATCAATTGCGTCTTGAACTTCTTCATAGTTTAGCGATGCAACACTTTTAATATTTCCACGGTGGAATGTTTGCCTCAATTTATTGCCAAACTTATCAATTGTCATGCGAACCGCTAAGCAAGGACGCTCAACGCCTTCATGAATACTGCATAAATTTCCTGAAAGGTTATCTGGCAGCATCGGAACAACCCGATCAGCAAAATAGGTTGAATTGCCCCGCTTCCGAGCCTCTTTATCTATAGCACTACCTGGCTTAACAAAATGTGCTACGTCAGCTATCGCTACCCATAAAATGTGACCTCCTTGATTATCAGAATCTTTATCAGCATGAGAATATACAGCATCATCATGGTCTCTAGCATCTGATGGATCTATTGTAACAAACGGTATATCGGTTAACGCCTCCCTTGATAAGGTTTCTAAAAATTTGGTGTTTTCTGCCTCTTCTAATACTTCGTGTGGAAATTGATTTGGAATGCCGTGCTGATGTATCGCTATCAATGACACTGCCCGCGGTCCTGATGGATCACCAAGTATAGAAATAATCTTTGCTGAATATAAGCCTGACGTACGCTGAGATTTAAGTTGCTCAGCCTCTACAAGCTCGCCATCCTTTGCCCCAAGATTATCTGACGTTTTCACTCGCCATTCTCTTCCTGATTTTTCTATTGGGTGTATGCGGCCACCTTCTGAAAGCTCTTTGTAAACCCCCAATATATTTTTTGAGGGCTTGCTCAAAAGTCTAATAACTCGTCCCTCATATTGGTGTTGCTCACCATAAACTTCTGAAGTTTTAGCGAGCACCCGATCACCATAGCCCAAAGCAGGGTTAGAAGAATGATGGACCATCATAACAATTGGCTCGGGTTGACTTCCTTGCCAATCAACTGGCCTTGCGAAAAGATCACCATCGCTAGTACTTGCCATCATTTGCAAAACACAAACAGCTGAAAGCTGGTTTGGGTCCTCGAAAGACCTTTTCTTTTTTTCTAGTTTGCCCTCTAACGCCAACTCTTTCAATATTCGTTTTAGATCAATACGCATAGACCCTTTTATTCCAAAAGCCTTTGAAATTTCTCGCTTGTTGGATTTTTTTGGGTTCTCTTTAATCCAATCTAAAATTTGTTTTTTTGTTGGTAGTTTGCTCATCAACAAATCCTGCTTAATACCTTATCTCTAAATGTGATAATTCACTTTTAGTGCTTCTAGGTCCAACAAGCTGTCAACATCTCGTAATGTAGAAAGGCAAGAAAATGATCGACCTTCAAAAGTTTCTATAGTGTCCAAATATGCCCAAGATGACGACCATCTAACTTTATCAAAGAGCTTCTTTGGAGCTTTTCCCTGATGACCAATTAACCAAAACCCACCATCCTCAGCTGGACCAATAACAAATTTTCTCAACGCTAGCTTTTTAAAGGCTTTTGATATCTCTAGTCTTGTTATATCTGGAATATCACCACCAATGATACAAACCGGTTGATTAAAAAAAAGCTTGAATATATTTCGCATTTTTTGCCCCAAGTCACCTTTGCCTTGTGGAATACATCTAATTTTAGATGGCCAAAACTTACTTCTTTTAACAAAAAAATCTGGACTTAAAGAAACGATTATGTCCCACCTAGGATCATTCAGAGTTCTCATTGTCTTTTTAAGCTGATGCCGAGACCACCATGTGGCTACTGTAGAACCTACGTCTCTTGCCAATCTTGTCTTGACCTTTCCAGGCAAAGGCTCTTTTGCCATAATTACCAGGCAAGCTCTAGACTTCCGCAAAATATGCCTCGAGAATTCGCGTGTAAATTTCTTTCAGCTGATTAATTTGCTTTATTTCAACCTTCTCATCAACTGCATGCATTGTTTTCCCAACCAAGCCAAATTCTGTTACCGGACAGACATTTTTTATAAATCGAGCATCTGATGTTCCACCAGTTGTAGACAGCTTTGGTATTACACCAAGTTCTTTTTTTACTGCTTTCAAAATCAAATCTGATAGCTCGCCAGGTGGTGTAATAAAACTTTCCCCGGTTATTTTAAAATCGGTTTCAAATTTAATACCATACTCGACAGATACTTTTTCCATCTCATCTTCCAGCCAAGAAATAAGAGACTGTCCTGAGTGGCTGTCATTAAATCTTATATTTACTGCTGCTTTAGTAGAAGCAGGTATAACGTTTGATGCCTTGTTGCCCGTATCAACAGTAGTCACCGCTAAAGTGGATGGATCAAAATGCTCTGTCCCCACATCAAGTTGATGGGAAGCTAACGTATCCAATAACTTTATCATAGCTATAATAGGATTATTAGCTCGATCTGGGTAGGCTGAATGGCCCTGGATACCTTTTGCGATTATTTTCGCAGTGATTGATCCACGGCGTCCGATTTTCATCATCTCGCCCATTTTTGAGGGTGACGTTGGCTCACCGACCAAACAATGGTCAATTTTCTCACCATTTTGTTTCATCCAATCCAAAATAGCTACTGTTCCATCTACCGCATCACCTTCTTCATCTCCAGTAACAGTAATAACTATAGAGCCATCTGGTGGTGTATGATTCACAAAATCAATTGCAGAAGCAACAAAAGCAGCTACGCCTGATTTCATATCGGTTGCTCCACGACCGTATAAATAGCCTTCTTTTATTTCTGCACCAAATGGATCAACTGTCCAGGAAGACAGATCGCCAACGGGAACGACATCGGTATGGCCATTGAAACCAAAAACTCTTCCGTTTTTCCCGTTTCCCCACTTAGCAAATAAATTATTGACCTGACCTCTTACTATTCTGGTGCACGAAAAACCATTTTTCTCAAGTAATTGCTCTAATAAATCTATCGCACCACCTTCCTCAGGTGTAACAGACGGGCAACGAACAAGGTCAGCAGTTAATGATACTGGATCAATCTTCATTTTAATCATTCCTCAAAGGTAAAGCTTGCATAATATCGTTTGCAAAATCCTCTGGGCTTTCAATTAGGTAGCTTGCTCCTGAATCCAAAAGCTCTTTTTTATTCCCGTACCCATAAAGCACACCTAAACCAAGCACTTTATTATTTTTTGCACCAATCATATCATAACTACGATCACCAACCATAACAGTGTCTTTGGGGGCTATATTAATTTTCCTCAACGCGTAATTTATTAATTCTGTTTTGTCAGAACGCGTTCCGTCTAGTTCAGAGCCAAACTCAAAATCTAAATAATCTGATGCTCCAAAAAACTTGGTTATTTTTCTGGCATAAGAAATTGGTTTAGATGTTACCAGCGCTAAAATGAATCCGTGCGTTTTAAGGGTTCTAAGCTGTTCCAATATGCCAGAATAAAAAATTCCTTCATACATGGCTCCATCAGTATAACACTTTCTATATAGTGAAATAGCCTGCTCCAGCTCACTTTCTTTTATTCCGAGCTTTTTAAAAGTTGGCCAAAGTGACGGGCCGACAACCCAAGAGGTATCACCCTGCAGCTTTTCATATCCTAAGTTCCCCAAAGCATAATTAATAGATTTTATAATAGCCAAACCTGAATCTGACAAGGTACCGTCTAGATCTATTAAAACTGCTTTTGACATATCTCTTTTCAATTTTCAAAGAACGGTGTCATTTGGGCTACAATAACGCTATTTTCGTTTTCTGCTCTCTCCATTAGATTTAACTCTTCCTCACCAATTTCTTCTCCACCGGTTAATCGATCTTCAACGGTTCCATGGCCAGTAACATCTAGTGGAGAGAGATCTGCCTGCTTTAGAATTGCGACGGTTTCTCTCACGGCCTCTGGTTCGTCAATACCGCTTGCATAACATAATAAACCAGCTCCTGTTGAGCCGTTCGGCAGCCCATCGTTTTTTGAGCGGCCTACTTGAACAACTAAAGTATAAACGGACTTTGTTTTGTTTGTCATTTATTGAGACGCCAAAATATTGAAACTATTATTAATCTCTTAATAGCTCATTTATGCCAGTTTTACTTCGGGTTTTTTCATCAACACGTTTTACTATTACAGCACAATATAAACTTACATTATTTTTTGATGGCATAGACCCAGAAACAACTACTGAATATGGCGGAACTTCCCCATACATAACCTCTCCGGTCTCTCGATCCACTATTTTAGTAGATTGCCCTATATAAACTCCCATTCCTAGAACGGATCCCTCCCGGACTATACAGCCCTCTACAACTTCAGACCTTGCACCTATAAAGCAATTATCCTCTATAATAGTTGGCCCTGCCTGCATTGGTTCCAAAACACCTCCAATACCTACTCCCCCGGAAAGGTGAACATTTTTACCTATCTGGGCGCAACTTCCTACTGTAGCCCATGTGTCAACCATTGTTCCCTCATCAACATATGCGCCTAAATTTACAAAGGAAGGCATTAAGACTACACCTGGTGCTATATATGCTGATTTTCTTACAACACTATTAGGAACAGCTCTGAAACCAGCTTTTTTCCAGGCCTCCTCACTCCAGCCTTTGAATTTACTATCTACTTTATCCCACCAACCTGAGGACTGAGGACCACCATTGTGAATCTCCATGTCTTTAATCCTAAAGCCAAGAAGAACCGCTTTTTTTGCCCATTGATTAACTTGCCAAGCATTATCTTTTGTTTTTTCTGCTACACGAAGTTTTCCTGTATCTAAAGCTTCCAATGTTTCATTTATGGCGTCTCTAACTTTGCCAGTTGTAGTAGGGCTTATTGTATCCCTTACGCTCCAGGCTGCCTCTATTTCGCTTTCTAATATAGCATTAGACATCTTCTAGCTCCTCAAAATTTTCTGATCCTATAAACAGCGAAATAGAATGATACAATGCCGGATTAAAATTCTGGTATTATATTTGGATTTGCTCCGCAAACTAAGACAGCCAGTTTTTCATCAGTTTTTGGCTTGTATTTCCCAGATGTAATTGCGGCCAATGCCGCTGCTCCTGCTGGCTCTACCAACATTCGATGGTTTTCCCAAAGAAGGCTCTGAGCCCTTTTAATCTCATCATCTGATATAACCAAACTCTCTATTTGGTTTTCCGTTGAAAGACTAAAGCAAATATTTCCAATTAATTTTGCTCCTAATGCGTTTGCCGCTACTCCAGAGACTGAAACACTTGAAGGCTCACCTTTTTTCAATGCTACGTTTAAAGTGGGGCAGTTTTCAGGTTCGACAGCCACTATTTTCTTTCTATTTTGAAACCAGGAAATAGCACCAGAAATCAACCCGCCGCCACCAACGGCAATCATAATAGTATCTGCGTCCAAACCTTGGTTTTCCCACTCACAAAAGAGTGTACCCTGACCAATAATTGTTGCCTTTGAATCATAAGCATGAACCGACACAGCTCCTGTTTCTTTTTGGTGCTTATTTGCTGCCTCAAGTGCTTCTGCGTATGTCCCAGGTACTATTGTTAAACTGGAACCTGTATTTTTAATTAATTCTATTTTTGTTTTACCAGATAGTTCTGGCACAAATATATGTGATTTTATTCCTAGTTTTTGAGCTGCATATGCAACAGCAGCACCATGATTCCCACCAGAAGCGGCCACTACTCCTTGTTTTGCTTTTCCATTGTTTAAAAGTGAATTAAACGCTCCTCTACATTTAAAACTACCAGTATGCTGTAATTGTTCCAACTTTAAATGTATTCTTTGACCAAAAGATAACGTTTCAAACGTTGGTGTTTTAACAATATAAGGTCTTATTTTGGCAAGACTATCTTGAATTTCTTTAGTGGGATTTGCGGACACTGTTCTTAACCCTTTTATTTTATACAAGTTACCTAACTAAAACTCTTAAGCTACAAAATGACTAATTGTTGAGATTTAGATTTTTAAATTGTATTGCTTTACATAACATTTAGTAAGGATAGCAGTATGAACTTTGATCGTTCAATAAAAATAGCCCCATCTATTCTTTCAGCTGATTTTGCAAATTTTGGTAAAGAAATCGAAGCGGTAGAAAGCCAAGGTGCAGATTGGATACATGTTGATGTCATGGACGGACATTTTGTACCCAACATAACTTTTGGACCACCACTTTGCGCTGCTATTCGTCCACATATAAAAACAGTAATGGATATACACTTGATGATTTCAAATGTTGATGATTACATCAACAATTTTGCTAAAGCTGGCGCAGATATAATAACAGCTCACATTGAAGCGGGAAACCACTCACATCGAACCATGCAAGCTATACGCTCCTCTGGCTGCAAAGCTGGAATAGCACTGAACCCATCTACTCCCGCAGAAAGTATAGAATACTTATTGGACGAGATTGATTTAATTTGTGTTATGACAGTTAATCCAGGCTTTGGGGGTCAGAAGTTTATTCACTCACAAATAGCTAAAATTAAAGCCCTAAGAGAAATGATAGCAGATCGGCCAATCCATTTAGAAGTTGATGGAGGTATAACTAATCATACCGCCCCTCTTTCTGCTGAGGCTGGTGCGAATATACTTGTTGCTGGATCTTCTGTTTTTAAAAATGGTTCCGTACAAAACCCTAATCCATATGGAGAAAATTTAAGGTCTTTACGGCTCTCGTGTGAGGTTTAATTTGTTATTTAAATCAACCTCTTTTTTCATTGTCAGAAAGAGCATTTCCTTCGACTGTTGCTTTGAAGTTTTCAAAAAATTGATCAGCCATTTTTTTTGCAAAGCCATCTATTATTCTACTTCCTAGTTGAGCAAGTTTACCGCCAACCTTTGCTTTTACTGAGTAAGACAAAATTGTAGTGTTATTTTCCTCTGCTAATTTTACAGTTGCTTCCCCTTTAGCAAAACCAGCTGCTCCTCCTTTTCCTTCACCATTCAATTTTAAACTTTCTTCTGATATAACATCTGAAAGTGTAACTTTCCCCTTAAAGGTTGCCTTAACTGGACCGACCTTCTGAACAACTGTGGCTTCAAAACCATCTTTTGGATTTCCTAACATATCTTTGCATCCTGGTATACATTGTGACAATACATCTGCTGACATCAAAGCGCGCCATACGGCTTTTTTTCGTGTTTTTATAATTTTGTTTTCTGTCAGTTCCATTAATACATCCAAAATTTATTATGTCTGAAGAGCTGTTTTGCTAAGCGTTACTTACCTTGTTTTCTTAAATATATATAAAAAGCTCCACCACCACCATGCTTAACGTGCGCATTTGTGGTTTGAAGAATCTTGCTTGATAAAGGTTCCATCCCGAGCCAGTTAGGTACTGCCGCTCTTAACACACCCCTCCTTCTTGGTATCACATCATTGTCTTCAGAATTCTTCCCTTTGCCTGTAATTATAAGAATAAGTCTTAAACCTCTACCGTGAGCATTCAAAACAAATTTAGTTAAAACTGGCTGGGCTTGAGCTAAATTCAGACCATGCAAGTCTAATTTTGCTTCCGGTCTTATTTTACCCTGTTTTAGTTTATTATGGAGCTTAGAATCCATATTCAATGTTGAAGAAATAGGATCCTTATTAACGAAAGGCGGTGTTATTTTTTTACCCTTAAAATAGTTTTCAGGATCTTTTAAGTTAACAGCATTTACTCTTTTCTTTTCTTCAGGCTTCGCCTTTTGTGTGTTCTGACTTTGATGAAACAAAGGCTCAGCAGTCTTAGAAAATTCTTGCCATAACTCTTTTTCGTCATCGCTTAAATTGCGCTTTTTCATATCTTTCCCACCCAAAATCTGGGTAAAGCATTTTCGTATAACTTTTTATGCGTTATTCACCGGTTGCAACTAGTAGCCAATTTGGATCAGATGATTTTATATCCTTAGAAAATGTCCAAGTGTCTTTTTGCCTTTTAATTTGCTTTGTGTCACCCTCAACAATTTCACCAGAAGCGTTTTTCACAACTGATGTCATTTCTCCTATAAATGAAACCGCTATCTCTGCTGTATCCGTCTTTAAATTATAATCTGCATCTACAAGTTTCATTTCTCTTACGCCGATAAATTCTGCCTCTACTGTCAAACCTTGAGCAACTCTTTGTTCTACTACCGAGTCAAAAGCTTCTGCGACTTCTTCACTTAACAATGCTCTTATGTCGTCCATTTCATTTTTTTCGAAAGACATGAGTATCCACTCATAAGCTGAGCGAGCTCCAGACAAAAATTCATTTACTGTGAAGTTCTCGTCTTTCTCTTTTATTACTTTTAAAGCTTTTGCTGATTTTGAATTTTTTTCGACATTATCTGTAATGTCTTTGTCTTCACCACCATCTATCACCTTGAAATCCCTCTTAGGTGAGTCATTTTTTGGCTGCATACGCGGTTTTTCAAACCCTTCCCGGGTCCCAAGAACACTTCTCAGTCTTATAAATAAAAAAACGGCTATACCAGCCAGGATAATTAACTCTATTAGCGCAGGGTTCATTTTAGCCTCAATCAAAGAATGGGTGGAAATCTTCTATCTCATTACTTATGTAGGTGCAAAGATCAAACAAGTCCACCACACGATAAATTGGAGAAAGATATGTGGTTGTTATTGTTATTTATTCTAATACCCCTTTTGGAAATTTGGCTTTTCATACTTCTGGGTGGTTTGATAGGCGTTTACCTCACTCTTTTAATTATTTTAGTAACTGCAATTTTAGGTACATTTTTAGTTAAAACACAGGGTATTTACGTTCTAAAAGAAATTCAAAATAAGTTTAGTGAGTTAGAAAACCCAACAGAGCCAATAGTACACGGTGCAATGATTTTATTTGCTGGCGCACTACTTTTAACGCCTGGGTTTTTTACGGATACAGTTGGTTTTACACTATTAGTTCCAAAAATGAGAAAATATGCTTTTTTTTGGCTAAAAAATAAATTGAATTTTGTAAAACTCTCAACCCCTAGAGAAGCTGGCAATCATAAAAATCAATATTCGGACATTGAAGTTACGGACTACAAAGAAGTAAAACCAGAAGAAAAATCACCATGGACCAATAATGGTAAAACTAATAAGAGTGATTGAAATGTTCGATTTAATTTAAATGTTGTTTGGAGTAATAAATGGCAGAACAAAAACAAGCTACTCAGCCAAATACAAAAGTGTTGGCCCAATTTATCAGAGACCTGTCATTTGAAAACATATTAGCACAAAAAGGCCTCGATACTAATTCCCCCCCGGACATAAAAGTTAAAGTCAATCTTGATGCGAAAAAAAGAAAAGCTGACAACCAATATGAAGTTCTGATAAAGTTATCTGTTGTCTCCTCTGCCAAAACTGAAGTTTCTGCTAATAATGAAGATCCTAAACTTTTTATATTAGAAATAGAATATGGTGGTATATTTGAAATTACCGGTGTTCCCGAAGACCAGGTCCATCCATACTTAATGATTGAATGTCCACGAATTTTATTTCCCTATCTAAGAAGAATAGTTGGCGATATAACTCAGGATGGTGGTTTCCCACCGTTAAATCTCGAACAAATTAATTTTTTGGCTTTGTATCAGAATGAAATTGCAAGACGCCAAGCGGAAGCAGAAAAAGCTACTAAAAATTAATTTTTTAAACTAATTTTATGCCAAACAGAATTTTCTCCAAGTTTTTTGACAAAAACTGAATGAGCCTTTTCTTCCTCTTCGGTTAAGCGCCTCTTTAATGGTTCTGGCCGCTTTGTTGTTTGTCTATTTTCTTCAAGTTTTTTATTATCATTAGTGTTTATGTCAGAGAGCCCAAAATCGGGCTGACGACCACCAATGAGCTCCAAATATACCTCCGCTAGAATCTCTGAATCTAAAAGAGCCCCGTGTAATGTTCTTGCCGAATTATCTATATTGAAACGTCTACACAGAGCATCTAATGAGGCCGGTGATCCAGGAAATTTTTTTCGTGCTATAGATAAGGTATCGATTGCAATATCGCCTGAAAGTTTACTTTTTTTGGCTAATTCCAACTCTGCATTGATAAATTTCATGTCAAACGAAGCATTATGTATAATAAGTTTGGAATCTTTAATAAATCGTAAAAAATCGTCAACTATTTGAGAAAATAACGGTTTGTCCCTTAAGAAATCTTCCGTTAATCCATGAACAGCCTGAGCCTCTTCAGGCATATTGCGCTCTGGATTTAGATATTTATGAAATGTTTTACCTGTGGGAAGGTGGTTCCAGAGTTCTACAGCTCCTATTTCTACAATTTTATCACCTGTTCCAGGGTCGAGCCCAGTAGTCTCTGTATCCAAAACTATTTCACGCATTCAGATAACTTTCTATCTCTTTAATTATTTTTAAAACTTGTATTTCAGTATCTTCCTTGTTGTACGTTTCTATAACGAAATCCGATAAATTACATTTCTCTTCTATTGGCATCTGTTGTTGTAGTATTTTATTTATTTCAGTTTCCCGCATTGTATTTCTTGATCTTATTCTTTCCATTTGAATAATTTTGGAAACAAATACGCATGCCACTTTGTCCATAGTTTTATTGGAACCTGTTTCAAACAACAATGGTATGTCAAAAACATTAATTTTATATTTTGTTTTTTCGATAAATATATTTCTATCTGCTGACACTAACGGATGAACAATGTTTTCTAATAAGGTTATTTGATCAAAATCTTTTTGCAGATATTTTTTCAGCTCGTTTCTATTGACTGACCCGTCTATCACTGCTTTGGGAAAATGCTTCGCTATTGGTTTAATAGCACGACCACCCTTTTTATACAGTCTGTGGACGGCTTTATCAGCATCCCATACTCCACAATTATGTTTTTCAAACAGAGCTGCTGTGCTCGTTTTACCCATACCCATTGATCCTGTAAGACCAAGTTTAAATGTCATTTCATTAATATCTTTCTAAGCTCTTCAGTAACCAAAGGGGTTTGGCCAAACCAGGCCTCAAAGCCTGGTATTCCTTGATACATCAGCATACCAAGTCCATCGACTGTTTTTGATCCTCTATCTTGTCCAAGTTTTAATAATTTTGTCTTCAACGGCGTGTAAACCAAGTCTGAAACAAGTGCCTCTTTGGGAATTGATTTAGGGTCTATGGGAACAAATGTTTCATTATTCATTCCTAAAGAAGTAGTATTTATTATATTACTGCTTGAGGCCACTATTTCATCTAAGTGGCTCCATGACTCCACGCTTATCTTGTTATTAAATTCTATTTTTAATTCTTCAGCTTTTTCAATCGTCCTGTTTAGAACTATAATTTTTCCAGACCCTTCTGATAATAATGCTGCTATGACAGCTCTACTTGCTCCTCCTGCTCCCAGTACTACTGAAGCTCCTTTTTTTGGATCCCAGTTGGGAAATTTGCTTTTTATATTTCTTATAAAACCATAAGCATCTGTATTATCAGCGTATATTTTTTTCTCTTTAGAAAAAATTAAAGTATTTGCCGCCCCTATACTCTGAGCAGTTTCTGAACTTTCGTCTGCTATTTCAAGAGCTGATAGCTTATGGGGAATAGTAACATTTACTCCAGAGAAACCCATACTTATCAATGACTTTACAGTTTTTTCAAAGTCGCCTAATTTTACTTTTATTGGCATATAATAACCATTTATTCGGTTTTTCTTTAACCAATAGTTATGCATTCTAGGCGATTTAGAATGAGAAATTGGATTACCTAAAACTGCTGCTAAAAATGGCCTGTTATCATACATCTATCATACCTTTTATACCCAGAAAGTTAATAATTTCTAGCAATGGCATTCCTAGAATAGAAAAATAATCCCCACTAATTTTTGTAGATAATCGAGAGCCTTCTTCCTCAATTTTATAACCGCCTGCGCTGTTTTTAATACTGTCCCAATTTCTATT
>Ga0315321_10003481_pt1 | contig 12250 bp, 24 predicted proteins | sample M180m21515metaG_FD_203464 | JGI IMG/M metagenome (GOLD analysis project Ga0315321, IMG submission 203464) | Ammonia-oxidizing marine archaeal communities from Monterey Bay, California, United States - M1 80m 21515 | ecosystem: Environmental > Aquatic > Marine > Intertidal zone | place: USA... | reverse complement strand
TGCGATTGGAGTATTTATTTGAAACTGTACTCCTAATGCTCGTTGATCTACTGCTCCAGTTGATCTTACTCTCCTTCCTGATATACGTGATCCCATAGCATTCCGAGGTTGTCCTAATGTCATTTGGCCACCCAAGGCTGATTTTCCATAAGATAGTGCAACCCAAGCATCCCATAATTCAGATCTAAACGCTGCTGCAATAGCTCGTATTTGTTGATCATCTCCGGCTGAGTTACCAGATACTTTATAAGATCTAATTATTACATAGTCTGTAGACCCAGAACCTACTAATTTATATAGTCCCGGAGTCATAGTTCTATTTTTATCCCATTTAGGTAGTGCTATATCACCTATCATACCTGTTCTACTTACTTTTCTATTAACTGCTTTTATAGCTTTTGTCCATTGAGCATCTGTATTAATCCGATTTAATGTTTGAGTTTTTTCATCTTTTAACAGTTTATTTGTAACTGTTTTAAAAGCAGATATTCCATCAACTCCTCCAATCTCTATATCAACAAAAGTAGTTCCTTTAAATCCTTTTACAAATCCACCTGCTAATTTTTTATGATAGCGTGTTAAAAGCTTATTGAACTTATCTTCAATTTGTTTTATTGCCATTAGCTATAAATTTTATACATATCAAGTATTCGCTTGATATGATCTGGAAAACCTATATTACCTGATAAACTAGAAGACAGTGGGTTTTCTACTGTTGCTCCTGCGATTGTCATTCTTTCTCTTCTTTCGTCTTTTAAGTAGTACTTGACTAAATCAAATACTGCTAGTTTTAAATCTTCTGGAGTGCTAGTATAACCTGCTGTGTATACTACCTTAACACTCTTGTGACCTTTTGGCCAGTACTTAGTACTTGAATCACTCGTACGAGTAATACTGTCAGAATCGTCATTGACTACATATTCATATTTACCGCTACTGTCAGAATTTTCTGTGATTAGGGTGACATATGCATCTGCTTGTCCTGTTCGTTCTTGTACTGAAGTTACACTTATAATTGGAGATTCATCCAAAATAATTGTATCGACTAAATCATCTTTAATTGTAAAGTATTCAGTCTTGGCACTACTTGCGTAGTCGATTATAGTACTACTACAATAACTTTTTACTAATTGACTTACTTGATCAATAATGTGATTGATACGAGCATCATTTTTAACGCTTTCTAAACCGTTAAAGTCTTTGTATTGTTGTAATGTTACTAAATCTGCCATAATTTTTTCTTAAAAACATTGGAGGGAGTTACACCCCCTCCAAATATTCGCATTAGCTATTAACTAGCTTTGTACTGAAGTGCCCAAGTTGAAGTGGAAGCATCGATCATATCGGTGAATCCAAGTCTTTGAGAAGCAACAAGTACTCGTCTCTGATTAGCTACTTCGTAGTCAGATTCGATTGTTACACCTCTTAATCTAGGCATTACATAATTCTTTGCATAAACTGCTGCACCATAGAACTTTCCAGTTGCTGGTGTTTTGAATTCGTCACAGACGATGACTTTAGAGCCATATACTGAACCGATTTCGCCACGTAGTTTGACGGCATCTGAACCAACTAGATTAACATCTTGGAATTCTGCATCTTGTAATAAGTTGAAGTATTCTGTTGTGTTAATGATGTATACTACATCAGCTGGATTCATACCATATTTACCCATGTTCTTTCTAGCTTTTAATAAATCAAGAGCTGTTAAAGATTCTGAAGCAAATGCAGTTGCGGATTGAGTTTTATTAGAACCAGCCATAGTGATTAGTCCTTCAAAAGCTGCTCCACTTGTACCGTAAACGCCGTCTGCATGGTTACCCAAGAGTAGTGCGTTTTCAATACCTCTTGCGTGTGCTCTAACGATTGATTCACGAATCAATGGTAGAATTGGCAAGATTGCATCTTCTTCTGTCTCATTACCTAAGTAGGATTGTGAGATGAGTTTTTTGGTTGAAAGAGTTCTTTCAGTTAAGTCAATACCTGACATTGTTGAGTCATAAGTATCGCCTCTTTCTTCCAAGTTACCATGTGGGGAAGACCCGGTAGCTGTTTGGTTAGCTGTAAATTCAGCATACCCAGCATCTGGTAGAATTGGAATGATTTGAGTAGCTGAAGTCATTTGGATTTCTCTAAATAACGGAGCTAGTACTAGTTCTAATTGAATATCTCTTTCGATATTAGTTGAAACTGTTTGCTCAAAATCAGCGGAAGAAACACCAACACCTGAGTGTGCGTTTACTTTTTCCATTGTAGAGTGTGCAAGTTTAGTATCCCAACCTTTACCTGTTGCGAGTCCCATTACGTAAGCGTCATCAATATCTGCTTCGAATGCTTTTTTCCAGTCGCTAGACTGTCTGTCACCAAAGACTCTTTTTGATTCACGAATTGCTTCGATCTCAGATTTTTTATCTTTGAGTTCAGATTGAAGTTCATTAACAACTTTTTCTAGGTCATCATGCTTTTCTGAAACACGTTCTTCAACGTCTTTCATGAGCTGTTCAGCTCCTGACATTCCGACTTCGACTATAGTTTTGACTTCTTCTTGTTTAGCTTCTTTTTCAGCAAGTTCAACGGCTTGTTGTTCTGCTTTCTCTTCTGCGTCTGCAAGTTCCTTAGCTTTGGTTTCGGCTTGTTGCATTGCAATTTTAGCAGCAGTTGATTTTGCTACTTCTTCTGCGAAAGCTTTCAAGTCGATGTTAGCTTCGGGAGTTTTAGTGTCATTTGACATATTCGTCTCCTGTTTTGAGGTTTTACCCTCGGCTTGTGGCGCAGAAGTATTCTGAGCCTCGTTATTATTAAAGTGCGTTTTCCACTCGTTGTATTCATCCATGCTGTCAAATGACTTTGAAACCGAGAACATTGCTCCCTGGTTACAAGGTACACTTACAACTGATACTTCGAAGAGTTCGGCATCTTTTATTGTGTATCCATCCGTTTCTTTGTTATAGTCCGCATCCTTGACTCTGAAACCGACGGAAAAGGCCCCAAGAACACCATCTTTAATAAGATCTTTAATTTCGCCTGAAGATTTAGAGATTTTCGCTCCAAATTCCAAACCATTTTCTGTAACTTCTAGTGAAGTTGCGCGACCAATAGGTTTATTATAATCATGATTAAATAGAACGATTGGATTAGTTTTATAATTATCTAATCCATTCTTTTGAATCCATGCATCATGGTTAATAACATCTCCTGCTCGGTCGACTGCATTAGTAGACGCTAATCCTTTAATATCAACGCTACCGTCTTCGTCCTCTCCAAGAGTTTTAAAAGTATTTGTCCAATGAAAAATTTTCTCCATATGTACTTACCTATTCCTTAGCTTTTTTGGGAGCTGCCTTTGCTGGTTTCTCAACTGCTTTCTTCGGTTTAACCGTAGGAGCTGGTTCTGAGTTAGCTTTGGCCCATTGGTCTGGAAAGTTCACTTTTAACATCTGAGTCATGCGTGACCAAGACCCGAAAGGTCTTTTCGCAACCATAAATCTCATTGGGACGTCTTCGTTGCCCATAGATTTATACTCACTTGGTGTTAAAACTTTACCTTGTTTAGCAAAAAAATCTGCTAATGTTTCAAGTATTGCTTTCTTGTTCGCCATTATCCTGTTCCTCTTCTTGTGGTGGTTGTCCACCTTCTGTGGGGTTCGCTGCTGAACCCGCTATGTTAGCTGGGACTCTTAGTTCGTCGTGTCCTTCTAAAGGTTCACGTCCTAATTGGTCTCTAGCCTCGTTTGGAGTCATAATACCTGTGTTGACCAAGGTTGCATAGTATGCAGCTTGATCTCTTAACTCTGGTTGTAAAGCTGGAATGTCTGTAACATTCTCAGTCAGCTCAAAGCCAAAGTATCTTTCAAAAGCATATGACATCTTTCTTACTATTGGAAGAACTGTCTCCAAATAGTAAAGTCTGTGGTTAGGTCTAATATTAGCATTATTCCCACCGTCTAAAAGTATAGGTGGAACACCCATAGCTTCTAAAATTATTTTCTCATTCGCCGATATTGATGTCTGGAAATCCAGTTCTTTAAAGTTGACTTTTGTTAAAGCATCAACTTCAAGTCCACCATCTAAAATAAGAGGGCGTTTACCGCCGTTTTTGGGGTTGTACCTAGTAGACCAGCTTTGCAGCATTCTTTCCTTTATTCTGTCGGAAAGAGTGTTAGGGCTCTTAAGTACTAATCCTGGAACTGCTCCATTCTTAAAGAAGTTATCTTGAAACTTCCTCATGTTGTCTAGTAAATACATTGTGCGATACGCTGGTTTTAACCTTGGAGTTCCACGATATATTGATTTAAATGAGTTTTCTTTAATATGTATTATTTCTTTCGTAGAATAGTCAACATGACCATCATATGTAAATTTCTCAATGTAAGTACTAGTATCAGAATGAATAGTTACATTCTGTGCTGGAAGATGATATAAATGCCTTCCATCAAAATATACGAAGATGTTACCGTCTATTAGTAAATCAATTATAAGATTTCTCTTAAATGTATTAACGTCTTGAAACGGATTCGGTTCTTTATTAAGTAATAAGTCTACGCGAGTTCTTCGAATATTTTCTACAACTGGCATAATACCGTTTACTTTCATTCCAACATCATATTTAATGTCTGCTGAATCATCTACTATCATATTTACAGCACGATTAACTACTTCTAGTTCTTCATATGCTGATCTGTAATTGTCTTTGACTTCTCGGGTGTCAATTGTCATACCCTCGTCCATACCGATAAACGACTGTGCAGGATTCAGTTTTTCCTGATCCTCGGGGTCTCTACCTAATATTCTGTCATACCATGCCATGTTTTTCTCTCTGTTTTTCCACCCATCTTTTTTGTTTAAGTGCTGTCACCAGTTTAGGTCTCTTACCATAAATACTGTGTAGCCGTTGATGGTGGGCTTTGCATAGTGTAGCAGCTTCATTGTAAATCTCGTTAGTAAATTCTTCAATAAAGTTTTCACGAATTTTCATGATCTCGTCAGCTGAGGTTATCGTAATTTTCTTACTTTTCAACCAAGTATCAAGAAGCTCAGTCATTCCGTAGAAGTGGTGAAAGTCTAAATGTTCTGTTTCACCACAGATAAAGCACTGGGTGTCTTTCTTATATTTAGATTTCGCTTTATCTCTAACGTACTTGACTAAATCTCGTTTTAAATCCATAAATTCCTATTTATATAAAATTATACCAAAAATTCACCTTCATGTCAACATTTATTTTTTGGCAGGTCAAAACTAAAAACTCCCTGAAGATTCTTGAAATGTGTACAGCGCATATCTAAGGGCGTCTGACATATGACTTGCCATATTATGTTTTGGCTTTTCTTTCAGTAAGTTGGGATTTGGATCCCATTGGTATTGATCTACACATGACAATGCTTGTGAACATCTTTGATCTATTATCAATCTATCATTATCTATGATACCGGCCGCATGCCCGATTCCGTCTAGAACAGATTTTTTAGCATTAATCGTAGAAATATCATAATTCTGAGCAAAATCAAACCTTGTTTGTTGTGCTGCGGAATCGATATAAATGTAATCAATACTATATTTGTCTATCATTCGGCGAATTTCTATGGCATGTTGTTCTGTAGTTCTTTCTGCGTCCATGTACTCATCTATAAGATAAAATTTTTGCTGATCCCAATCATAGGCTATGACGCACAATGCTGTTGGATCTTTATACCCAACATCCAATCCCGCGAACACATCCATATCACTAGTATCTAGCTGACTTAAGTCTGCAACACACTCTTCAAAATTAAAATTCCATACTTGTCCTTCATATGTGTTGAAGTCTGCCATATATTCTTGGGCAAACTCTGCTGAGGACATAGCTTTCTTTGCTTCTTTGATATCATCATCACTGAAGCGTGGATTTTCATGATAAGTTGCGCGAATGGAAGCCCAATCGGAGAACTCTTCACTAAAACCCCTGTGATAAAAGTCTGCGAACCAGTTATTTCTACCCCTGGGAGTAGATATGAATACTGCTTTACTATTTATTTTATCTAGTGTAGGACGAAGGGCGACGTTAAATGCGTCTTTGCCATCAGCTAGTGCTGCTTCGTCAAAAATTATTAAATCATATGATCTTCCTACTGAAGAATCAACTTGATTAACTGAACCCATACGAATAGTAGAACCATTGGAGAGTTCTATTACTTTATCTTTTGCATTATCTTTTGTAACTTCTAAATCAAAATGTTTTATTAGTCCTCTCTGTAAGTCAAATGATATTTGAGACAAAGAGTAGTTGGGTGACATAATAAGAATGTTTGAACCTGGCACAAGTGAAACAAGTTGCCCGATAACGTTTGCTATATATGTTTTCCCTTGCCGTCTAGAAATAGCGGCACATACGAATCTGTATTTTGGGTTGTTGACAGCATTAATCAGCGCTGTCTGTGAACTGTTAGGAGTAATTCCTAATAAGTCAAGGTAAGAATCTATAGGTAACTTAATAAATCTTTCCGAAGTAGGAAAGTCCATAAACGAATTACTTACGATATCTGTTCTACTAACATCTAACATTAGTGCACAGTTCGATTTAATGCGTTACCTATTGATTTTGTTTCCAATATCCCTTGTGTGTTTAGTGTGTGTAAAAGATACAAGTATCCTATACATATTTCACTCATGACCTGATCTCCATCGGAAATCTGTTTGGATTTTTCTGCTTTTCTATTAAGTAAAGCAAGTGTAGAAGTGCTGTAAGCAGCAATATCTTCTAACCACTCTTTATTATCCAAGTTTAACTCCATATTATTGGTACACCTAATACTTCAGCGTGCGCTGCAAATATTTGATGGTCTTGATCTTTAGTTAGGAATGTTACTTCCCCAGGTGCGACTGTAATTGAAGCCAGTGTTACATCTGCTGCATTTGCTACAGTTACTAACCTTGCTGTTGCTCCAGAATTAACTAGTCTTACATATACTGCGTTTTCAAAAGTCGAAGCTGCTCCAACATTAGTGCCACAGGCAACTTCTGCTGCCATTAATCTCATAGACATCTCTATCTCTCCTTAACGTTCTTTGAACGTTTCTTGCTTTTTTGCCTTGCTGTAATCCATGCATCGTCAATATCGACTTTACCATCTAGGTTTTTATCTGTACCGTTGATCATGTTCCAAAGTTGTTTAGCTTTTTGTTTAAATTTATTTACCATTTTACCTTATTTGCCCAATATGCTGCTGACATTTTGCCTTTAGCTATATTTTTGGCGTGACGAGCTTTGAATGAGGCTCTTCTTTTTTTCTGTGCCATTGTTTTTGGAGATTTTCCTGCTCCTGACACTCCTTGTTGTCCAAATCGTATAACCTTTGTTTTTGTACCAACTTTTGCTACAACAACATGAGATTTTGTTCGGTGCTTGGGCGTACGCTTTGGTTTATTATATCCTGATACGCCCACTCTTTTTAACTTTGAGGACTTTTTACTTCTAGCTCTTCTTACGGCCACGTGTAGTTCTCCTAAATGTTCTAACATTAGTAGGTTTTCCACCTACTCCTTGTTTCTTAGATCGTTTTCGACTAACTGCCGATCTGATCTGCTTTTTTGTCATTCGACTTGCTTTTGCAGCTGGTACGCATTTCGGATATTTCTTCTTTCCTGCTTTTGGTCTGCCACATTTTTCGAATCCACCCTTTCTTTTAGGTCTAGATATGTCTACCCAGTTCTGTTTGAACCATGTACTTAATCCACCCTTAGCCACGACGGTACTTGCCTCCTGCCTTCTTATACATTCTCACAAGATAAGCATTAGCGTACGCGCTAGGGTACACTGCAAACTTTCGTTTTGTTGCAGCTTTTACCCTTGCGTATAGCTTCTTATTAGTAGGTACGTTACGTTTCTTAGCTGAAGCTTTTCTTCGTGCTGGCCTGCGTCTAGCAGCCATGCCTCATACCTTTCTTCTTACCGCGTTTTCCTGGCTTTTTCTTTTTTGGGCGACCTCTAGTCTTCCCATATGTTCCTTTACCACTTGGCATATTATTCCCCTTTCCAACAAGTCCAAGCACCATATGCTAGACCCGCTACTGCTAATAATTTAGCTAATCCGCCTGTAAATAGTACTAAACCACACACGACGATAATTACTGCTCCGTCCCAAGATGTTCTCTCAGAAACTCTTTCTTTTAACCAATTCATTTACTTCTCCCATTTGCCTTTCGGGCAGGATGCCCTAGTTAGCCTTGCTTTAAGTGGCATAAAACATTTACATGCTTTACACACCTTAAATTTTGTATACTGATCACAAGTATTACAGATTTTAATTCTGTTTTTGTGCATCAGTCTGAGGTGCAGTGACTTCTTTATAGTAGACCACTACATCTTTCAGTTCGGTTATATACCTTTTTAATTCTTTCATGTTGACAGACATAACTTCATAGTCTGGTACTGTCATAGCAAGAAATAAGATTTCTCCTTCTTGCTTTTCAATTCTTGATAGCTGCTCTTCCCAATTATCTGGAGTTACCACAATCCATTGTGGTACACCAAGATTTATTTCTCGGGGCATAACGGGTTGAACAAAAGTTCTCTCCATTGGTTTGGCAGTTACTTCTATCTGTTTAGTTGATAGTAGACTGCAACTGGAGGCCATCATCAAGATCGTCAACGGTACCGCTAAGTTTCTCAATGTCCTCAAATGCATGTTTTGTTCCATTATTTATTTTCCTTTCCATTTCTACTGGGTTTTCTAATATTTTTGCTGATAGTTTGTAATTTTTTATAAAATCACTATATCGATTTAATTCTCTCTGAGCCGCTTGGCTCTTGAGTGTTTGTTCTTGCAACTGGGTAGTCTGAAGCGCAAAGTCTCCTTTTAGACTTTCGATGGCTGCTTCCTGCGTTGCAACTGCACCTTCTAGTGCTAAATTGTTTCCTGCTAATATTAAGTTTTGACTATAAAAATAGTAAGTACTAAATCCTAATAGTAGTATAATTCCTATAAATATCTGATTCATGTTCCTGTTGACGTTGTAGTCGTAGTGCTTGTTCCAGTATTAGTACTAGTTACTGTAACACCTGTAGTTGTAGCTATAATAGCCATAGGAGTTCCAGTTTCTGTTGCTGTTATAGTAGTTGTAGTAGTATCTGTATTAGTACTTGTGTTAGTTTTTGTAATTGCTGTTAATACTTCAGCTAACGCTGTTACTGTTGTAGTATTTACTGCGTTACTTGGTACGTCTATTGTAGGAATTACTATTTCTTCTTGCTCATTTGGACCGTCTGCCCAATTAAGTAGTAATATTATTACTATAAGTTCTATCATATCTGTTTTATCCTGTAATTGAGACCTTCTGCGCCTCGTAGTTCGACTATATCTCCATCTTGTGTTTTAAATCTGATATAGTTTGGTTGTTTTTTATAGAATTTTCTAACTATAAAGGTTTGATCGTCTGCATCTCCCCATTGACTGTTGTAGCTGACGGTTAATTCATGGTAAACTATAAACCAACTAAGAAACCAGTACCACCAGTCTTTAATTTTAGCTATTAGATTTGCCACTTACTTTCATCAATCCTTCTTCTGCGTCTGACATTGAATGATATCCACATTCTCCACCTTTCCATTTAAAAAAGAACATTCCGTCCTTCTCAAAAATTGCACCATCTTCCATATTCTGGGGTGGTTTCATTCCGCTTGGTTTTGGTTCTTGCATTTTATTTGCTGTACCTTTTATATCTTTTGTTTGGTATTCGTTTTCCATTATTCAGGGCCTCCATTATGTAGCCTGTGTGCTTTTTTCTGTTCCCAATTCTCTACTGCTTTCTTTATACCTGACTCAGCTAGTACTGAACAGTGATATTTGATTGCTGGGAGTTCAAGGGCATCTGCAATATCCTTGTCCTTTATTAATTTTGCTTCTTCTGTTGTTTTTCCTTTTAACATTTCTACAAACATTGTAGAGGAAGCGATTGCTGAACCGCAACCATAAGTCTTAAACTTAACATCTAGTATTCTATCGTTATCGTCTAGCTTAAGATCGAGTTTCATTACGTCGCCACAAGCAGGTGCACCTACCATACCAGTTGCAACATTAGGGTCTTTAGGATCAAACCTACCGACTGCATGTGCTGCTGGATTCTTTAGTACTTCTTCAAAGCGTTGTACAACCTTTTGCGAATATGCCATTAAAACGTATATCGTAAAGTGAAAGCTATTCTATCTTCAAGATCTATTTTAACAGATTCCTCTGACACTACTTCGAGTGCTAATGTGAACTTGTTTCCTAAATCTTTTGAAAATGTAATTTGGTTATAGCTTGAGTCATCACTAAACTCTCCGTGTCTTAGTGTAACATCTGCAAAGGTGATGAAAGGTAGACTTACTTCGATTTGAGTATAGTCTGAATTTGAATTATCTTGGTCAAACCAAAATCCAAAAGAAGCCCATGAGTAGTTCATAACTACAAATAATTCTTCTACAGATTCAAGGTCTCCGTCATAGTTGTACTGAATTACTCCTACGTCAATAGCTAAATCATCTAGTGCAACTGTGTATCCTGCGAAAAAATCATATTCGATTTCTGTTTCAGTATTAAAGTCTACAGTTGATCCCCATACTCCTGCGTAGAAACCACTATTAGAATAGTCTACTCCACCTTGTATAGCTGAAGATCCTTGAGTTTGGCTTACGCCTCTCCAAAAGTAGTCTGATGTAGTTTGCACAGAACCTGAAAAGTCTGCGGAAGCAAACATAGGTAATAGAAGTAGTAATGTTAGTAGTTGTTTCATAAGTTTTCCTTTAGGGCATCATTGAAATATGAGAAATTATTAAGCCAGCTCCAGCAAGCAATCCTGTTGCTGCGGCTGATATTAGTATGGTTTCTAGACGAGTTATTGATTCGCCAACTTCATCAAATCGTCTGCTTGATCGCTTCTCTATTCCTTCTAATTGATTGAATACAGTTTTCCAGCGTTCAGCGCAAATGGCTTCATGTGTTGTTAATCTTCCATCTATTTCCATAATTTCTTCGTGATTATCTTTAATCTCGCTCATATAAGTTGCCTTGTTGCTTTGAATATAAAAATTCTATGTAGTAATTATATCAAAATTGATACTTGATGTCAAGAACTATTTTTTACTTGGTTATTGTATATAGGTACTTGAATGACTTTCTATCCGATTACGAATTTTAGTAGCATTGTTGATACTGCTATAAACGAACCGATAATTACACCCCACAGTACTAGTAGTATAAAGTCTGCTGCTAGTTCAGGGTCCGGTGTTGTTATTAGATATTCTTTTAGTTTTGAGTACTTCATTCTTTTTCCTCTGCATGCACTTATGCCAGTCTGTTTCTATTATATGATCTGGGTAATGAGTATAGAATTTATCTCTACACTCATGAAAGCGTTTCATCCGATCTTTTTTATCTAGTTGGGTTTCGCTTGGAGCGGATTGCATGTGACTTGGTATGCCCATAAAACTTGTAAGCAAAACTATACTTGCTAGTAATATTGAAATACGCATTTTACAGTGAGTTGTTTAGTCCTGTATCTATAATATAGAAAGCTAGAATCATCATGCCAAAAGTGGCAAACTGAAAGATTGATCCTAGTATTACAGTTGAGAGTACATTCTTTACTGTATCTTCATAACTGTCTTGTTCTTTTAACCACTCATCTATAGCTTCAGGGGAAGCATTGCCATGAAAGATGAGCTCAGGTTGAGTTGGAAATTTTTCAGTTTTCATCCGCTTAATGGGTTGCCTTCAGTATCTTCTTTTAGATTTTTTACTTCAGCGTTGAGTGTAGCAATATTAGATTTAAGATCTGATACAGCTTCGGACATTTTGTCTAGACGTGAAATGCGTTCATTTGCTTCATCATCGCTTTGTAATAAACCTGCGTTTAAAAACTCAATAGAAGTTTCTAAAGCTTCGATTCTTAATTCGATTGCTCCGAGTCCTTCATCTGCTTCTTTTACTCCGCCGATCTTTGCTTCTAGATTGTCTATCCTATTCACATAAGTAGCCCCTGTATATCCAAAACCTGCTAAAGTACCAATGATACCTACTAAGGCTATGAATTGTGTTATTTTGTTTTCTAAGAAATTCATCTTATTCTCCTAATAAATTTGGTTGTGAATTAACCATAGCAGTCATATTTTGTAAATTAGTGCCTGCCAGTTCGTAAAATGCTAGTACGTTGTCTCCGATAACACCACCATCGAGTGCTGTTGGTTCATACCAGCTTGTTTGTGTAGGAAGCTGTGCGCTTGTGTAGGCATTAAATC
>Ga0315321_10003480_pt1 | contig 12250 bp, 7 predicted proteins | sample M180m21515metaG_FD_203464 | JGI IMG/M metagenome (GOLD analysis project Ga0315321, IMG submission 203464) | Ammonia-oxidizing marine archaeal communities from Monterey Bay, California, United States - M1 80m 21515 | ecosystem: Environmental > Aquatic > Marine > Intertidal zone | place: USA... | reverse complement strand
AGAACGGGCCCAAAAACCTCTTCTTGAGCGAGCCGGTCATCGCCTTGGATTCCTTGATAAACAGTAGCCGCTGCGAAGTGTCCGCCCTCAGGTGGTAGCGATTGGGCAAGGAGCTCGCCTTCTTCAGCCCCCAGACGTTGGTACTGGGTCACCTTGGCTAAGGCCTCGGCATCGACGACCGGTCCAAAGTCCATCCCGGGCTGGGTTGAAGATCCGATATGAAGCGCGTCCACAGCGTCTTTTAGGCGAGCGCAAAAGGCGTCATGGATTTTATCCAAAACGATCACCCGCGAGCAGGCCGAGCACTTTTGCCCAGCAAAACCAAAGGCTGATTTAACCACACCGTAAACGGCTTCATCGAGATCGGCATCATCGTCCACGATGATCGCGTTTTTACCGCCCATCTCACAGACCACTCGGCGGACTTGGGCTTGTCCAGTCGCGGTCACACCCGCAGCTTCAATGATTTTGAGCCCGACATCCATAGAGCCGGTGAACGCCACAATGGAAGTGCGTGGGTCGTTGACCAAGGTCGCGCCGACGGTTTCACCGCGCCCCGGTAAGAGCTGGATGACATCGCTGGGAAACCCGGCGGCTTGAATGGCGCGCATCAACAGGTCAGCAATGGCGCTGCTTTGTTCAGCGGGTTTCATCAACACGGTGTTGCCGACAACGGCTGCGGCTGCAGTCATCCCGGCTAAAATCGCCAACGGAAAATTCCACGGCGCGATCACCACCGCAGGGCCTCGGGCGCTGTAGCATAAGGTGTTGGATTCACCCGGAACACTGCCTTGCAGGGGTCGAGGGGTTTGTAAGGTGATCGCTTGCCGAGCGTAATATTCGCAAAAGTCGATAGCTTCGGCGACGTCAGCGTCCGCTTCGGGGAGCGATTTACCGACCTCAAGCGCCATGATCGCGGTGGCTTTAAGTCGTCGTTTGCGGAGCTCATCAGCCAGGTTGAAGAGCAGCTGGGCTCGTTCGCTTACCGGCGCGCTTGACCACTGCGCAAAGGCGCTTTGCGCACGCGCCATCGCCTTGTCAGCCTGCTCGCGACTGGCGCCTTCAACGTGAGCCACAACCACATCGCTTCGGTTCGGGCTCTCACGCTCCCAAGGGGCGTCTTCACCTGCCTCAAACTGCCCACCAATGCAGGGCTGAACGCGCAGGGGGAGCTTGCCCTCAAGCGCTGCTACCGCCTCATCCCACTGATGCTGACTCGCAATCCGATGGGGATGAGTGAGCGGTTCGTTGGCGAAGTCGGTCGGCTCACTCGATTTACCGAGCTGGACCGAGCGCGTCTTGCGAGCGGGCGCCTCAGCATCACCGCCTTGACTGATCGGATCAGCCAGGAGCTGTTCGGCGCTTAAGCCTTCACCGGCCTGAACGAGCCAGCCCTCGTTGCTGGTGTTCTCCAGCAAACGACGAACCAAGTACGCCATCCCCGGAAGCATCTCGCCAACCGGCGTATAAATTCGAAGCCTGTAGCCCCGTGCGCTGACCGCATCCATTAAGCCCTCAGCCATTCCATAGAGCATCTGAAACTCAACATCGTGTGCTGGAATATGACGCGCTTCGGCCTCGGCCATCGCCACCGCAATGGAGCGGGCGTTGTGACTGGCGATAGCAGGCCGGAGCCACTCAATGTTGTCGAGCAAATAGCGCGTCAGTCGCTCGTAGTTCGCGTCGGTGTCGGCTTTGTTGAGGTAGACCGGGACCGACCAACCCTCTTGTTGGGCTTGGATCACCTCTGCGTCCCAATAGGCGCCCTTGACCAGACGAACGGTAATTGGTGTCCCGCGACGCTCGGCGAGGGCGCGCAGCCGCTCGAGGTCGGCGAGGCTGTCGTTGAGGTAAGCCTGGACCACGATCCCCAGCCCGTCCCAGTCGCTGAGATCTTCGGTTTCGGCGAGCTGCTCGAAGAGCCAGAAGATCGCCTCCCGGGCGTTGTTGTCTTCCATGTCCACGTTGATGAAGGCGCCGAGCTCTTTAGCCCGTCGAACCAAAGGTCCGAGGAGTCTACGGCCTTGCTCCAAAAGACCCTTTCGATCGAGTGCATTAAAATGAGGATCGAGCGCCGAGAGCTTAATGCTCAGATTCACTCGGGGAACTCGGCCCCAGCTGGCTTGTTCATGGCACTGGTCTGCCCAGCTCTCGGAATCAGCGGCTAGACTCTCGAGCACCTCAAGATAGCGGCCGCGGTAAGCCTCTGCCTCGGCTTGACCTAGGGTTTTCTCGCCGAGCAAATCGACCGTGGCGCTCAATCCTTCTTTGCGCATTTTTCGCAAACGAGGCAGCGCCTCAGCGCCAGTCTCGCCGGCAATAAACTGGCGCGCCATCGCCACGACATTACGCTCGATCTGGCTGGCCACGAGGCCCTTCGCAAAACCCGATCCAGCGAGCTTTGCGCCAGCGCGCATCCAACCGGGCATGTCCGGCCCGCCGTCGCGGTTAAAATACTCGTCGATGTGACGAGCGACCTCGTCGGCATCAAAGAGCACTGGGAGCACGTCCACGAAGCGGAACATCTCCACCTTGAACTCGGGGTCTTCCATGACCGACTGCACGAGGTTCGCGGTGAAGCCGCTGCCCCCAAAACCGCCGGGTTTGCTAGCCATACCGGCTAACAAATCCCGCCCGATCTCATCGATTCGGATCTTAATATCACCCTCAGCAGCGCTGCTTTTCGGCGTCGCCTTGAGTCGGTTTTTGCGTCGGAACAGGGCCATCAGCACCCCCCGATTAAGGTCGTGTCAGGTCATAGCTTTGACCCTGTGCTGGGTCAAACCTCAGGCGCACTAGAAAAGTGTATAGACGAAGGGCGCTGCAGATTGCCCACCAAAGATTAGGAGCGTCAGTAAGGCCAGTGCGAAGCCGGTTGGAATGAGCCAGTAGGCTTTGTTGGCGCGTGCAAACCCAATAAGGTCTCTAGCTAGCCTGCCCGATTGTCTCAGTTTTTTCACGAGTGGCTCCTCAGCTACCAAGGTCCATGGCGGAGTCGAATCACAGCGTCCACTAGAAAGACCGACGATCAGTCTAAGGCGAACTCTTGGCGCCAGTCACCTTCATCAGCCCACTCGGGTTGTGTTTCTTTGTGCAGCACCCAAGACCCAAGGACCAACACGTCCATCTGCGTGCGCATGAAGCACCGATAGGCATCTTCGGGTGTGCACACGATGGGCTCACCACGGACGTTGAAGCTGGTGTTGATCAAGACCTCAATGCCGGTCTTTTTGCCGAAGGCTTTGATGAGCTTGTAGTAGCGAGGGTTTTGCATTTCATCGACAGTTTGAATGCGCGCAGAATGGTCGACATGGGTGATTGAGGGCAGGTCGGAGCGCGCCTCGTTGACCCATGAGATCAAATCTTCATCGTCGCGTTGAGCGCTGGTGTCGACGCAGCGCTCCTTCCTAACCGGGGCGACTAAGAGCATATAGGGGGATTCGTCCTCTTCACTCAGTTCAAAGTACTCGTGGGCGGTGTCGGCAGCGCACGAGGGAGCGAAGGGTCGAAAGCTTTCTCGGTATTTGATCTTTAGGTTCATCGTCGATTGCATCTCAGGGCTTCGTGGGTCGCCGAGAATGGATCGATTTCCGAGCGCACGCGGGCCGAACTCCATGCGGCCCTGATGCATTCCAACCACGCGACTACTGCTCAACTCGCCGCTGACTTGATCCGCCCAGACCTCATCATCATCAAAGCGCTCGGCTGGGTAATTGCATTGGGACAGCCAGTCACCGATTTCATCGTCGCTAAAGCTTGGCCCCAGGTAACTGCCCTTCATCGCATCCCCAGCGCTCGGTACGGTTCGTGGCTGCTTCAGCGACTGATGGTAGGCGACGTACGCTGCGCCGACCGAGCCGCCTGCGTCGCCAGCTGCAGGTTGGATCCACAGTCGATCAAAGATCTGCTCACGGAGCACTTTGCCGTTGGCTACACAGTTCAGCGCCACGCCACCCGCTAGGCAGAGGTTCGGAATCCCGTAGGTTTTGCGTGCATGTCGAGCGATGCGCAGCACGACCTCTTCGGTGACCGCTTGAATCGAGCGCGCTAAGTCCATTTCGCGCCGGGTAATGCGGCTCTCGGGTGATCGTGCTGGACCACCGAAGAGCTCGGCAAAGCGGTCGTTGGTCATGCGCAGCTCGGTCAGATAACCAAAGTACTCCATGTTTAATCGGAACGAGCCATCGTCTTTGAGATCAATGAGGTGATCGAGGATTTTTTGCGCATAAACGGGCTCGCCGTAGGGCGCTAAGCCCATCAATTTGTACTCGCCTGAATTCACCCGAAAGCCCGTAAAGTAGGTGAATGCTGAATACAGCAGACCGAGACTGTGAGGGAACCGGAGCTCCTTCTCGAGGGTCAGCTCTGATCCGCGCCCAATCGCGATGGAGCTGGTCGCCCATTCGCCTACACCATCGAGCGTTAAAACGACCGCCTCCTCGAAGGGCGAGGGGTAAAAGGCGGATGCCGCGTGACTCTCGTGGTGCTCTGCGAAAATAAGCCGCTCGGGCATGACCTGACCGAGGCGCTCCAGCTGCGTCTCCAACTCGCTGGGAACCCAAAGATTTTGACCAAACCAAACGGGCATCGCTTTGAGAAAACCGGCTAGGCCGCCCGGAGCGACGGCTCGGTAGGTCTCCATGATCCGACCGAATTTGGTCATCGGCTTATCGTAAAATGCGATCGCATCGAGCTCGCCTGATTTAATGCCTCCAGCCTTGAGGCAATAGGCAGCGGCGCGCGTCGGAAAGCTCTCGTCGTGCTTGATCCGCGTGAAGCGTTCCTCTTGGGCGGCGGCTACGAGTTCGCCATCGCATAAGAGCGCCGCAGCGCTGTCATGATAAAATGCGCTGATCCCCAAAATCTTCATCAGTAGGGCCGATCGTACCCGCTCGATTTCGGCGGCGTCGACCAATACGTTTCTTTGGTCTTGTCCAGTCCAAGCTGGAGCGGGTCATGAGCCCAGAGTCGATTGAATAGAGCCATCGGCGTCATGAACAAGAGGTAGAAGGGCGCCAAGAGCACCCAGCGCAAACCCGTACCCAAAGATAAACTCAAAAACGCAGCCATGCGCTCGAAGGCGCGTGCAAACCCGACTGAACTAAGCGTCCCGATACCGACCGTAATCCCGACCGCGAGCAGCACCCCAGCGGCGACGTGGTGCCCTAGGTAGTAGACGATGACGGCGACCAGGCACGGGACAACGAACATCACCCACCGGCGATGCGCTGGGGTCGGTAACGGGTCAGGCATCTCAGACCAGGTGAACACGCAAGTTTCCTCTCGAAGGGCAGAACCGGTGGCAACAAGGGGTTACTGGGCAACAATTGGTTGCCTGAGAACCCCCAAAGATTTGCTCGGGCGGCTCCTGCTTCATGCGCGGGGCGTTCAAAAAGTTTTTTGCGCCGAGCTCAAACAGCAGTCCGCCGGGTTCGCCGCAACCTCGGTGCGATCCCTCCTTGTCCTTCCGCATGCCGCTACAAACTGGTTCGACTTGACCTGCAAGCGTTCCCAGCGCAGCGCTAGACTGGAGGCCGATTTGGATCGCGATCAAATCGAGCGTTTTGCGCTTTGGTTCGCACTAGCTGCTTTGGTTCTAACCGGGGGTGCGACCGCATCCTGGCGACTCGCCTTGGTCGCCGCTCCTTTGCTGGTCTTTTGCCCCCCGTTTCGCTGGTGCGCGCTTGCGCTGTGTGTGGTCGCCCTACCCAGCGCCGCTGAGATCCTCTTGCACGGTGATTGGATCGGCTCGCTCGGTGGCCGTGTTCGGACCGCAGCGGGCGCCGTCGTGCTGGTTTGTGCCGCTGGTTTTGGTGCGCGCCTGCGGGCGTCAAGGCCTCTGCGGCAAAGCTTTGCCGTCGCGTTGCCGTTTTTGACGGTCGGTCTCGCGGCTCAAGCCCTACTCAGGATGTTCGAATTGGTGCCGCCTGCGTGGCAATACTTGAGCGGTAACAATCTATCGGCTCTGATTCTAGTCTGCTTTGTCCCTGTATTGGGCTTGCGAATACCCGAGAAATCTCGTCGTTTATTGCTCGGTTCGCTGTTCGTCGCTCTGCTTTTGTCCGGTTCTCGATGGGGCATCTGGACTGGGTGTGTTTTCGCTTTTCTTATGATGGCAAGTGTCACCAAGCGCAGCGTCCGAGCGACTTTTCTTGGGGTGTTGGGGGTCTCATTAATCCTGCCTTGGGCCTCGTGGTCCAAGCTCGACCTAAACAAGGGGGGCTTTCTGCGCGCGCTTGCAGAGCTTGCTCAGTATCGGCCTTGGACGGGGGTAGGTCCTGGCGGCGCAGAACAGCTGAGTTTACAATTTGTCGAGCGGACATCTCGCCTCACGCACATCGAGAGCTTGATGTTTGATTGGGCGAGCGTTTGGGGGTGGCCTATCGCCCTTGGGCTGCTTGGGAGTTTGGTCATTTTAGCCTTCTGGGAAGGGCGCCAAGACCCTGATGAAACCGGGAACAAACTGTCCTGGTTAGCTGGCGTCGGGTTGATGGGTTTACTGTGTCATGATCTCTTTGATTTCGCCTTGAGTTCAGGGGCTTTGACGGTGGGGATGGGGATGTTGATCGGTCTTCGCCTTCCGTCCGTTGGTCGGCATGAAACCTCACCGCTGGCGCGCTTGGCTTGTGGCCTGTTGTTGTCGGCTGCTCTCATCGGCGGTCATCATTTCAACCCGATCACTATGGAGCTCGACGACCGGCTCGAGTCGATCCCTGAACAGCTCGGTCAGCGCTCGTTTCGTTACTACGTTGCCCAAGCACAACGTGCTGAGCGGCCTGAGGATCAGATCAGCCTTTATTCGAAGGCTCTAGCGATCGCGCCGGGATATCGCGACGCATGGTTTATGCTGGGTGACTCGATGGGCAGGTCGGGACTGCCAGAACAGGCTTTGTTAGCCTATCAACGAGGTTTGTTGGCGGCTAAACCGAACTGGACGAGCCCTCAGACCAACGCCATCGCTCGCTTACCTCGTGATCTGATCCCTCAAGCTATCGGTCAGCATCTCGGCGCGGCTCGCTCCGTCGTGCTGGCGCGAAGTCGCGGTGATGAGCTCGATCTAAAGCTGGTGCAGGCTATCGATCGGCAGCACCGCGACCCGTTCATTCGCATGCACTACCTGAGGGGCTTGGTCCGACCAGAGCATGACACTCATTGGGTCGTGCCGATGCTGTGGCAAGTCATTCTCGAGCCTCCGATCGGCTCGGGCGACGGCGTCACCGCGTTGCTCGAGATTCTTCGCCGCGAGCCTCGCGCTTCGGCGCCAGATCTGCTTTTGCGGATGGTGCGTCAGCATCGTGAGCACTGCATCGGTGTGGGTGCATGGCCTTCAACTGAGCTGGTGGCTTTGGCGCCTGCGGGTAAAACGTTGAGTGAGTTGTGCGGCTCCGTTTTGATCGGCCGCGGTGCGGATTTACGTCTACTGAATCGTCTGAACGACGTCGAACTACAAGCCCCATAAACCTCTTATGCTTTACTTCAACCAACGCACGGGCTTTAGCGACTTATTGACCCAAGGTTACCCTTCTTAATGCGTGTTCTAGCGTCTGCATATGCTTGCGACCCCCATCGTGGCTCTGAACCGGGCGTGGGCTGGAAGTGGTCCCTTGAAATTGCGCGTCGTGGTCATCAGGTGTGGGTTATAACCCGCCGAAAAAACGCAGCGCTCATCGAGCAAGAAGTTGAGCGACTCGGTTCGGTTGATATTAAGGTTATTCCTTACGATTTGCCGACTTGGGCTCGGTTTTGGAAGCGCGGCGCTCGGGGCGTTCAAATCTATTATGCGCTTTGGCAAATCGGCGCATTTTTGTGTGCGCGAAGCTGGCATCGAAGGATTCAGTTTGACCTAGTTCATCACCTCACGTTTGGCGTTTTTCGCACGCCAGGCTGGATGTGGTGCTTAGGTGCGCCTTTCGTCCTTGGGCCGGTGGGAGGTGCTGAGTTTACTCCTCGGCCGCTCACCAGAAGCTTCCGGAGCTCAGCTAAACTGATCGAGCTCTTGAGGAAGGCGGCGAACTATATTGCGCTTTTGGATCCCTCTTTATGGGGCGCTTTGAGTCGAGCACGCTGGGTCTATACCTGTACCCATGAGACGCGACGCTTTCTCCCGAGACGGTTCCATTCAAAAATCGATATCGAACCGATCATTGGAGCTGATTCACCCCAGTCGATAGGGCCTGCGCCAGCCTATGAGCGAGGCCGCCTTGAGCTGTTGTTTGTCGGCAGGCTCATTCATTGGAAGGGGCTCGATTTCGCCTTGAAAGCTGTAGCGCAAGCGCGTGAGAGCCACGCTGGAATTAAGCTCACCATACTGGGTAAGGGTCGAGAGCAGGAGCATCTAAAAGGCTTGGCGAAAGGCTTAGATATTGAGTCTGCGCTGACCTGGATTAATTGGATCGAAGAGGAAGATCTCAACGCACTTTATGCGCGCAGCCACGCGGTGGTTTTCCCGAGTTTGCACGAGTCGGGAGGCTTGGTTGTCTTTGAGGCTCTGCAGCGAGCCGTCCCGGTGTTATGTCTTAAGATTGGGGGCCCGGCGATGCATGTGAACGCTGAACGAGGAGCCTGCATTGAGGTCGACGGGCGAACCGAACAAGAGGTGGTTCAAGCGATGGCCGACACCCTCAGTCAATGGGCGACCCAACCGAGCCTTCTTCAAGCGATGAGGCAGCCCAGTCACGCGTATTGCGAGGCGCATCAGTGGTCACAAAAAGTGGCGCGAGTGTACGAACCGATTGAAGCCGAATTAAAGCCGCTCTAAATCCAGCCTCGTGCGCGCTGGCGATCGGCTAAGCGACTGATGATCACAGCGGTCAAAGCGTAGGCGACTTGGTCGGCCGCCTGATCAGCGGGTATCCGGACCAAACTTTTTGAGTAGGTCACCATGGCTTCATAGTGCGCTAGTTGGCTTTGTGTTTGGTCCAGGCTCACCTCAGAGCAGCGACTTTGAATCGTCTCCGGTTTGGCTACCAACACAAAGGTTAGGTCGGGTTGAGGCAGCAAATTCCAACTGAGCCGCCGAACTGATAGGGGCAAACGGACACGAAAGCGTTCCGGGTCTGCCACAAAGTCACCGAAGTGCCGGTCGGACCAAAATAGACCATGTTTTCGTAAGTGGGGCCAGACCCACCGCCAGTAGAGGCGATGAAAACGCAACACTAAGACCACCAATTTGAGCAGGCTCCCGAGCCCTCCGCGAGCTCCTTTGGTGTAGGGCGCTTGCACTGGAGGCCTTGTCTTCATGGCGGTCGTGCGGACGCTTAGGTGCGACGTTTCAACCGCTCGAAAGCAAGGCTTGGTGAGCCCAAAGACCTTCTGACTTACCGTTGATTTGCCGACGCCATCGGGCCCCGTGATGGCGACATACAACCCCGTCGGTTGACGAGCCCTGAGCCAAAACCGTTGCAGCTCAACCCATCGCGAACTCCAAGTAGCTGGATAGCGGTGACTGTACGATCGCCGTATTTGGTCGCTATCGAGCTCCGCTTCGCTCGATAACCAGGTTTGAATCTGCGCAGCGGCTTTTGCGTCGAGCGCGGCCTTGGTCGCCTCAAACGGGTCGACGGTGAGCGAGTTAAAGTAGGCTCTGCCCTCTTCATTAAATCTCTTTTTAGCCGCCGACTTGAGCAGGTAGTGCGCAAACGCAGCGCTGTCGTTGGGCAGCCAAAGCCACGAATTGTCCGCCAGTTTTCGCTCCTGCAAGAGCTCTGCTCCCGTTTGCAGAACCTTCCCGTCATAGCGAAACTCAGGGCTCATATCGATGGAGACAAAGCCAAACACTTGTGCGTGGACTTGAGCGATTACCGCAGCAAAAGCTTGGTGTTCATGGCGAAACACTTGAACGATCTGGGCGCCGCGCTGCTCCACAACCTGCTCAAGAAGCCGCCGGGCCTTGTCGAACATTTCGGGCTCGACGACGACATCGATATCATCGTCAAACGTGTGGTCTGGTGCATACCGCCCAAGCAAAGCCCAGCCCACACCCGCATCATTCCAGGCGAGCGCAAGGTCTTTGAACAGGTCGAGGGATCGTTGGTGCTGAGACGTCATTTATCGAGCCAAAAGCTTAGGGCCGACCCGCAAACGAGGAAAGTTAGAGCGATCGCCGGCTGCCACATCGCTCGTGTAGATCCATTCCGCGATCTGCATCCAATGCACTAAGAACAAATCGAAGATCAACTCTGGGTTCAAGTCGGTCGTCTGCCTTTTCACAAAGAATCGAAGAATCGGTTTGAGCGAGGCATCTGGTGCGCCTGTTCGTAAAGTACGCCACAGCCAAGGGGCAGCTTGAAAGTGGAGATCGTCGTAACCGCTAAGGCGACAGGGGTGATAATACTCAAAGTCGATGAGCCCTGGCTCTAGCCCGCTTTGGCACAAGAGGTTCCAATAGATATAATCCCCGTGGCTTGGCGCCACCGGGATTTGTGGGTCCCCATGCCGCGTCAAGAGCGTGTTCTTTAGCTCGTGATCGAGCCGCTCAAATTCAAGCAGTTCGCTGAGCGTCTTGGTTGTTTGTTCGGGGCGAAACAATGGCTCAAGAATCGTTTTGGGGGCACGCCATGAAGACGGGGTCGTCCCATCGACTACGGTGAACTCAAGAGCACAGAGTTGATCATCGTCATGCAGGGTCGAGACCTCTGGTACGCGAAGGCTCTGCGAGAGCGGGTCGGCGAGCGCTAGGATCCCTTTGGCCTCGTTTTTTAACAACGCTCGACCGCGCGACGAGGTGGCTGCTTTTATGATTTTAGTGGAGCCGGGTGCCGTGAGCATGACTTTTCCAAAGGGGAGCCTATGCACCTGATCACAGCCGGTGCGCTGCCTCAGATCTTCAATGGCAGGCTCGAGTTTAACCATGGGCTCCACGCGTCGGGTTGAGTAGGGCCTAAAGCAGGTCTTGTGCATCGCAACAAGCAGGAACATTGACCCACTTGGAGGCCGGCTCTACAGTGCCTCCGCCAGACAAGGTGTGGAAAGGTATCCAATGAGTGATGAGCCTCGTGACGAGGACCTTCTGAGTGAAGAAGAACTGATTGAGATGGCCCAAAAGGGTGAACTCGAAATTGACCTCATCGACCAGCCATTGGTGGGTGATACCTTTACGGCCGATAACTTCCTTAAGTTCGTAAAGGGCGAGATCACTTGGGCGCAGCTCGAGGGGATGACCATCGATGAAGCCTACGCCATGGCTGAGATGGGCTATACGTTCTTAGAACAGGGCCGTATTGATGATGCGAAGACCATCATTGAAGGCTTGGTGATCGGCAATCCTTATGATGCCTATCTTCATGCCTTGCTCGGGACGATCTACGCTCGCGAGGACAACGAGGAAGATGCGGTCGAGGAATTCTCGATCTCACTTGGCCTCGACCCTGAGAACGTCGACGCCCTGGTCGCTCGCGGAGAGCTCTTCTTACGCCACGGTGAGTTTGAAGACGCAATGGAAGACCTCAACAAGGCGATTGAGCTCGATCCGACCAACGAGCACCCGTCGACTCTGCGCGCTCGCGCGCTCGCGGCAGCCACCGCGAGTGCATTTCAGGCGGCGATGGAGTCAGCCTCCTAAGCTGACCTCGATTCAACATTGATCCCAAAATTGCGGTCCTTCTGGACCGCTTTTTCGGCGTGGTAGCTTGAGCGAACCAGAGGTCCTGACTCGGTGTTGAGAAAGCCGAGGTCTTCACTTCCGTAGAGTCGGAGTTCTTCAAATTCCATCGGCGTCCAGAACCGCTGGACTTGATGATGATGGCGAGTTGGCCTGAGGTACTGGCCGATGCTGAAGTATTGAACGCCTGCATCGGCCGCGGCGCGCATGGTCTCTTTGACCTCATCCATCGTCTCGCCCAAGCCAAGCATGACACCTGTTTTTACGCGCTTAGCGCCCCAGCTGGCGGCATGCTTTAGGATGGATAGGCTGCGGTCGAAGTCTGAGTTTGATCGGACCTGCCAGGTGAGCCGCCGGGTGGTCTCTAGATTGTGCGAGAAGACCTCTGGTTCAGCGCGTAGGACAACCTCGAGGTCGTCTGTGTCGCCCTTGAAATCACCTGTGAGCACTTCAACTGAAGTCTCAGGGCACAGGTGATGAACGGCCTTAATTGTCGCTGCCCAGTGGGCGGCGCCGCCATCTTTGAGATCATCTCGGTCAACCGAGGTGATCACCACGTGACCTAAGTTCATAAATCGAACCGCCTTGGCAGTGTTCATTGGTTCAAGGGGGTTGATGGTGTTCGGCTTGCCAGTGGCCACCGCACAAAAC
>Ga0315321_10003476_pt1 | contig 12254 bp, 9 predicted proteins | sample M180m21515metaG_FD_203464 | JGI IMG/M metagenome (GOLD analysis project Ga0315321, IMG submission 203464) | Ammonia-oxidizing marine archaeal communities from Monterey Bay, California, United States - M1 80m 21515 | ecosystem: Environmental > Aquatic > Marine > Intertidal zone | place: USA... | reverse complement strand
GTACGCCATGGGATTGGGCACGCCTGTGCAACTGGTGGAACTGGTGGCGCGTGGAGTGGATATGTTCGATTGTGTTCTGCCCACGCGTTTAGCCCGCAACGGAACGGCGTTTACCTTTGGAGGCGCAATTTCTCTCAAGGGGGCAGCTTATCGTGAGGATTTCGGGCCTATTGAGGATGGTTGCGATTGCTTTACCTGCCAGCACCACACCCGGGCGTACCTTCGCCATCTGCTGAATGTGGACGAGATTTTGGGCCTTCGCTTACTTACTATCCATAATCTCCGTTGTTATCTGCGTCTTATGGAAGTGGTGCGCGGCCATATAAAGGCAGGCACTTTTGGTGAATTCCGGAAAGCATTTCACGCTAATTACCGCGTAACCAGTCGGGTTGAGGCGCAGCGAAAAAACGCCCAAAAATAAGCTAAATGCTTGCCAAAGGGCTTTTTCTCCATAGGATTTGCCGTCTTTGACTTTTTGACCATGGACAGTTCTTTAATTGATTTGATGTTGGCGATGGGGGTTCCACCGGAAGGCCAAGACTCTCCTCAGGGGCCCCCTTTAGGAATGTGCATGATTTACGCGATTGCAATGTTTGGTTTAATGTATGCACTCATGATTCGCCCGCAAAACCAGCAAAGAAAAGAGCACGAGAAACTTGTTTCCGAGATTAAGAGCGGCGATCGCGTTGTGGCTGCCGGAATGGTTGGCACCATCATCACGGTGAAAGATGACTCTGTGACCCTGCGTTCTGGGGAATCTAAAATCGAAGTGGTGCGCAACTCCGTCGAGCGCGTTATCACTGAAGACGAATAACAACCACATTTTTTCCATGCAGAAACAACCCATATTCGGCCGCTTCATGCTCGTTGCAATCCTCGCGGTTTGGACGTTTTTTGAATGGTATCCACCCCAAGGCAAAAACGTGATCGATCTCTTCGATCAAATGGCGGTCGGAAACCAAGAATTAATAGTCGCAGACCTTAAAGAAGCTAGCGCAGAACTCCGAGAAGGCGAAAACCTTACTAAGACTCAATGGGAAGCAGCGATAGGGGATGCGGATTTGCGTGATCTGTTTCCGCAGCACACTAACGGTATGGCTGGAGAGCTAGGGCTGACTAACTCTTGGGCTGCTCCGAATGAAGAGGAGCAAAAGCAAATCAACAGTGAGATTCTTAAAGAAATTCAGAAGGATTCCACGGGTAAAGTGAAGCTCGGCTTAGATCTGAGTGGGGGAACTCAGTTTGTAGTTCAAGTTATGCCGGAACTTGGAGACGACGGTCAGCCACTACCCATTGATTCGAGTCAATTGACTCAAGCCATGGAAGTAATGCGCTCGCGTGTTGATAAGTATGGCTTAGCTGAGCCACTGATACAAACAGTTGGTGAAGACAAAATACTCATTCAAGTACCAGCTCTTAAGCCAGAGCAACGTGATGAAGCACGAAAGTTAATTCAAGAAGTAGCAAAGCTGGAGTTTCGCCTGACCCACCCTCAGAGTGCTGAGCTGATTGCATCCGGGGAGGAGTTCGTCCCCGGCGCTGAAAAACTCTACTATTATTCAGACAATCTCAAAGTAAGCCATTGGGTAATGAAAGAAGTGGCGTTAGCGGGTAGTCATATCAAGCGAGCTAGTGCACGCCGCAATGAACTAACCGGCACTCCTGAGATTCATTTCACTCTTGATGCGCTTGGGGCTAATATTTTTTCTAAGGTAACCGAAACGCACAAAGTAAGAGAGACTGGCGGCACTGATCCGCGGCTACTTTGCGTAGTGCTTGATGGTGAATTGATTTCGGCACCATCGATAAATAGCCGAATTCATTCTCGGGGGCAAATCACAGGTAGCTTCTCTGACGAAGAGGCTACCATGCTCGCTAACTCACTCGAGAACCCATTAGAAAATGAAGTGGAGATCATTGAGGAACGTGATGTTGCACCTTCACTGGGTCGTGACTCCGTTCGAAAAGGTTATAAGGCTGCACTCTGGGGCTTGATTGCTGTGGCAGTGTTTATGTTGGTTTACTATCTCCTGAGCGGGGTCTTAGCAAATTTTGCACTATCACTGAATATCGTAATGATCCTCGGTATCCTGTGCTGGTTTGACGCGACTCTCACGTTGCCGGGGATCGCAGGAGTGGTTCTCACTATCGGTATGGCGGTTGATGCGAACGTGCTAATTTTCGAGCGCATAAGAGAGGAACTGCGAGTTGGTAAGTCAGTACGTGGTGCGATTGCTTCAGGTTACGATAAGGCGTTTGGGACTATTTTTGATGCCAACATTACCACCCTGATCGCTTCAATCATCCTCATTTATATGGGTAAGGGTCCCGTCCAAGGCTTTGGCGTGACCCTGACCATTGGTATTTTGACCAGCATGTTCACTGCTCTAGTCGCCACCCGACTCATTTTTGATATGCTCGCCAATTGGGCTGTTATTGGTAAAGAAGAGTCCAAACGGCTTCTCCATTTACGCCCTTCGGCAGGCCTACCAAAGTTCGATTTTTTAAAATATGCAAAACCAGCATTTATTGCTTCATGGGTGCTGGTAATCGTTGGCTTTGTTCTACCTATTTTATCTAAAGGGAAGGACAGCATGCTTGGCGTCGATTTTGCCGGTGGTTATAGCATGGTAATAGCATTTGATGATTCACAGGCTAGTCAAATTAATCAGTCTATTGAGACCGGTGATCTTCGTACGCAATTAGGTGAACAGACAGATATTGATGAAGGCCAAATACAAGCAGAATTGCAGACAGAGGCTGATACAGGTAAACAGCTATTGCGGGTGGACTTTCCGTATGATGCGGATGCTAAGATCGTGGAAGGAGCCCTTAAAGCTCAATTTTCAGAGGCAAATTTGGAGCGGATACAACTTGATAAAGTTGGCCCCAGTGTCAGTGGCGAGATCCAAAAATCAGCTTTCATCGCGGTCGTATTAGCCCTGTTTGGCATTCTGGTTTATGTGGCGTTCCGTTACGAATATTCGTTTGCGGTCGCTGCGGTAATCGCCATTCTGCACGACGTTGCCATGACTGGCGGGTTATTCTTCCTGTCGGGACGCGAACTGAATGCGCCGATTGTGGCTGCTGCTCTCACGATTATTGGTTTTTCTATTAACGATACCATTGTTATTTTCGACCGTATCCGGGAAAACCTCCGTATGGGCACTCGTGGTTCATTTAAGGACGTTATGAATACAGCGCTCAACCAAACCTTGAGTCGTACGATTATTACCTCAGGCACTACGTTAATATCCACGGGCACCTTGTATTTCTTCGGAGGTACGGTCATAAACGATTTTGCATTCACCTTTTTGATTGGAGTCATTACCGGCACATATTCCTCGATCTACATCGCCTGTGCCATTGTCTTGTGGTGGCACAAAGGTAAGCGGCCTGAGCTAGCTGCGCCGGCCGTTGATACTGACCCCGTCGGCGTCACGTCCTAAAGGCCTAGGCCTTTGCCAATAAATAATCCTCGGAAGAAGCCTCCGGGGCGGCATACCTTTTGATGCCTTGGTGAATCTCTCGCGCATCAAATGGCTGATTGCAGGCTCGGCATTTGTCGTGCTGGGAATCATAGGTCTATTCCTGCCCATCCTCCAGGGGATCCTGTTTATCGTCATCGGCTTGATGTGTTTAGCCAAAGGCTCAGCATTGGTTCGCTCGAAGAAAATGACCTTTAAAAAGCGGTTCCCCAAATTCGGATCAAAGCTGACATTGCTTGAGCAAAAAGCGCGCGACTGGAAAATGCGTTGGCGCAAACGTAAGGACAAATCATGAAGCATCTCTGGGAAATCAAAGTCCCCGAGGAGGACGGCGTGAAAGATCTCACCCAGACTTTGGGAGTTCACCCATTGCTCGCTCGGTGCCTGGTAAACCGCGATCTGATGGAGCCAGAGAGCGCGCGAAATTTTCTGAACCCCAAATTAGCAGATCTGGCCGCACCGGAGTTAATCCCCAATATGGGGCCAGCAATTGAGCGTCTGTTTGCGGCACGCGCGGAAGGAGAGGCCGTGGTGGTGTTTGGTGATTACGATGTTGACGGCATTACGTCCACAACATTGCTACTCGACTCCCTGAGCTCTTTGGGCTGGCGCATTACCGGCTATTTGCCTGACCGCGTAGATGAAGGATACGGGCTGACTCCGGATGGCGTGGCCAATTGCCTATCGCAACATTCACCGAACCTGATGATCGCCGCAGATTGCGGCACGAATTCCGTAGAGGTGATTACATCACTAAAAGAATATGGAGTGGATGTCATCGTCCTCGATCACCACCAAGCCTATGAACCGCATCCTCCTGCGGTGGCCTTGGTGAATCCTTGGCTTGATTCGGCTGATGAAGGGAAATTCCGGGAACTGTGCACTGCGGGTTTAGCTTTCAAATTACTGCACGCCGTTGTGAAGCACGGTCGCCAACTCGGGTTGCCGGAGTTTGAGCAATACGACATTCGCCAGCAGCTGGATTTGGTTGCCTTGGGGACCATTGCCGATTTAGTGCCATTAATCGGCGAAAACCGGATTCTGGCGGTCAAAGGTCTTCAGCAAATCCCACGCACGCATCGGCCGGGATTACTTGCTCTGCTGGAGGTGGCGGGCATTGAGGGGCGGGTTGGCTCTTTTGAGGCGGGGTTTCAGCTGGCGCCCCGGCTCAATGCGGCCGGGCGACTAAAAAGTGCCATGCGTGGGTTGGATTTATTGCGATCGAAAACCCCTGCGGAAGCCGAGGAATTGGCCGGCTTGTTGGATCGTAATAATCGTGACCGACAACGCGTGGAAAAGGAAATTACGCAGCAAGTGCTCGATACCTTGAGAACTCAGTTTAACCCGGAGCGCGATCACGCCATTGTCATGGGGGATCCCGGTTGGAATATCGGGGTAGTGGGAATCGTGGCGTCGCGTGTACAAAAGGAGTTTTATCGCCCCACCGTTATCCTTGGCGGCAGCCCCGATGGGTTACGGGGCTCCGGCCGAAGCATCAAGGGTTTTGACCTTGCTGAAGCATTACAGGAGTGCGACGCCGTATTGGATCGCTACGGCGGCCACGCCATGGCGGCTGGGGTAAGCATGCAGCCTGAAAATCTGGATGCCTTTCGTGAGCGACTCAATGAAGTGGCGAAAGACAAGCTGGCGGACGATACACTTCAGCCAACTCTAAAACTCGATGGAAGCATTCCTTTGCGCGAGCTCAATTTCGGCGCAGTCCAGTCTCTTGAGTCGCTTCAACCAACGGGTATGGGAATGCCGACTGTACAGTTGGCAGTGCCGCAACTTGAACTCGATGCGCCGGTTCGTTGGATGGGCGCGGAGAAACAGCACGCCAAATTGTCGGTCACCGATGGGCAGGTATCCGCCGAAGTGGTTTGTTGGAATGCAAAATCCGATCCGCTGCCCGAAGGGAGGTTTGATTTGGCCGCGCAACCTTCGATCAACCTGTGGCGAGGACGACGTTCGCTGCAATTTAAGATGCTCGACTGGCGTCCGACCACTTGAGACAATACACCATGGCGTTTGCAGTCATTGTTGCCGCCGGACGCGGCACCCGAATGGGTTCAGACAAGCTCTTCCTTGAAGTGGGGGGATTGCCTGTAGTGGGCCATTCATGGAAACGCTTTGACGCGCACCCCGACATTGAGGGAGTTGTCTTGGTCGTACGCCCGGATAACCGCGCCTCATTTGAGGGGCTGGCATCCCGACTCGGTTTAACGCGACCCTACACCTTGAGCGTCGGTGGAGCGGAGCGGCAGGATTCGGTTTTGAACGGGCTTGAAGCTGTTCCTTCGGAAGTGGAAATCGTCGCCATCCATGACGGCGCACGACCTTGCATCGATGAGCAAACCATCACGGATACACTCAATGCAGCCAGCAAAAAAGGCGCTGCCGTAGCGGCGTCGCCGGTAGTGGACACGTTGAAGCTGGCCGATGGTGATTTGACAATTTCGCGGAATGTCGACCGCACTCACCTTTGGGCCGTACAAACACCGCAGGCATTTCGTCGAGAAATCATTCTGGAAGCCATGAACGCCGTGCGCGATCAAAACGCTGCGGTGACTGATGACACCGCTGCCTGTGAATTGATCGGGCAAGATGTCGCTCTGGTGGCGTCTCATGCATTAAACCCCAAGGTCACCACTCCGACCGATTTAACCTTGGTGGAGTTCCTGCTCAGCCAATAACCTCGCCTTGCCATCTTCGGCCGGTTCTCTAAGCTGAGGGAATGAAGCAACGGGCATCCCATTATTTATTGATGGCTGCGTTGGTCGTCAATTTATACGTCGGCTACCACCATTTCACTGCCAGCGCAGAAGCAGCCGGCGCGAATGATGTTTATGCGCACATGGCTAAATTTTCCCGGGTCATCGAGCAGGTGCGTCGAAACTACGTGGATGAAGACAAAGTTACGTATGATCAATTGGTTGATAGTGCACTCGCCGGCATGCTCGCTAACCTTGATCCGCACAGTGAATACATGAACACCAAGAAGCATCAGGCTTTGATGGATGATACCCGGCAGGAATTTGGTGGGATTGGGATTGTGGTTAGCATTCGGGACGATTGGCTCACAATCATTTCCCCCATGGAAGGCACTCCGGGTTCCCGCGCCGGCTTACGCCCAGGAGATCGGATTGTGCGGATAGGCGATCAATCCACTGAAGGCATGGGCATCAACGATGCCGTCAATCTCATGCGCGGCAAGGTGGGCACGGAGGTCACCATTGCCATCGCTCGCAAGGGTGAAGAGGACGAACTGAATATGACCCTCAAACGCGAGCGCATTAAAACCAAAAGCGTGCGTGACCTGAAAGGAAAGGGAGATTACCCGCTCATGGAGAACGGCGTGGGTTATGTTCGTCTTGGCGGCTTTTCGGAGAATACAGCCACCGAACTAGAATTGGCTCTCACCAAAATGGAGGAAGCTGGGCTCAAGGGTTTGGTGCTCGATTTACGCGACAATCCGGGCGGTTTGCTCACGCAATCTGCTCGTGTTGCGGAGAAATTCATCAAAGCCGGCCAACTCATTGTGTCTACCGAAGGTCGCGACGCCCGCGAACTAGACCGCTTGACGGGTAGTGTGATCGACCACCGCACACTGCCCATGGTGATCCTGATCAATGGCGGCAGTGCCAGTGCTTCTGAAATTGTGGCGGGCTGCCTTCAGGATTTGAAACGCGCCGAGCTGATTGGCACGCGCACCTTTGGGAAGGGGTCAGTTCAAAGCATCCTGCCACTGAAAGATGGCTCTGCCTTGCGTTTGACCACCGCCAAGTATTACACGCCTAGCCATCGCACGATTCATGAGAAGGGCATCGAGCCCGATCACGTGGTGGAAATGACGCCGGAACAAATGCGCGACATTATGCTTCAACGCTCCTCTGGAGGCTTTGAGACCCTGCCAGAAGAAGGCCGTGAGCGTGTAAAGGCAGCTATAGACCCGCAGCTCGCCAAAGCGCTGGAAATTTTGCGCGACAAACTTTAAACCCCAGCGATAATGCGATTGCTGGCGATTGAAAGTTCATGCGATGAAACCAGTGCGGCGATTATTGAAGATGGCCAGCTTCAGGCAGTAGTTGTTTCGTCTCAAATCCAAATTCACGCCGAATACGGAGGCGTCGTTCCGGAGCTTGCGACACGCGAGCATCTCGTCAACCTCCAACCAGTTGTTCGTCAAGTTCTAGAGCAGGCTGGCTTGGCGGCATCTGAACTGGACGCCATTTGCGCGACTCAAGGCCCCGGACTCCCTCCGGCCCTGATGATTGGCTGGAAAGCCGCCCAGTCCATGGCATTTGCTCTCGAGTTGCCTTTAGTCGGAGTGAATCACGTGGAGGCGCACCTTTATTCCCCGTGGTTTCAAGGCGATCCACCGCGTGCTTGTTGGGACGAATTCCAACCAAATATTTCGCTGGTGATTAGTGGTGGGCACACGTTGCTGGCGCAAGTTGATCAGCTGCTCGAACACACCATTATTGGCGGCACGCAAGACGATGCCGCCGGCGAATGTTTCGATAAATGTGCGAAATTGTTACGCCTTGGTTATCCCGGTGGCCCTGTTATCGACCGACTCGCCGTTCCGGGTAATCCGAAGGCCTATACCTTTGCCCGGCCCATGTTAAATCAGAACAACCATGATTTCAGCTTCAGCGGTCTGAAAACTTCGGTTCGCTATTTTCTGGAAAAAAATCCGATGCTCGGTGAGGACGATACTGCGCTGCCAGATCTTTGCGCCAGCATTCAGGCGGCGATCGTTGAGGTACTGGTTAAGAAGACGATTAGAGCGGCACGGCAGCAGCGATTGAGTTGCATCACCTTATCGGGTGGGGTTGCCTCCAACACCGGGTTACGAAAGGCGTTTCAGGAAGCTTGCGAACAACACGAATTCAATCTCCGCATTGCGTCACCGAATTTGTGTACGGACAACGCCGCAATGATTGGCCTTTTAGGGGAGCGATATTTTTGCCAGACGCCTCCCAAAACCGATTGGCAGGCGGATATCCGTCCGAGCTGGAGATTGTGACCTGGCCGGCTTAAAGCGAGCTCACAAACCCTTCCACGCGCTCCAATGCTTGCTGGAGATTCTCCATACTGGTGGCGTAGCTGATGCGTAAGTAATCGTCGCTTCCAAAAGCGATGCCCGGCACCGCGGCGACTTTGGCCTCCGCTAAAAGGCGTTCGCAAAACTCCACTGATTTCATTCCTGTGCCGGAAATGTTCGGGAACAGATAAAATGCTCCTTCAGAATTCACGCAAGTAACCCCTTCAATGGCGTTCAATTTCTCGCAGGCAAACGATCGGCGTTGACTGAAATGGCCCAGCCATTCACCCAAATGATCCTGCGGCCCATCCAATGCCTGCAAAGCGCCGGATTGCGCAAAGGACGTAGGGTTACTGGTGCTGTGACTTTGGATCGCGCTGATCGCCTTAGCAATGGGCAATGGGGCGGCCATGAAGCCAATACGCCAACCAGTCATGGAGTAAGCCTTGGCTAACCCATGAACGATAATGGTGTGCGCCTGATGATCGGGCGAGCAGCCAGCAACACTCTGGAATTTGGCATCACCGTAGATAAGCTTTTCATAAATCTCATCACTCATGATAAGCACACCCTTTTCCACACAAACATCACCCAAAGCCTTAATTTCCTCCGGCTTATAAACCGATCCGGTAGGGTTGCTCGGCGAGTTGAGAATGAATAGCCGCGTGTTTTCATTGATGGCGTTTCGAAGCTGATCAGGAGTGACCTTAAACTCAGTCGTGTCGGTAGTCTCAATGATCTTGGGAGTCGCGCCCGCCAGCTTGACCATCTCCGGATAGCTCAGCCAATAGGGGGCCGGAATGATCACCTCATCACCGGCTTGGCACAGCGCCATCATGACGTTGTAGCAGGAATGCTTACCGCCACTGGAAATAATGATCTGCTGGGGATCATAGCTCAGTCCATTTTCCCGCTCAAACTTACGGGCCACGGCGGCACGTAATTCAGGCGTGCCGGCAGCTGGAGTGTATTTGGTGAAGCCATCGGCCAACGCTTGGGCCGCTGCAGCCTTGATGTGTTCGGGGGTGTCAAAATCCGGTTCACCAGCCCCGAGGCCAATGACATCCTCACCCGCCGCCCGCAACTCCTTAGCCTTGGCAGTAATCGCCAGTGTCATCGAGGGGGCCAACGAGGCGGCTCTTTCTGAAAGTCGATATTCCATCGCGCGCGGAGGTTAGGGAGCGCGGTGGGTTTGGGCAAGAGTGAATCAGCGGAAAATCAACAGATCCATGTGACGTTGGCCTTTGCTGGTGAAGATCCATTTTTGGCCTTTTTGAAAGAGAAGCCCACTGCATGGGTGCTGACGGCGCACATCAGCATCCACATTGAGGATCGTATAGTTAGCCTTAAGCTTTAGTTCCGGATCCCTCACAGGCGTGCCACGGATAGGGATGCCCGAGAAACTTAAATCCAAGTCCCAGGCATGAGGAGTATCGATTGCCTCAGGTCCATCGTCGATCAGTTCGGGATATCGGTCGAGCCAATCAAGTGTCTGACGGTTTACTCTTACCCGGCAAAGAACGGGCAGCGACAAGAGATATTCTTCCAATTCAAATTGGCCGGCGTGATCCTGCTTCAAAATATCCGCAGCATCCAATCCAAGCAGATTTAGCCCATTCCATGGGCCATGAAGATTTTTGCCATCGCGATACCAGTTCTTAAACCAGCCATTGAAGCGGCTATTGATTTGCACGCCGATTTCAAAATGCAAATGAGCGCGCCACGAAGCGATGCCGTCGGAAGTATTGGTAGTACGCCCAAGTACTCCCAGTTCATCGCCGCCATCAACATTCAGTCCAATTTTAAGTTCCTCCGGCACCGTTCTCAGGTGTGCGTAAAGCGTGTAAAACGGAAACCCATTCACCTCGTGGGCAACCACCACATACTTCCCATAATTTGAAGCAGCTATGTTCCGATTGATATGGACGACTTCCCCTGACGCTGCGGCTCGCACGGGATCAATGGGTTCCTCGTCTTCATCGCGTTTTATACTAAGGATATCGATCCCTTCATGCAGCCGTGTGCCACTGTTTCGCACACAGCCAAATGAACCACTTGACCATGGGCGCGCGGTGGTGGTCGGGGTAAAGAATTGATCCTCCGCATCCGCCTGTAACAGGAAACGGTTGTCGGTTGGAAATTGAAACCAACGCTTCGGTTTCGCGGGCGGCTTTTCTACAAGGGTATTGGTTGGCGGAATAGGGTGCGGTTTGCACCCCGTTAATCCGAAAATCAAAACGATGCCCCCCAAAAATCTAATCATTCCAGGGTTTTATTAATCAATTCCACCAGACGCTCCACCTCAGGCCGCTCGGCGTCCGGAGTAAATTGCATGGCATCTGCTTGGATCGTCTGACGAATATAAGCCGTTCCGATGCACCGGCTGCTCACGCCGTTGGTTTGGCTGCTATCGGATTGCGCCGCCACGATAAAAAGACGGCGATCCCGGTAATAGGTGGTCAATTCCTCCATAAGGCGCTGGCCGCGCGTGGTGAAATTTAGCTGCATCGCAATTAGCCCATCTGAGGAATCCACCAATTCCGTGCTTTTCAACATGCCACTATTACCGACCAAAACCGGCCGGGGCCCCACGGTCACCTTGGTGGGGTTGGCTCGGTAATAGCTCATTTCCATCACTTGAACGCCTGGTTGCGCAAATTCCTCAATATAAAACGCCAACTCGGCCTTGTCTCGCCGTACATCCACGGGGTATTTGCAACCGGCCAGCAAAGCGACCAACCCTAAACCTCCAAAAACCCAACGCATCTCCGCCATCCAATCGCCTCACCTCATTTCTGTAAAGCGCAGACCCTCCCCAAACAGCCGTTCCATCATCACATTTATTCACAATCGTCGAACAACCTAGTAAGCATGTTGTGAATCAATTGCCACACCGGTGTTTTAAGTCTTATTTTTGGGGTGATATTAAAATTGGGATTAACCTATTTAAACGCCTCTTGTGGAGAACGTGATCACAATAATTGGTAGCCACAGCCCCTTTCCTTGCTAAGCTAACTCCAGTTCCTTGAAAGAACAGAAGCCAAAGGCCGGCTTGCCGGCTGGAATCTTCTCAAGATAAATTCCGGGTTAACCGGAATAAAAGGGCAGGTGGGGCTGATACGCCTGCCCCCTATCAAACCATTCGGTCTGGTTAAGGCCGTGGAGGATCGCAGTCTTTGACAGTGTGATGCCACGATTTTCTTCTGGAATAAGCCGACTGGCGAGAAGGCAAAGTTCACCTGAATGCCCGGTGATGTTCGCGCATTACCGATCGCGAAACGGCATTTAGGGGGCGAGGGGCGCCGGGATAGATCAATCCCGGCAGAAGCTGCCCCAAGCTTGGCTGGTTGAATCCGCAGCAGTACTCGGCACCTTCGGGTGCTAAGGACAATCCGCTGTAGACAAGGCCCGCCCGGATCCGAATCCTTCGGGATTCAGATTTGAGTGAGACATTTGGATTTGCTTTGAATCTGAATTGAACGCAGTTGCCTGAGTTAGGTGTTGGTTGCTTACTGTGACATCAGCACGGCGGAAGCCATAAATTGACTAGAAACAGTCAGCCGGACGAAATCCTCCGAAAGGAGAACAAAAACCGGGGTTCCCGTCGGGATAGCTACGTGCCGAAGGCGATGGCCGTGAAAACTATCCGAAATCGTGGCGATGCGGCAAAAACCGCAGCGCTGCAAAGTATGAGAAATGGCAACCTGAGGGATAAGAGG
>Ga0315321_10003474_pt1 | contig 12260 bp, 10 predicted proteins | sample M180m21515metaG_FD_203464 | JGI IMG/M metagenome (GOLD analysis project Ga0315321, IMG submission 203464) | Ammonia-oxidizing marine archaeal communities from Monterey Bay, California, United States - M1 80m 21515 | ecosystem: Environmental > Aquatic > Marine > Intertidal zone | place: USA... | reverse complement strand
TTCGGGTGCGCTGGCCCCTCACCCACCGCTTCAGGCCACCGCGAGCCTGTTCGCCGGTCTGTTTGCCTTTGCGCTCGTTGGCACCACCCTCATCGCCATCCAAGGGGAGCCCCTGGCCCGCCGCTTGCCTATGTTTCGAGAGCGGGCCATTACTGTGGCGCGATCGCTTCGGCGCCTGGGCGGACACTGGCGCAGGCTCGGGGTGGTGGCGCTCCTCGGGCTCGCGGTCGGTGTACTCAATGTGCTGAGCGTGTTTGTGGTCGCCCAGGCCCTCGGTGCCCATCTGCCCCTCCTAGACGCCATCGGCGTGGTGCCCGCAATGGACACGGTGATCTCCCTTCCGGTCACCATCTCTGGCGTGGGCCTGCGGGAAGGGGTGTTCGTGCTCACCTTCGAGCCGCGCGGACTCGACCAGGACACCGCAGTGGCCGCTGCTTGGATTCGGTGGTCGGGGGAGCTCGGACGCGCACTGGTGGGTGGTGCACTCTTCGCACTTGGGGGTAGGCTCGCCTCGACTTCTCGTCCCACATCCCGCCAGCGGGAGGACAGCGATAGACTCCCGTCCGCTTGATCCCCCGCCCACAAAGGAGGACGCCCCATGACCGGTGCCGCCCAGACCCCCACTGTCTCCGTTCTTGTGGTTGAAGACGAGCCGGACATCCGGGAGCTCATCGCCCTCAACCTGCGCCGCGAGGGCTACCACGTCTTCGAGACCGACCACGGTGCCACCGGGCTCGCCATCGCTCGCCGCGAGAATCCTCCGGTGGTCCTCCTCGACCTCATGCTGCCCGACATGAGCGGTCGCGACGTGTGCGCCGAGCTTCGCGCCGACCCCGCCACTGCTGGGGCCTACATCATCATGGTCACGGCCCGCACCCAGGAGCGCGACCGCATCCGTGGGTTCGAGGTGGGGGCAGACGACTACGTCACCAAGCCCTTCAGCGTGCGCGAGCTGGTGCTGCGCGTCGGGGCGGGTGCCCGTCGGGTGACCGCCGCGCCACCGAAGACCCCCGGCATGGTCGAGATCGGCCTCGTGCGAATCGATCAGGGCGCCCACCGCGCCTACGTCGACGGCGAAGAGCTGTCGCTGACCGCAACCGAGTACCGCCTGCTGGTCTGGCTCGCGACCCACGCCGGCCAGCTGTGCTCGCGCGGTGAGCTGCTCCAGGAGGTGTGGGAGCTTCCCCCCGACCTCAACACCCGCACCGTCGACACCCACGTCAAGCGCCTTCGTCAGAAGCTCGGCGCGGCGGCCAGCTACGTCGAGACCGTGCGAGGAGCGGGCTACCGGTTCAGCCGGTGAGTGCCCCCGAGCTGCAGGGAGAGGCCCTTCCATCCCTCGTGGTCACCGTGCTGGAGCGCACACCCAACGGGGTCCTGGTCACCGATCCCCAGGGTCGGGTGCGCTTGGTGAACCGTGCGCTGGCGACCATGATTCCCGTGGTGCCGCGTCCGGTGGGTCGCATGCCGCTTGAGGCCGTGCCCGTGAAGGTCCTCGCGGATGCGCTAAGCCAGGCGTCTCCCAGCGAGCAGGAGATCTCTCACCGCATCGGCACCCGCGACCTGCTCATACGCGTGGTCGACCTGGGCCCCGGCCACGGTCGCTTGGCCATCGTGCAGGACGTCACCCGCATTCGTCAGGCCGACCGCTACCGGCGTGAGTTCGTGGCCAATGTGTCCCACGAGCTGCGCACTCCAGCCACCGCCATCGCTGGCTACGCCGAGACTCTGTTGGCCGACCGCGAGCGCTTGCCACCAGACGTGGTGCGCATGGTGGAGACCATCCATCGCAACGGGCTACGACTCACCGAGCTATTCGACGACCTGCTCCAGCTGGCCCGTCTCGACGCCACAGACGAGCCACCGCCGCTCAGTCCGGTCGGGCTCACGAGTGCCGTCGCAGAGTCCATCGACAAGCTCAGCGCACTGGCAGAGTCACGGCAGGTCAAGGTCCGCAGCACGGTCCCAGAAGACCTCGATGCCTACGCAAACCGAGATGCACTCGGCCACATCATCGCCAACCTGGTCAGCAACGCCATCAAGTACAGCCACGAAGGCGGCAAGGTACTCATCCAGGGACGTCCGGGCGATAATTGCGTGCTGCTCGAAGTCATCGACGAGGGCATCGGCATTGATACCGCCCACCATGACCGCATCTTCCAGCGGTTCTACCGGGTGGACAAGGGCCGCACCCGCACCCAAGGCGGCACAGGGCTCGGACTCGCCATCGTCAAGCACCTCTCCAAGGCCATGAAGGCCCGGATCGAGGTGCGCAGTCGCAAGGGACGCGGCAGCACCTTCCGCCTGCGACTCCGCGAAGTCCCTCACAGCGAGACGCCCGAAGCGGACTGAGGCACCCTTTCGTCTCGAAGCGTCCGAGGAGTCTGCGATGTCGACGCTGGCCGGCTACGATGGGGCCGATCGGAGGCACGCGGACGTCTCGGATGCCCGTGCCTGCGCGCAGGGGTTCCGAGGCGACAGAGGATGCGGACACCCGCAGGAGCCACACCCACATGAATCCCCTCTCCCCCCCCCGCCGCGCCTCGTTGTGGGCGGGCCTGCCCCTCCTGGTGCTGTCAGGCTGTGGCGTCTTTGGCCTGAAGGGCCTCGACACTGCCGTTCCAAGCGTCGACACCGGCGGTCTCACCGACTCCGTCACCATCACAAGCATCGACCCCGACCGGGGTGCCATCGACACTCAGACCGAGGTCACCATTCGAGGCACTGGCTTCACTGGCGATGTCACCCTCCGCTTCGGCAACACCGAAGTCGATGTCACGGTGTTCAGCGACACCGAGCTGGTCGCCATCACCCCGGCGGTACCGGTCGAGGCCAGTGTCGACGTCACCGTCACCAGTGAGCTGGGTGAAGCCGTCCTATTCTCGGGCTTTCGCTTCACCGACGACCCCGGCGGCGACGACGGAGGATCGGGATCGGGATCGGGGTCGGGGTCGGGATCGGGATCGGGATCGGGATCGGGATCGGGATCGGGGTCGGGATCGGGATCGGGCGACGACAACAGCGGTATGGTCACCGGCTACACCGAGCACAACTACTTCGTGGTCGGATGTCCAAGCTGCCTTGGCTACGCCGACTACCTCAGCATCGAGTCGTTCGCGCTCTTCCATCCGCCCGCCGCAGGCAGCTGGTTCGACTGGCTCCCCCGCCAAGGCACCTGTGCCATCAACCCGAACCGTACCCACCCCACGTCGTCCTACTCCGACATGGGCTCGACAGCGATGCTCTCGGCAGGCGGCTCCTCGGTCACGATGTCGCGCACCACCGACAGCGGCATGACCTACTACGAAGCCACCGGCTCCAACGCCGCCAGCTTCGCACGCAACACGTCCTACGACCTCCTCGCCCCCTACGCGAGCACCCCACTGTCCGTGTCAAGCGCGCTGCGCACCATCCCCACGGGCTTTTCGTCGATTGAGCCCGTCGATATCTTCAACGACGCTGCCTCGGCCTTCACGCCGCTGTATGCGAGCTCGGCGCTGTTTAGCTGGAGCCCTGCGGGCAACTCCGATGGCGTGGTCATCGCCTTCCTCATCTTCGACCCCTCGGGCTCCACTTACCGGGGCGAGGTGTTCTGCTGGGTCTCGGACAGCGGCGGCTTCCAGGTGCCGGTCAACGACCTCGCATCGGTGGCGTACTCGGGCGATCTTGCGATGGTCTACTACTACAAGTTCAGCCTGGGCTTCGGCATCCATCCCGACGACGGCAGCACCATCGAGACCGCTTCGGCCTTCGGCGGACTGGGCTCCGTCACGCTCTACTGACCCCCGCTCCACGGACCCTTCGTGGGCCGTGGCACGCCATCGAGCGGACGCCAAACCAGCGCCGCTCCGGACCTCTCAAGCCCTTCGAAGACGACCAGCTGCACGTCATCGCCCAGCAGTTGAGCGGCAGCGACGAAGTCCGCACGTGGGCTCCCTGTGCGGGTGGACTGCCACGCATCTGTCCAGCGGTCGAACCACACGGTCATGCAGCCACCATCCCGGGCCTCCCGACGCAGGTCCCGGGGAAGGTGGTCGCGCAGCTGAATGGGTGCAAAGCCCCGCTCGAAGTCCGTGACGAACGCCAGAGCCTCACGAATGGGACCGGAGCCGCTTCTTCGCAAGATGTGGAACGCGCCCACATGCCCGGCCTTGTCACAGCTGCCCTCCAGCACCACCCCACCCTCATGCACCCACGCTGACAGCCCCAAGTGCGCGCGGTCCACCCCGGCGACCGGGTACTGGCGGAGCACATTCGCACAGCGTAAGAGTCCACCAACAGGATGTCTTGAAGCCGTTGTGAGGGGGTCTACCTCCAGCACTCGCACCGGATGGCCCGCGAGCGTCTGGCGCGCCAGCTCTGCCCGCCGAGGATGCACCTCCAGAGCGGTCACCGGGGCATCGAGCCAGTCCAACAGGTCCAGAGTGGTGTCGGCGCGCTCGCCTATGCCCACATCGACGACTCCCAGGGCACACTCGTCGGCAAACAGCGCCTGACACAGAGCGTCCCATAGGCCCAATCGTCCCGCGCAGGTCTTGCCACGCAGCCGCCCCACATCTGGGGTCGCCTTCACTCCGAGTCCCCCACACCGTGCAGGTCCTCGGACTTCGCGCGCCGGACATCGAGGTTCCCGGCAGGTCCAGTGACTTGAATGCCAAAGCCCGCCCGCGTGTCCGCCCGGCGACGTGGCACCAAGCGCACCACCAGGTCGAGCTTCCCCGACGTCACGGTGCCCTGAGCCGCCAGCGCGCGGGCCTTGCCTTGGTGCACCAGCCGCTCCACCTCGACCCGACCGGGCTGAAGGGTGAGCTGAGCTTCGGTGGGACCGAGCCACACCTTGCCGCCCTGAAGCTTGAGAAACGGGGCCACCTTCAGCGCACGCCGAAGGGCGGGGGAAACCTCAGGACCGAGCAGCAAGGCACCGTCTTTCACCTCGACATCGAGCTTGGTGGTGGCACCCGCTTGCCGACCGTCGACCTGGATGTCGACCTTGCCCGCCACCACCCCGGTGAGCGGCGACTCGTTGCCGGTGGCGGTGGCCACGAGGTGCTCCAGCCGGATGTCCTTGACCTGCAGCTGGGCGTGGACCTGCATGGGCTTGCCGGGAGACTGGGTGAGGTCGACGATGCCCGCCCCCGCGCCTCCTGCGATGTGAAAGCGGCCGTCGCGCAGACGAATGCCGTCGCGCCGCAGTGTGATCGAGTCCACGCTGATCTGCGATGCGCTGACCGCGCCCGACCGCCACTTTGCGACGGACAGCCTGCCCTTGCCGCCGGACATGCCGCGTCCGAGCACCATCGACACCGCGCGAAGGTCGACGTCGATGCCGGTCACCTCGGTGCGGGGCAGTGGCACATCGGGCAGCTCAGGCAGCGAGATGCGCCCGTTGCGTACCCGGAGGCGGTCCACCACCACTCGCGCGGAACCACCAGCAGACGCAGGTCTGGGCATGCCACGGGCCCGAGTGACATGCAGATCGGTGACCTCAACGCTTCCCAGGTCGACGCGGCCCAGCACCAACATCGACCAGAGACCCGGCACGCCGCTGCGCACCTCAGAAGCGGTGAGACGTCCCCTTGAAGAGTCGACCCGGAGGTCTTTCACATGCACTGTGGCGCCATCCTCATCGACGGTGACCACGCCGGTGTGAAGCGTGACACCGGTGTCTCGGAGCACCCGTTCGATCGCCCACGCCCGCCAGCTAGGGTCCTTCATGACCTTGCGCCCCAGCAGAGTCCCGCTGACCGCGGTCGCAACGAGCCCCAGCCCAGCGACGAGCAACACGACCAACCATCCGACCCTTCGACGCGATGCCACAGGCGACCCCTTGTCAGAGCCCGCCCGGCCTATCGCTCGGCCCAGTCCTCGGACAGCGTCAGCGTGCGGAGCAGCAGACCTGCCACGAGCGCCACATCGATTCCGGCCAGCACTCCGCGATCGACAACACCGTCGAGCAGCTCTTTCACGCCATCCGGGGAAAGCCCAGTCACCTGGGCGCTCTCGTGGGCATCCGGCGCACAGGCCTGCAGCGCGACCACCTCGTCAAAGGTGAGTGGAGTGGTGGCGACAGTGTAGAGCTCGGGCTTGCCGCCGCGGGCCAGCTCTCTCCAGATGCCGAGAGAACGAAGCCGAAGACCATCCGCCTGGGGGTCGAGCGTCCCCCCTACACCGACCTCTTCCGCAAGTTCGCGACGCGCACCAGCGAGCAGTCCGTCGAGACCCACCTGTCGACCCGAGAAGTCGCGACCGGGCTCGAGGCTGCCCGACGCAGATGCGGACAGCAGCCCCGCCCGCCAGTCGAGATGATCGCCCCGGCGCTGCACAACTGTACGCTTGTCGGAGGTCTCCAGAATGACCACCACCCCGATGTCGCAGGCCAGCAGGCTGTCCTCGAAGCGAGGCAGGTGTCCAGGGGCCGGCTGGTCACGGGACCGCAGATCGAAGGAGTCGTCGAGCAGCTGCTCCACACACCGCGAGTGAACGTAGGACACCGGCGCGACCACACCCCGAAAGCCCCCATCCACGGCATGAAGAGACAGCAGAGCGGTGAGGGTGCCGTCGTAGCGATGGGGGTCAGCGCGCATGCGGGCGAGCGGCCCCACGAGCGCAGCATCCAGGGATGGAGCGGGCACAATGGGCTGCCGAATCACCTCGAGCTCCATGCGCACATCTTCCCCAGCCGGCATCGCGCAGGCCAGCGGCAAGCGCACCACCGCATCCCGCCACCGCAGGCGCAGGAGAGTCTCGCGGCGGTAGCGCACAAACATGCGGTCCCCGTGACCGTCCGCGTGGACGTCCACCGCGCGAGCACCACGGAGCGGTCGGTCGTGCGCTGCGGTGCTCATCAAGTTCCATCCAAGCGGCGAAGCGGCCGCCATCAAAAGACGCCGACTCCCGAGAGAGGTCGCACGCCACGGGCGGTTCAAGCCGCACCAATGCAATACCAATACACGGACACGAAAGGAGGACGGGCGGGATGACTCTGCAGTCGACATCCGACCCAGCATCGGCTCAACAAGAGGGCCGAGGGTCCCAGCGCGCACTCCGAGAGTGGGCCAACCGGGTACGCGCCGAGTATCGCTCTGCCGCTATCACTGCGCGGGTGCTCCACCTGGGCATCGCCGCCGGACTGCCGCGGCCGCTCCTCGACACCGCCCGCCGAGTGGTCGACGACGAGCTGACCCACGCCGAGCTGTCCCACGCATGTCTGGTCGCGCTGGGGGGTGCCGATGTGCCCGTCGAAGTCGAATTCGACGCTCTTGCTCGCCTCGACCACGCCGAGGGACCCCTGGCCGAGCTGGTGAGCCACGTGCTCCATTCGTTCTGCTTGGGCGAGACCTTCGCTGTCCCCCTGTTTCGGCAGATGCGCAACCACACCACCTTGCCGTCTGCGCACGCCGCGCTGGAGCGAATCCTCACCGATGAGGCGGTCCACCGGGCGTTCGGCTGGCACGCACTCGACGCCCTGCTCAAGTTCGACAACCAGGGCGTGCGGGCCTTTGTCGAGACACACCTTCCGGCTGCCATCGCTGCATACTACGACGCCTACGCCGCCCATGCCGACGCGCCGCCGCTCACGCCAGAAGAAGCGGCCGCAGGTCTGCTCGACGGCGTCACCTACGCCCGCATCTTCCACGAAACCTGGCAGAACGACATTGTGCCCCGGTTTGCGCGCCGTGCCATCGCCACTCCGCCGGACCGCTGGTAGGCTGCCCCCGCGACTCAGGAGTCCCCGTGCCGTCTCTTCGCCGTCTCGTCGTCCTGGCCAGCCTCACGCTGGGCATGTCACTGGCAGCCCCGTCCACCAGCCTCGCCGATGACGACGAATTCATGCAGCTAGACCTCAACGGAGACGGCCGCAGCGACGGCAAGACATCCGATGCATCGCAGTGGACTTGGCCGAACATCGTGCGCTTCGATGTGGCCGCCCAACAGGTCAACCTGCGCTGGCCAGGCCGCACCATCGAAGAAGTCATCCCCTTCGAGGACATCATCCGCATCGAGCGCACCCGCGCCTACGAAGCCTTCCCTGACGAGCTGTTCCTGCTACTGGCCGACGGCCGCCGGGTGCTGATGTCACGCGGGGACAACGTGGCCACCCATGTGGTGCTTGTGTCGGCCGCCACCACCCTCCCCGCCGCCGAGCTTGAGCCAGGCAAGGGCCACTTCCCCGTCGCAGTGGTCAACCAGGTGCCGCCCGAGATGCGCATCGGCTCCGAGGTGGGCGTGCGCTACGTCGCTTCGAAGACCACCGACCTCGTCATCCGCAACCGGCGCGGTGGCGGCGAGATGGTCAAGCTCGCCGAAGACAACCACCCTGCACTGCGCGACGAAGGCGGCGGAGTGCTTGACAAACACGAGGTGCAGGTGGTCCTCAAGCAACGGATGTCGATGTTCATGCGCTGCTATCAGAGTGAGCTGCAGCGCGACCCCGGTCTGGAGGGAACCGTGGTGGTTCGGTTCGTCATCGACCGCGATGGCAGCATCCGCCACTCCCACCTGCGCGCCACCAGCCTTCACAACGTGGTCGTGGAGGAGTGTGTGGTCGACGAGGTCGATGCGACCCGCTTCCCTCGCCCCTCCGGGGGAACCGTCATCATCAGCTATCCGTTTAACTTCCAGCCTCTTTAGCCCCGCCGCCTCGGGGGACGCATGAACCACCTACTGGTCGTCCTCTTCGCGACCTTCACCGCCGCCTTTGCCGGCTTTCGCGACCCGATGCCCACTCCTGATCCGCCTGTGGTTCAGGCCGACCGGGTGGAGATCGGCGTGTCGGGCCGCGACGCGTGGACGGTGGAGCCTGCGGGCCAACGCGGGCTGTTGCTCATCGGCACCGACAGCCGGGGCGCCGCCTGGACCATCGTGTCCTACTCGGTGGACTTCGCAGAGCAGTGGGTCACCCGCTGGGAGTCCCCGCGTCGCAAAGCGGTCCTTGTGGACCGCGTGGTCACCGACGATGAGCTGGTGATGCTACTTCACCGTCCCAAGCGAAACGACTTCTCAGTAGTGGTGGTCGCACTCGACGACGGCACCGTCTCGGAGCACACCCTCAACAGTCCCATTCGCCTGTTCGCGATGCACCAGCTCGCGGTTGTAGACGACGATGTCTACGGACTCGCGACCGTCCGGGAAAACAGGTTCCAGCTCGGCATTGAGGGAGAGCTCCTCCACATCGACACCCAGTCGGAACAGGTGCGCCAAGTGTCCTTGTCCGACGCCATAGATGCCCGCCGAGTGGGCTTTCTGCGGATGACCGCGGACCCCACCGCCGATGCCCTCGACCTCTCGCTCTACACCCAACAGCGCAAGAGGCGGAGTGTCCACGCGGTCACCGTGCGCGACGGCGCCGTGGCCGACCACCGCACCCTCGCCCCCCCGAAGGACGGCACCCACAACCTGCTGACCGCCCAGAGGGTCCGCACCACTGAAGCCGACCTGATGGTGGGAACCTACGCCCGCACCGCCAAGGGCATGGCCGCGCAGGGCCTCGTGGTGAGCAAGCTCGGGCCCGACGGGGGCGAGCAGTGGCGCCGCACCACCAGCTTCAGCGACCTCGACCGGTTCTTCGACTACCTGCCCAAGCGCAAGCAGGCGCGGGTGGAAAAGCGGGCCCGCCGGAAGAAGGACAAAGGCGCCGACCTCAAGCTCGGCTACCTGCTCAACCTCCACGATGTGGTCGAGCAGCAAAACAACCTGCTGGTGATCGGCGAGGCCTACTACCCCGAGTACGAGACCCACCAGCGCGTGGTCACCTACACCGAAAACGGCGTCACAAAGACCCGCATCGAGACCTACACGGTGTTTGTCGGCTACCGCTACACCCATGCCGTGGTGGTCGCCTTTGATGCCGAGGGCACCCTCAAGTGGGACGCCAGCTTCCCCATCGGCAACATCCTGTCCTACTCGGTGCGCGACCGGGTGCGGGTCAATGTCAACGGGGACCGGGTGACCATGGTCTATGCCTACGGTGGCGCCATCTTTAGCAAGGTGGCCACCGCCACCGGTCTCGAGGAAGACGAAGGACATCAACACGCTGAAGCGGTTGGCGGAGGCACGGTTCGGCGCACCTGGGCCACCCACACCGAGCACTGGTACGACGACCGCTTCCTCGTGTGGAGCTACGACAAGGTGGTGGGCGGCGAGGGCGGCCGACGAAAGGTCTTCGCCTTCGCGACGGTGGAAGGCGACTGACCCGGCGATGCGCTTCGTGCCGTACCGGACTCAAGGGGCCCTGGTGCAGACCGATGCGATCAATATGTCGACCACCACCCTCCCCCTCTCCCGCCAAGCTGCCGTCCTCGCCGACCCATCGCGGTCAGCGCGCGAAGCTGAGGCCCGCCTTCGTCGTGTTCCTGACGACGCCGACGCCTTGTTCGCCCTCGCGGAAGCCTACGGAAGGATGGAGCGACACACCGAAGCCAGCCTCGCGCACCGCACTCTGGTTCGCCGCGATGCGCGCTTTGCGGACCTGTCCGCACCCGACAGCGAGCCCGCACCCACCGGCTTCATCGGCCGCTTCGATCCCGTGCCTTGCCCGGTGTGCGAGTCCGATGACAGCGTGCCCGTGTGGGTGGGCAACATCTCCAAGAACGTGCGCACCTGGGGCCACCTCGACCCCATTCGTGCATGGGTGTGCTGCAATGACTGTGAGACCGTGCGCGTCGCAGAGCCGCCGTCCGCCGCAGCACTTGCGCGGTGGGGACGGGCCCAGAGCCACCACAAGGCCGCCAGCCCGCCGCCGTCGACTGCAGAGCTGTCCCAAGAGCTCCTCCGCAGGGACCCCGAGATCGATCACATCGAGCGGATGGGCTTCGGCACCGCTTGGCTCGATCTCCTCGAGGCCCCGAAGCCCCGACTTCTCGAGGTTGGCAGCGGCTGGGGCGGCTTCCTCGCAGCAGCCACTTGGCGCGGATTCTCGGTCACCGGCGTCACCAGCGCGGAGCCCGCAACCTGGGCGGCCCGTCACCTGGGCGTGCCCACCGTAGTGGAACCCGCCGGTCCTCCAACGTCTGAACACATCCCAGACGGCGTGTTCGACACCATCGTGCTGCGCGACGTGATGGACCGCAGCGCCGACCCCACTGAATTGCTCCAGACCGTCGCTCGGCGTCTCGCACCCGGCGGATTGCTGGTGATCGAGATCGCGCTTCGGGACCACCCCGTGCAGAGAATGCGCGGCCACGACGACCCTCGCTGGAGTGCGCCAGACCGCCGAGTCTTCTTTTCCCGCGCCACGCTGGATGTCGTGTTGGCACGCGCAGGCTTCCGATCCATCGCAGTACGCCACCCGTCCAACCCCGAGCCGGGGACCGCACTCGTGTTCGCTCGCCGAGACGACATGCACGAGAGGCTCCTCACGGAATAGTCGCCGCGGCAATGGACCGTCCTTCCCCGCGCCTGTCGCCTTTCGCATTCTTCGGCGCCGTTCTCGGTCCGGTAGCCTGCGCGGCCATCCACCTCGCGCCGGTGCCGATTGGCCTCACCACTGAAGGCAAGTCGGCCCTCGCAGTGCTGGCATTGTGCGTGGTGTGGTGGCTCTTGAGCCCCGTCGCGCTCCCGGTCACCAGCCTCGTCGGACTCGCGCTGTTGCCTGCTCTGGGCGCGCTCCCTACCGCCGATGCCCTCGCGCTGTTCGGCAACCCGTCAGTCTTCTTCGTGATCGGGGTGTTTCTGGTCGCAGCCGTGATGCACCGCACCGGCCTGTCCAGCCGCCTCACACTCCAAGGACTTCGCCGGGCAGCAGCGAGCGAAGACGTCCTCTGTTGGGGTGTTCTCGGCCTATCATGGGCCTTGTGCAGCATCGTGGTGTCCCACGCCGTTGCGGCCATCATGCTGCCCGTCGTACTGCAGATCATTCGCGCCCTCGACCTGGGCCCGCGGTCGCGCACCGCCAAGCGTCTGCTGCTCAGCATGGCCTGGGGCACCGTCGCGGGCTCCAACCTCACCTTGTTGTCCAGCGCCCGCGCCACGCTTGCGCTCGACCTCTACGCCAACTGGCGGGCCAACGCCGGCCTCGCCCCCGACCCCATCGGCTTCCTCGACTACGCCATGGGGGCTGCCCCCATCTCGCTGTGCAGCATGCTCGCAGCCGGCATCGTGTTGCGCATTGTGCTGCCCCCAGAAGGGCACGACATCGCCCCCGCGATCGCGCGCCTCGACGAGCGGGTCAAAGAACTTGGCCCAGTACACCGCCGCGAGAAGCTCACAATAGCGGTCATCGTGGCGATGGTGGTGGCGATGGTCACAGCCGGGCCACAGTG
>Ga0315321_10003470_pt1 | contig 12263 bp, 7 predicted proteins | sample M180m21515metaG_FD_203464 | JGI IMG/M metagenome (GOLD analysis project Ga0315321, IMG submission 203464) | Ammonia-oxidizing marine archaeal communities from Monterey Bay, California, United States - M1 80m 21515 | ecosystem: Environmental > Aquatic > Marine > Intertidal zone | place: USA... | reverse complement strand
AATTTGCTCGCCAACTGTTAACACGGGGTTTAAACTTAACATTGGCTCTTGGAAGATCATGCTGACTTGCTTGCCACGTATACTACGCATAGATGCTTCTGATTTTAGTAGTAAGTCTTCTCCCTCTAATTTTACAGAGCCAGAAACAATTTCTCCTGCATCTGGCAATAGCCGCATAATTGAAAGTGCTGTCATAGATTTTCCACATCCTGACTCCCCAAGTAGGGCAAAAGTCTCACCTTTTTCAATCTGAAGTGTTAGTTCGTCAACAGCACGTACCGGTTCTGTGCTGGTATGGAGAATAGTCTTAAGGTTTTTAATCTGTAGCAGGGAAGTCATAGAAATATAAGATTCAAATTACTGTCGTATCAAATTGATTTTTTTTACTCTATTGAACAGCTCACCATAATATAATTTATCTATTAATAAGTCGTAGCGTTTTCACTCTTGGATTAAATGCATCCTGTACTGCATCAGCAAATAAATTAGCACTTAGAACAAGCGTAAACATAAAACCAAAAGATGCAAGCAAAGCCCACCAAATCATCGGTTCACGCGCCATTTCTAGACGAGCTGAATTAATCATAGTGCCAAAACTAATCATAGAGGGATCTACACCAACACCAATATAAGACAGCACAGCCTCAGCCAGAACAAGCCCACTAAATTCCATAACAGTAGCAATCAATACAATGTGCAACACGTTAGGAAGTATATGGCGACTAATTATGCGCCAGTGAGAAACTCCAAATGCATGGGCTGCTTGGATATATTCCATCTCACGTATTTTGAGAGTCTCACCACGTAATAAACGACATAGCCCAGTCCAACTGGTAACGCCAAGTATGATGCAAAGGAATAACAAACGAAGATCAGCGCGTGAAGCCATTGTGTCAAATAGCTCCGGATGAGTCCCTATATAGACCTGCATCATCAATACTGAGGCTGCAATTAGTAGCACACTTGGAATTGAACTTAATGTGGTGTATATATATTGAATTACATCATCAACCCATCCTTTAAAATATCCAGCCGTAATGCCAAGAATAAGTGCAAAAGGCAACATCATCAGTGTAGTAATTGTTCCAATTATCAAACCAATACGAATACTTTTCAGTGCTTGGTAAAAAACGTCTTTCCCTACTTTATCAGTTCCAAATATATGATAATGAGTAGACAAAGACAGTGTGATGCCAAATATTAGAAGTAATAATGCGGACATAATAAAAATATACTTCCAGGGAATCTCTGTTTCACCACGTGAAATAATAGACAGTACCGGCATAAATTTCATACCACTCTTATATGCTATTAACTTAACTAACAAAGTTACAAATATAAGCCAAATTAAAGAACCTAAACATAAACCCTCTACTGTACGCCAAGCGATATCGGCAGAGAATTGTTTCTCCGGGTTTTGTAAATGTGCGCCACCAAATTTCAGCCGAGGAAATTCACGTATTTGCCCTCCCTGAGGAAGCTCAATTATTTCTTTGCTGTAGAGATGCGTTGCGAACGGTGCAGAATAGGTCTTCTCAATATTTGTTCGTAATGGTGTAGCGATAATATCAAATAAACTTAGCACCTTGGCATCATATATTTTCTCAGTACTCGTACTATTATTGCTCTCTAAAGCAGGTCGAAAATGTACAGTATCTAATAGTCCAATTGAAATAAATAGTATCAACACGGTAAGTGCCATCATGCCGCTCACACTATGCCCTACCCGCTTCCATGGGATCAAAAGGTGCTCATTACGCCGAACATAGCAAGCAAAAATTATTACTACTATCAACAGAAGATAGATAAGTGAATCGGTCCAAAGAATGACAGGTTTAAAAGGCATGGTATCTGTTAGGAATAGTTATTCTAGCCTTATCCTTGGGTCAACTAGCGTGTAAGATATGTCAGTTAATATCAACCCAATGATATAAAAAAATGACCCTAAAAAAACCATAGCTCGAACTATGGCAAAGTCTTGAGAACTAATCGCATCAATAGTATAACTACCCAAACCTGGAATGCCGAAGAATGATTCCAATATGAGACTGCCCATGAAAAGTGACGGAATTAGCACTACTGCACCTGTAAGAATTGGAATCAGGGCATTCCCAAGTACGTGCCTAAACAACACGATACTCTCTGAAAGTCCCTTAGCACGTGCAGTGCGAACGTAATCCTTTCCCATTTCTTCTAAAAAAATTGTACGGTACCAACGTGCGCTAGCACCAGAGCCACTAAACACACCTATAATTACTGGCAGCACTAAGAATTTTCCTATATCCAATCCCCCGCTGAAACCCGAAATAGGCACTAAATGCCATAGCTTACTAATTAGGAACTGCCCGCCAATCACATAAAATAAAAGGGAAATTGACATTATTGCAACACACAGCACTACACCCCAGAGGTCAATATACGTAGCACGAAAAAATACCATTATTAATGCAAAGGTAATGTAGGAGACTAATCCCAGAATAAATACTGGCAGTGCAATAGCAAGGCTTGGCAACATACGCGTTTTAATTTCATGAGCGATATCACGCCCGTCATCTGCACGTCCAAACTCAAAGACAAACATTGAAGTCGATTTCTCAAAAAAAATTGTATTGGTGAATTTATCAGCACCATTCTCTGCACTGTTATATATTAATGATTTGTCATACCCTCTTTCCTGCTTCCACTTTAAAATTGCTTCTGGTGTAACTCGTTTGATGCCAAGATGCATCCGCGCCATATCATCGGGAGTATTAACTACAAAAAATAGTGTAAAAGTAATCAGATTTACACCGATAAGTATAGGAATCGCATACAACATACGACGTATAATGTAATTAACCAATCTTACCTCGTTTCTCTGAATTACTAATTCCTGCTCCACGCTCTTTCTTCCGATAAATAACGATTGCAGGAATCAACCCTACTATCAACACTATCAAAAATACTGCCAAAGGCCAGAGCACTGGTTTATTCCAATGGAGTCGTTTCTCTTCTCTCATATTAGAATCTATACGGTGATACTTCAGATTGTTATGGGACATTTTGTTAGGTTTAACATTTGTGTACCATTCATGGTACAAAGCATAATCTTTCGGATGATATCCCCAAATCCAAGGTGAGTCCTTACGAAGAATCCTGAGCATCTGATCAATAATTTCCTGACGCTCAAAACTATCTTTCATATTTTTCATTTGCTCGAATAGAACGTTATATTCTGGGTTATCGTAATTAGCAGCATTCTCGCCATCACTACCAACTTTTCTTTGCGGCCCATGGAGCAGAAACAAAAAATTTTCAGGGTCAGGATAATCGGCATTCCATCCCCACTCAAATATTTGTGCATTTCCCTGGCGAATTTTATCCTGGAAACGATTGTAGTCTGTACTCCGAATTACTAACTGAATGTTAAGTTTCTGAAATTGTTTACTCATCCAATCTAGCTTTGATTTATCTTCAGGACCTCTTGCCGTGACATCAAAATACAATACTAGCGGAGCATTAGTTCTAATATCTATCCCATTGGGATAACCTGCTTCTGCCAACAGACCCCTGGCAGTTTCTATAGACTTCCGACTTGGTCTATTGTTTTTCCAGTTATATACAATTGGATTAACCCCCTCCTTACCATACTTATGGCCAAAGATTCCGGGTGCAATCGGCCCTTGTGCTGGGATACCACGACCATTGGCAAATATCGAAATAAATTCCTCATAATCCACCGCGATAGAAATTGCCTGACGTAGTTTTCTGGAAGACTCTGTAAGTCCACCAACTTTAGGGTCAAGCATATTGAACCCAACATAATACGTGGAAGTCGCTATAGCCTCTTCTAATCGAATTCCTTTAGCGCTCATTTCCTTTGTTACAGTTGCCTCACCCTGCCCTGTAATCTGTACGGCCTGATCAAAACTATCAGAACCAATCCCAGATGCATCATAGTATCCTTGTAGAAACTTATTCCAACGAGGAATACTTTCCTTATCACGATAAAACATGATCTTATCAATAAATGGTAACGGCTCCCCTGCATCTTTGAATAAGTCTGATTTCAGATTATTTTTATAATCTCCAACAGGATAAGTCTCTCCATGAAAATTAGGATTTTTTTCTAATACCATCATTAAGTTTGGATTGTTATCAGTTAGCATATAAGGGCCCGTGCCAACCGGATACCAATCAAGTGTAATGTTTTTCTCTACCAACCCCTGTTGGGTGTAGAAGCGATCTGCCTCCCATGGAATAGGCGCAAAAAATGGCATTGCGAGCCAATACATAAACTGCGGATACTTCCCTTTAATTTTAATTCTATAAGTGTGAGAATCTATTACCTGTGCCCCTTCCAATGGATAGTTATTCAAATCTAGATAAGCACCGGTACTTGCAGTTTCAGGTTGTAAATTAGCTGCGGATTTTAAAGTATCTGAATATTCCTTAAGGCCAACAATGTAGTCTGACATCAAACCAAAAATAGGTGAATGTAGCCTAGGGTGTGCCAGTCTCTTAATCTCATAAACATAATCTTTAGCAGTTAATTCACGTGTACCAGTATAAGGAAAATCCTTAATCTCATATATCTCTGCTAAATCTTCAGCTGATAAATTATGATAAATAAATTCTTCTCTTTCATTTTTTGCGAAGGCAGGATGGGGCTGAAAGCGGACGCCAGGTTTAATAGAAATCTCATAAATCGTATAGGAAATTTCCTTGTTATCAACATCTTCAGGTAGCTTTTCTCCGTTCGAATTAAAATATTGTGCCACGGGCATCTCAGATGCGGAGAGGGGAACCAACTTATAAGGACGTTTTAAATAATGAAATTGTAATGGTGGCTCATAAATTTGTGCTGTGAATAAAATTTCATTTGAACTATATGACTGCACTGGGTCAAGATGCTTAGGACGCTCAGCAAAAGCGCTATAAAGTATATTTCCATTCTCAGCAGAAGGAGGATAAGGGTTATTCCAAGAATCACTGCTACAAGCAGGTAATAAAGCTATAGAGAATACTAATACGTATGTAAAAAGAACCTTCATTTATTCCATATTCTAAAGTAAATACTGGAGTATGGGGAACGGAAAATTCTTACTACTACTAAATTACTGCGACTCTTCAAGTACAATAGCTTCCTAAGCTATAATTATTAAATTATCAGACATTCATAAGGATATATATATGGGATTTCTAACAGGCAAACGCATTCTAATTACCGGTTTACTCAGCAATCGTTCTATTGCTTATGGTATTGCGCAAGCAATGAAGCGGGAGGGAGCGGAACTTGCTTTCACTTATCAAGCAGAAGGAATACGTGGGCGTGTAGAAAAATTAGCAGCTGAATTTGACAGTGATTTACTTTTTTCTTGCGATGTTACAAGTGATACAGAAATTAACAAAAGTTTTGAAGATCTTGCAAAATCATGGGATGGGCTTGATAGCATCATACATTCTATTGCTTTCGCCCCACGTGAAGCTTTAACGGGAGACTACCTGGAAGGTTTAAGCCGAGAGTCTTTCCAAACAGCTCATGACATTAGCTCCTTTAGCTTTTCCGCTTTGGCAAAGGCAGGATTCCCATTAATGGAAAATAACAATGGGTCTCTTCTGACACTAAGCTATCTCGGTTCACAGAGAGTAATGCCAAACTATAATGTAATGGGCCTTGCCAAAGCCAGCCTTGAGGCCAATGTAAGATTTATGGCATCAAGCCTCGGCCCAAAAGGAATAAGAGTAAATGCAATTTCTGCCGGCCCAATTAAGACTCTAGCTTCTGCAGGGATAGGAGACTTTGGAAAACTACTTGGATATACTGAAAAGATTTCGCCCTTACGGCGCAATGTATCCATTGAGGAAGTAGGGAATGTAGCAGCCTTCTTATGTAGCGATCTTGCTAGTGGAATTACTGGTGAGATTACTTATGTAGATGCTGGGTTTAATAATATTGCATTTGATTTTATTGAATAGCCATAATTAAATTATGGCTATTCTTTAATCTTAATTCTATCTCTCATAATAGTCAGATCAGACCGTTGTTTGACTGCCGCAAGATATGCTGATAATTCCTCCTGTGCATATACTTGCTGCTGCAGTTGTTTGCCAAAATCCGTAATTTTTTCTTCATCAGGTAATTCAGTTTTTATCACGTTACTAATTCGAGCCAAAGAGAAACCTCCTTGTGCATTAATAACTCCGACATATGCAGGGAAACTGAATGGCTTAGCTTTAAAAATAGCCCGAAGTAGCTCCTCTTCAAAGTCCTTTGGGTCGTTAAGAGCAACTGTCTGTTTAGGACTCCATTTAACTATATCTTTCTCCCCTTTTTGCAGTTGCCCTAATTTCTCTTTGCCATCTTTTACTGCCTGATCAGATGCTTTCTGGTTCGCTAAAATTTTGAATACTTTTTCTTTAACCTCTGCAATTGAAAGCATCGCAGCTGGCTTATGCTTAAGGACCCTTACAGAAATCAAAATATCTGGTGAAATTTCGATAACCTCAGAATTATTTTTATTCTTAATTGCATCCTCGGAAAACATTAATTGTAATAGTTTTACGTTAGTAAAATATGGCTCCCTACCACCAGTCCTGCTAGTCCAGTCACTCTTTTGTATAGATAACTCAAGTGTTTCAGCCGCTAGCTGGTAATTGTCATTTTCCTCATAGACTATATTCCTAAATTCCTCAGCCTTCTCTCCAAAATCTTTATTTGATTTCTGTTTCTTTAATTTGTCCTCAACCTCATTTTTTACTTCATCAAAATTTATATTTTCCCCATCTTTTATCGCAGAAAGTTTAATAATGTGAAAACCGAAACCTGTCTGGATCGGACCACGAATCTCTTCAGGTTCCATCTGAAAAACCACATCCTCAAAAGCCTTATCCATTGTATTTCGTCCAAAGAATCCTAAATCACCTCCCTTGTCTGACGATCCCGCATCTTGCGAATGCTCTTTTGCAAATTTAGCAAAGCTCTGTGGCGCCTGCTTGATCTGTAATACTAATTCTTCCGCCTTAGAACGAGCTGCTTCTTTATCCTCATCTGATGCAGTAGCAGGTGCACTTAATAATATATGGCTAGCCTGGCGCTCTTCTATTTGACCAAATTCAGCCTTGTGCTCTTCAAAATATTTTTTTGTTTCTTCAGAACTCACCTGTATATTTTTTGCCAGATCATCCACTGATAATACGAGATACTCTACCTGTACCTCTTCAGGTCGCTTAAAATCAGCTTGGTGATTACCATAATATTTTTTAATCTCATCATTACTCGGTTTCATCTTAGAAACAAACTGAGCAGGTTCAATGTGAACACTACTGATTTCACGTTTCTCTCCACTTAAACGCATAATATTTTTTGCTACTGTATTCGAAATAAAACCATTCTTAAGGTACCCGTCTATCACTTGATTCCTCATCATTTCTTGACGGATATTTGTTTCAAATCTTACTACCTCCATTCCTTGGTCACGTAATAATTCCCTGTACAACTGGTTAGAAAATTTATTATCCTCTTGGAATTGTGGGACATTTTGCAAGGCCCCAACCAGCTGAGAATCTGAAATAGAAAATCTCAGCCTCGCAGCCTCTTGATTAAGCAACCTTGTCTGAATCAATTCCTCCAATACTGAAGCTCTGACCCTAGGATCATCAAGCATAGAGATCTCAAAACTATCTCCCATGGCATCCCTCATTGCGTGATATCGATTACGCAATGACTGGTCGAATTCCTGTCGTTGAATTTTCTCTCCAGAAACTATTGCAATATAATCTTCACCATCCTCGTTTTGGTACGATTCAAGCCCCCAAAATAAGAACGGCAATACAGCAATCAGCATGATCACTTGAACAACACGTTTACGTCTGTGAACAAAATCAAACATTACTAAGGTCCAAAATACTTGTAAATAAAAAAGGCGAACTTACGTTCGCCCATCATTAGCTAAAATTATGGCGGAGTGGACGGGACTCGAACCCGCGACCCCCGGCGTGACAGGCCGGTATTCTAACCAACTGAACTACCACTCCTGTTTCCTCGTATAATTCCGTTGGTGGGTGCTGACGGGTTCGAACCGCCGACATTCGCCTTGTAAGGGCGACGCTCTACCAGCTGAGCTAAGCACCCTCCTTTTTCGAAATCTAATTTACTGCATCCTTCAGTGCTTTCCCTGCGCTAAATTTTGGAACTTTAGCTGCTTTAATTTTAATTGCTTCACCAGTACGAGGGTTACGACCCGTACGAGCTGCACGTTTACCTACTTTAAAAGTACCAAACCCTACTAGGGTTACACTTTGCTCTTTTTTAAGAGCTACTTTAATTGCAGATAGTGTTGCATCTAATGCATCACCTGCTGTGGCCTTTGATATACCAGCGGTTTTTGCAACAGCCTCGATCAGTTCTGATTTATTCACTTAGTTCCCCCCTCGGTTATAAGAAATAATGGCACAGGAGACTTCTCCTGCAAACGCTGTTATATCAAGCCATTTGGACTGGGTCAAGCAATTGTCGCAATATTTTCGAAATATAAAAATTTTTTATTAACTGAAATAAACAACAAGCCTACTTTCTGTAAATCTTTATTTTCCCAATCTTAAGTAAAACTAAGTCGATTTAAAATAATATCTAACTTATTGATACTATCTTTTTCAATAGGTTATCTTTCAGGAGCATCAAAAAGATTAAAATTTCATTAATGCTTTATAGTGACAGTAGCCTGTTTATCTTTATTAACATCAGGATTATTTCCAGATTTACTAGAAACAATAGGAAGCGCCTCTGGATCACGCTCTAAAGCAAAATTTAGAACCTGATCAATCGATTTTACTGGATTTATATCAAGTTTATTTTTGATATTCTCTGGAATTTCAGCTAAATCCTTAACATTCTCTTCAGGTATCAAGACCATTTTTATATCACCCCGGTGTGCTGCCAAGAGCTTTTCTTTTAGCCCACCAATTGGTAATACCTCACCTCGTAACGTTATCTCACCTGTCATTGCAACAGATGCCCTTACCGGAATACCTGTGAATACCGACACCATTGCAGTACATATGCCAACGCCTGCACTAGGACCGTCTTTGGGTGTAGCTCCTTCTGGCAGGTGGATATGGATATCGTTCTTTTGGTAAAAATCTTCTGGTATGCCTAATGCAATTGAGCGGCTACGTACTACTGATAGAGCTGCTTGGATGGATTCTTGCATTACCTCACCCAGCTTACCAGTAGTAATAGTTTTACCTTTACCTGGAAGCGCTACTGCTTCAATAGTTAATAATTCTCCACCAACTTCTGTCCAAGCTAGGCCAGTTACCTGCCCAACCTGATTTTTTTCCTCAGCAATACCGTAAGTATAGCGTCGCACATCCAAGTATTTACCAATATTCAGCGTACTGACAGCAATTTTTTTCTTTTTATCTTTTAGTAATAATGCTTTTACTATTTTTCGGCAAATTTTTGAGATTTCTCTCTCCATAGCACGGACACCTGCTTCCCGAGTGTAATAGCGAGTAATATCACGTAGCGCAGCTTCAGATACTGTAAGCTCATCTTCCTTTAGCCCATGATTCTTCATTTGTTTGGGTAATAAGTATCGCGTTGCAATGTTAAGTTTTTCATCTTCGGTATAACCAGACAATCTAATTACTTCCATTCTGTCCAATAAAGCTGGTGGTATATTTAAGGTATTTGCAGTAGCAACAAACATAACATCAGACAAGTCATACTCAACTTCCATATAATGATCTACAAATGAATTATTTTGTTCTGGATCAAGTACCTCAAGTAATGCAGAAGATGGATCTCCACGAAAGTCCATGCCCATCTTATCTACTTCGTCCAGCAAGAATAGTGGATTCTTTACACCAACCTTAGTCATATTTTGCAAAATCTTGCCAGGCATTGAACCGATATAAGTGCGACGATGACCACGTATTTCTGCTTCATCTCGCACGCCACCTAGTGACATACGCACAAATTTACGATTTGTGGCACGGGCGATAGACTGACCTAAAGAGGTCTTACCAACCCCAGGGGGTCCCACTAAACAAAGGATGGGTGCTTTGAGCTTCTCCACGCGCCGCTGTACTGCCAAATACTCGACAATACGTTCCTTAACTTTCTCTAAACCGTAATGGTCCTTCTCGAGTATTACTTCTGCCGCGTTGAGATCTCTACCGATTTTACTTTTCTTTTTCCACGGTAACGCAACAAGAGCATCAATATAATTACGTACCACGGTTGCTTCAGCAGACATCGGGGACATTAATCGTAGTTTCTTCAATTCAGATTCGCCCTTAATACGAGCCTCTTTGGGCATGTTTGCAGATTTAATTTTCTTATCCATTTCCTCTAAATCAGCGCCATCCTCGCCCTCTCCTAACTCTTTCTGGATAGCTTTAACTTGCTCATTCAAATAGTAATCTCGCTGACTCTTCTCCATCTGGCGCTTTACTCTGCCACGAATACGTTTCTCCAACTGGAGTATATCAAGTTCAGTTTCCAATAACCCCAACAAGTGCTCTAAACGTTTTGGAACATCAAATAGCTCTAGAATCTCTTGTTTTTGCTCGAGCTTCAATGGTAAATGTGCGGCAATTGTATCCGCCAGACGCCCTACCTCATCTATACCACCCAGAGTGGTATGTACTTCAGGTGGTATTTTTTTATTAAGTTTTACATATTGGTCAAATTGACTCAGCATTGTACGTCGCATAGCTTCCACCTCATTACTGTCGACAACGTCGGCAGGCAGCAGCACAACCTGCCCAGAAAAATGAGGACCGGAATCAATTACCTCTATAATATTAGCTCTGCGGCCACCTTCTACCAAAACTTTAACCGTACCATCCGGTAATTTGAGCATTTGCAACAAATTTCCAACACTACAAACCTTATGAAGGTCTTCAGAGCTGGGTTCATCTTTAGCAGCAGACTTCTGTGCTACCAAAAGCAGCGTTTTACCTGAATCCATAGCACTCTCCAGTGCCTTAATAGACTTAGGTCTCCCTACAAATAAAGGAATCACCATGTGTGGAAACACTACAACATCACGCAAAGGTAAGAGTGGTAACAGTACTTTATCGGTCTCGATAACTGGTAGAGTCATATGTGTAAATTAACCTATAAATATAAAAGACTACTAAAATAGTATTGGGGCAACCAGGACAAATTCAAGGAAGATTGACGATTCTAAACTAGAACTAACTACTCTTTGCTACCTTATCCTTATCCGAGTAAATAAGAATTGGCTTGATATCACCTTCAACTGAGCCGCGATCAACTACAACTTTAATAACATTCTCAAGAGATGGAAGATCATACATTGTATCCAATAAAGTGTTCTCTAAAATTGATCTAAGTCCACGTGCACCAGTTTTCTGCGCCAACGCTCTATTAGCAATTGATTTAAGTGCTTGCTCTCGAAACTCTAGATCTACACCGCCTTCCATATTGAACATCTTCTGGTACTGTTTAATAAGCGCATTCTTAGGCTCTGCGAGAATCTTAATTAAGGTATCCTCACCGAGCTCCTCCAGTGTCGCAACTACTGGCAGGCGTCCGACAAACTCTGGAATTAAACCATATTTAACTAAATCTTCAGGCTCTACTCCCCTTAATATTGAGCTGATATTTTTACGGTTATCAATACCACTCCGCACATCTGCACCAAAACCTATTCCACCCTTCTCAGAACGATCACGTATTACTTTGTCAAGACCATGGAATGCGCCTCCACAAATAAATAGAATATTGGTAGTGTCTATTTGAATAAATTCTTGATTAGGATGTTTTCTCCCGCCCTGTGGGGGGACAGAAGCAACTGTACCTTCAATTAGCTTAAGCAAAGCTTGCTGCACGCCCTCACCGGAGACATCACGGGTTATTGAAGGGTTATCTGATTTACGTGAAATCTTGTCAATCTCATCTATATAGATTATGCCCTGCTGAGCCTTATCCACATCATAGTTACATTTTTGAAGAAGTTTCTGGATAATATTTTCAACATCCTCTCCAACATAACCAGCTTCAGTTAGAGTTGTAGCATCAGCCATTACAAACGGCACATCAAGTAACCGTGCCAGTGTTTGTGCTAGGAGTGTTTTTCCTGATCCAGTTGGTCCTATAAGTAGAATATTACTTTTAGCCAGTTCTATGTCATCAGACCCGCTAATTTCAGCTATATTCTTTAAACGCTTATAATGGTTATATACAGCCACAGATAAAATTCTCTTTGCTGGCTCTTGACCGATTACATATTCATCAAGTGTCTGACAAA
>Ga0315321_10003467_pt1 | contig 12270 bp, 8 predicted proteins | sample M180m21515metaG_FD_203464 | JGI IMG/M metagenome (GOLD analysis project Ga0315321, IMG submission 203464) | Ammonia-oxidizing marine archaeal communities from Monterey Bay, California, United States - M1 80m 21515 | ecosystem: Environmental > Aquatic > Marine > Intertidal zone | place: USA... | reverse complement strand
TTTGGTTAGCAGAGGGGTGGGGATGTGAGGTACGGTGTCTTCGAGCCGCCAAATTTCCTTGGCCTTTCCGTCCTTGCTCGCGGAGGCGGGACGAATTGCTACCAGATGTTTGTCCAGAGTGGTGAAACCACAGACGCTCAGCACGAGGTCGCCCGCCACGATTGGAGACGAGATGGCTCGTTCGGCATGGGGGCGCCCGAAGACGGAAAGCTCCCATAGCTGTTTGCCTTGACTTGGTTCAACGCTGGTTACGCCCAGCCACCAGTTTGTGAAGATAAGTTCCTCTTTTCCGCTCGGCGCTTTAAATACGCAGGGCGTGGAGTAAGTTAATCGCTTGCTCTTGCGAGGTATTTTCCAGCGGGTCTCGCCTGTTTTGCGGTCGACCCCGATTAGGAAACCGCCACCTTTTTCCATGTCGTTTGGGAGGACAACTAAATCATTATGGACGATTGGTGATACACCAAAACCATGCCCGCCATTTGCACTTCCAAGGTCTCGTTGCCAGAGTAGTTCTCCTTCGTGAGACAGCGCGGTGAATTGAAGTTCTCCCTTGTGTCCCCATGCGACGTACACACCGTGCGCATCTACGGCGGGTGTTCCGGTTGCATAGCTATTGTGCTTGTGGGTTTTGTGAGTTTGGAATGCGAAGGATTTTTTCCACAGAATTTCCCCCGAATTGGCGTCGACGCAAACTACGAGGCGTTCCTTTCCCTTGTCGCGGGCAGCATTAAGGAATACTTTTTCACCCCAGACGACTGGCGAACTGTGCCCGGATCCAGGTAGTTTTGTGTCCCAGTGATAGGTTTCTTTCGACCACTTGGCGGGAACCGAAAAATCGGCTACTCCGGAACCATTTGGCCCACGGAAACGAGGCCAGTTCTGTTCGTTGTCCGCAATACTGCTACCATAGGCAAAGCATAGAATGATAACGAAGCAGGCAACGATGCTAGTGTTCATGTGACTTTTGAGCGTATACTTAATCCAGATATCTGAACTCGGCGCTTGCGAATAAGGCGTGGCAAAGATGGGCTAGAGCATCGGAAGAATCTAGCTCTCCTTTGGCGGATGATGCGATTTGGTGAAATTTCATGGCTTGTAAAAGTTCTTCCTCACTGGGAGGTCTGGAAAGAGTTCGTTCGTAGGCTTTCTCGACGAGAGTTTCGGGAGCGCTTTTACCCTCGGCGAGGAGATTCTTGGCCATGGCCGAGGCTTGTTTTATCACGAAGGGAGAATTGAGAAGGAACAGAGCTTGGGATGGCACTGTGGTCTCCTGCCTTCGCCCTACGATCATGCTTGGCTCGGCGAAATCGAAGGCACGCAGGAACTCGGGCAGTAGGTTACGCACGATGGGCAAGTATACACTGCGGTGGGATACGTTTTCGAGCGAATTTCGAGGTATGGTTACCCCTCGCCCCACGTTGCCGTTGCCGGCCTTGGCCACGGCCGACCCTTTGACTGGTTCGACGTCCAGTTCGCCGGAAGCGGAGAGCATGGCGTCGCGTAGTGCCTCGGCCTGAAGGCGACGAACGTTGGCTCGCCAAAGTAGTTTGTTCTCCGGGTCCTTCTTGAAGTTGTCTGCGTTTTGCGAAGAAGCGAGCTGGTAGGTTCGGCTGAGCACGATTTCCCTAATCGCTTTCTTTACCGACCATCCGTTTGCCTGAAAGTGGAGGGCGAGGTAATCGAGCAGTTCGGGGTGGGATGGAGCTTCTCCGGAAGATCCGAAATTGTCGACTGTACGAACGATGCCTTGCCCAAAGATGTGATGCCATATGCGGTTCACCATCACACGGGCAGCCAGTGGGTTTTCCTCGTGAGTCAGCCACTCTGCCAGTTGGAGCCGTCCGCTCTCCTCTATTTTGGGAAGAGAAGCCTCTTTTATCGGCAGGGCGGTGAGGTATCCGCGCTGAATGGTAGCTCCCAAGGTGTCTACATCACCTCGCAGGTGCACACGAACGTTGACCAAATCTTTCCCGTCCTGCACGCCCATGGCGTATTGGGGCGCCTTGGGCGAATTTTTCTTCATTTGCTTGAGCTGGGCGCTCGTCTCTCGCACATCCTCTGCGCATTCGTCCATCTTGGCCCGCATGCCTTCCTCATTTTTCTTCCGCTTAAGGACTTGGAGCTGTTTCTGGGCTTTTTTCAACTGCTTGCCGAGAGTGGCCATTTCTCGATTGTACTGCTCTAATTCCGCTTTCATTTCCTTGGCGTTTTTACCCATTGGTATAAGGCTTCCCGTTTGTCGGTTGCCGTTCCCTTTGGCGGTTCCGTAATGAGTCTTTGTGCTTCGGAATATGCCGGCGAGAGCGTAGTAGTCCTCGGTTGGAATGGGGTCGAACTTATGGTCGTGGCAACGAGCGCAGGCTATGCTGAGACCCAAGGTTGCCCTAGTGGCGACGTCGATTTGCTCGTCCACGATATCCATCGTGAAAATTCTTTTGTCTTTTTGATTAAGCGATTTCGGACCCATTGCAAGAAAACCTGTTGCCACTAGGCGTTCGGCTTCTTGTTTTGGATCTTTGGACACCATCAAATCTCCCGCCACCTGTTCTTTGATGAATCGGTTGTAGGGTTTGTCTTCGTTGAAGGACTTGATGACGTAGTCTCTATATTTCCATGCGTGGGGATAGGTGAAGTTTCTTTCCATTCCTGTCGACTCTGCGTAGCGAGCAACGTCCATCCAGTGCCTTCCCCATCGCTCGCCGAACTGGCGTGACCCGAGCAATTCATCGACTACTTTCTCAAATGCTTTGATGGAGTCATCGCCAAGGAAGCTTTTCATCTGGTCCGGCGTGGGGGGCAAACCGATCAAGTCGAAAAAGATGCGGCGAATAAGCGTTCCCTTGGTGGCGTCTTGGCTGGGACGTAACTCGGACGCTTCCAGTTTGAAGAGGATGAAGCGGTCGATGTCCGACCTGGCCCAGTTCACCTGTTTCGGTTGGGGCGCCTTGCGTACGATCGGTTTTCGGAACGCCCAGTATTTGCCAGCTTTTTCCCAATCAAATTTCTTCTTCCAAGCACCGACGGTTTTTTCTTCCTTGAATGCGTTTGGCTCGGTTGCCTCGGGGAAAGGTAGTTTCATTTGGACCCACGAGACCAATGACTTGATTTCAATGCCCGATAATGGCTTTACCATGGGAGGATGCCTGTAGTCGTCTCCCTTCTTCAATCGAGCCACTTTTAGCAACTTGGACTGGTAAGGACGCTCCTTGAAGCTCACGATCGGCTTGCCTGATGTGCCTCCCTTGATAATGTCTGTCCGATTATCGAGACGCAGCCCTCCCTGGAGTTTCTTGGACTTGGCGGAGTGACACTCGAAACAGTGTTCGGCCAAGATTGGGCGCACCTTTTTCTCAAAAAAAGTGATTTGCTGTGGCTTGAAGGTTTGCCCGCTTGCGGCGTAGACGAAAAACAAGCTGATCAAGGCTGATGTTTTGATAAGCTTTTTCATTGCTTGAAGAGAATTTGGTGTAAACAACAGCAAGCTTATCTATATTTTTAGATCACCAAAGTGAGATCTGAACATTTTTTCTACTTTAGAGCACTTTCCGCCATAGCCCTCATTTTGTCCGAATTTGCTTTAACCGCGGCTTCCGGGCCAGTCATTTTAACGAAGATGGCTCCCTGCTTCCCTTCGATAATAGCTCCCAATAAAGCGTAACCTTCTTTCGGAGTCTTCGCGCCGAAGGGACGACCGCTCAAGAAAGTTCCGGTGGCTCTTGCATAAGTGACTTTTGTGCCTCCCACCGTTTTATTTTCCACTTTTTTGTTTTCGGCGTTTTTAAATTGGCCCATCCAGCGGTCGATGTTCGCCTTTACTCCTCCGGCTCCGCCTTCACCGAAGTAAAAGAATACGACTTCTGCCGACTCTCCACTCTTGCCTGGGGCTAGGAACTGAGCTTTGCGCATGGAGGAGGCAGGTGGAGAAGCCTTCCATCCCGGAGGTGAGCTAAACTTGTAACCCGCAACGGAGAATTTCTCGGCATTTGCCGAAATGGTTGAACCCCAAGCGAGCAAGGTGCCCGCGAATATAAATAGATAACTCTTTTGCATACTTTACATTTTCTTCTGCCGGAGTGACTGAGTCAACGGCAATGCTTGACCGAGACGGAGTTTAACCCGTCTACCTTGGGGACTTTGCAGGCAAGCGAAAGAGGTGCGAATAGGTCCTGAAGTACATGCTTTCGTTGGCTACGGCAGGTGTGTTGTGGGTGAGTTCGCTCAGGTAAGACACGCCAAGGGCTTCGTATTTGTCGGACGCTGAAAAAGTGGCGACTTTGCCTTCGCGAGATATGGCATAGATTACCTCTCCAACCAAGATGGGGGAGGCGAAGTAGTTGCCGTCGAGACGTTCGCGCCACTTCATTTCACCGGATGCTAAGTCGAGGCAGGAGGCGATGCCGCCATCGGTGACGAGGAAGAGCAGGTTCCCTTTTGCAAGAGAGGTGGGTACATAGGGGATGTTCTTCTTCAGGGAATAGGCGATGGTGGGTTTGCCCTTGCCGCTTTTCGGCGGAATGATCGAAGCGAATCTACTGGCCCGGCCACCTGCGCCACAACTCGCGAAGAAGCGTCCGTTGGCAGGGTAGGGGGATGCCACGCTACGGAGGTCTAGGGTGTCGGGTCCGGTTTCCCAAAGAATTTTTCCTGATTTGGCGTCCACTGCATAGCAACCGTGAGCCATCGAACTGGTGACGAATTGGAGTGGACCGTCCTTGGGTTGGAATACGCAAGGCGTGGACGAGGATGGCTTGGCTGACGCGCGTTTGGTTTGCCAAACGGTGGACCCTGTCTTTCGGTCAACTGCGATCACATTGCTATCTCCGTAGTGATCGTGGGTTAGAACCACTAGGTTCCTATGTACGATTGGCGAAAAGCCGTTGCCGTGCTGGGTTTCGTAACCCCCGAAATCCCGTCGCCAAACCAGGTTGCCGTCATGGTCGAAGCAAAGGAGGTCGTTGGATGTCTTGGTGGTCCAGTTCACAAAGAGATATTCGTCGTCCACGCAGGGAGTGGAAGATGCGAAACTGTTGAACTTGTGGTGGGGGTATTTGACTGAATCGAGTTTCTTTTCCCAGACCTTCTGACCGTTGATGGCATCGTAGCAGAGTACGTACTGGGAACCGTCTGTCTCGTCGGAACAAGTTGTGAAAAGACGAGTTCCCCATAACACAGGGGATGCGTGCCCGACCCCCGGGAGTTTTATTTTCCACGAGTAGTCGGAGTCCTTCCACTGGACGGGCAATCCTTCGGCTTTGCCGTGTCCCGTTCCATCTGGACCCCGAAAGCGAGTCCACTCTCTTGGGCTATCTTTAGCAGAGCCAGAGATTAACGGAAAAACTATTCCAAAAAACATTAAGGTTAGAGTTTTCATTTCGGAGTGTTTTTGCCCTTCGGGTTAGGCTTCAAATACACCATGAAATGCTGCTGGGGAAGCATGTCTCGCGTTTCCTTCCATTCGAACCCAATGGCTTTCATTTCCTTTCTAGACTGTGCTTGCGTCATCTTGTGTAGCCGTTTGATCGGAACTTTCGGGTCTTCCAGTCGATATTCAATTAATACCAGACGACCACCTGGTTTTAGGGCTTTCAGGATGGAAAGGCCCATTTCACGAGGATGGGAAAACTCGTGGTAAGCGTCGACGATTAGGACGCAATCGACAGAATTCTCAGAAAGTTTGACGTCGGTTATCGTACTGAGTACTGGAATTACGTTATCGGTCTTGAATTTACCTATGCGACCTTTGACGATGGCGAGCATCTGTTTTGAAATATCAACGGCAAAGGCTTTCCCTTTAGGCACGAGTTTTGCCATGCGAAAGGTGAAGTAACCCGAACCCGCGCCGATGTCGGCAACGGACTCGTCTGGCTTCAAATCGAGGTTTTTGACTAAGAGATCGGTTCTTTCCTCGCGCTCTCGTTCAGATCGTTCCAACCACCCCGCTCCGAGGTGTCCCATGACTTGAGATATTTCCCGACCCATGTATATTTTTCCAGTCCCGCCTCTCGTAGCAGCCTTTTGTATGTATGTCGGTTGCGAGACTGCTGCAGTCGCTTTTGCCTCGTTGGTTTCTGCGTGTGCGGTAGCGGCAAGCAAGGCAAGGACTACCGAATTTATCGAAATTTTGGCCGTTAATGAATTGATCATGTTGCAAAGATTGCCTGCTTTGACATCATTTAGGCAAATCTATATTGTTGAACGCCCAAAGATCAAAAACTAAAGTGGGAGAGATAGTATGAAAGTAATTCGAGCTAAAAGTGCCGGCTTTTGCTGGGGAGTAGAACGTGCAATTCAAGTTGCTCGTGAGCAAGTTGATGGAGGTAAACGGACTGTTTACACGGATGGTCCACTGATCCACAACAATCAGATGATGACGGCGCTCAGCACAGTGGGTGTTCGAGAGGTGGGTGACTACCAGAGTAGTTCGTCCATAGAGTTGGATGATGATGAACGCGATGATGCCGTCGTCGTCGTCCGCGCTCATGGCATTTCTCCCGAGCGTAGAAAGTACCTTCAGAATCTCGATTTGCCCTTTAAGGATGCGACCTGCCCGGATGTTGGTATTATTGCCGGCAAGATCCGCATGCATGCGACAAAAGGATACGACATAGTTATCTTCGGTGATCCTCTTCACCCCGAGGTTATTGGGCTTATCGGTTATGCTGACGGGAGAGGTCATGCCGTTCAGACTGAGGAGGATTTGAATGCTTTGCCCGATTTCGAGAATGGTGTGGTCATGGTCTCGCAGTCGACAATGTTTACTCATGAATTCGAACACCTTTCTGCTCTTCTCGCTCAAAGATATTCCAAGCTAGTCGTTTTCGATACTATTTGTGGCGCTACCAAGGAACGTCAGTCGGACTTGCGCCAACTCGTTGCCGAGGGTGCCGAGGCCATAGTCGTCATCGGCGGTCACCATTCCGCCAATACCTGTAAGCTGGCCAAGTTAGCCGAGTCTCACAACCGGCCCACATTCCACGTCGAGACGCCAGAGGAACTTGATCCTTCACTGATGTCTCGTTTCGCGAGCATTGGTGTCACTGCGGGAGCCTCTACTCCCGAATTCATTATTGATGCTGTTTGTCGTACTTTGGAGTCGATTGAACCATCATCAACAGTTTAAGTTTTTCTTCTTTATCAGAAATTTCATCTCTTTTCTCAATATGACGACTTCCATCCCCAATATTCTTGCCGATCGATACGCCTCTTCCGCCATGTGCGATTTGTGGTCGCCTGAAGGCAAGGTGATTCTTGAACGCGAATTCTGGATTGCGGTCATGAAAGCTCAGCACGATCTCGGCGTCGATGTTCCCGCCGATGCCATTGAAGCTTCAGAACGCGTAAAGACATTAGTTGACTTGGAGTCAATCAATGAGCGAGAGAAGGTGACTAAGCACGATGTTAAGGCCCGGTTGGAGGAATTCGCCTCGAAGGCGGGGCACCAGCATGCTCACAAGGGCATGACAAGCCGGGATCTTACGGAAAACGTTGAACAACTTCAGATTCATAGATCTCTCGGTATTGTTTTGGAAAAAGGCGTTTCCTCGCTGATTGCCTTGGCCAAGCAGGCGGAGGATCACAAGTCGCTTCCTCTTACCGCGCGCTCGCACAATGTCCCCGCTCAATTGACTACTCTTGGAAAACGGTTTGCTATGCATGGCGAGGAATTGGAGCGATCGCTAGATGGTTTGGTACGCCTTTGCGCTACTTATCCATTCAGGGGGCTTAAAGGCGCAGTCGGCACTCGTCTCGACCAAATCACACTCCTTGGAGATGTTGAGAAGACGGAGCGACTAGATTCCCTTTTGCTAGAGCACCTTGGCTCACCGAGCTCGTTGAGGACCATTGGGCAAGTCTATCCCCGAAGTCTCGATTTCGAAGTCGTATCACTTTTGTTCAGGTTAGCTTCAGGCCCTGCCAGCTTCGCCAAGACCCTTCGTATAGCAGCGGGGCACGAGTTGATGGGAGAGGGTTTTGCCAAGGGTCAGACAGGTTCTTCCGCCATGCCTCACAAGATGAATAGCAGAAGCTGCGAACGAATTAACGGCTTTCATGCTATTCTTTCGGGTTACCTGTCCATGGTTTCTTCTCTTTCTGGTGATCAATGGAACGAGGGTGATGTTTCTTGCTCAGTCGTCCGTCGTGTAGCTCTTCCAGATGCCTTTTATGCGATAGACGGCTTGCTCGAAACTTTTCTTACAGTGCTCATGCAAATGGAAGTTTTTCCCGAAGTGATTGGTGCTGAATGCCGGCGCTACCTTCCCTTCCTTCTCTCTACTACCATAATGATGGAAGCCGTTAAGGCGGGTGCCGGTCGGGAGGATGCTCATGCAGCGATCAAGGAACATGCCGTAGCAACTGTTCGGGACCTTCGTGAAGGTCGTATATCTAGCAACGACCTGCCGGAGCGTCTCGCTGCAGACGAACGAGTGGGGCTTTCGGGCGAAGCTCTCGACCTATTGATCTCTGAGGGCGAAACTCGAGTGGGGGCAGCAGTTCAACAAGTGGAAGGCTTTCTTGATCGAGCCAAATCTTGGGGTGAACGATATTCCGATGCAGCGGTTTATAAGCCTGCCAACATATTGTAGCCTCAGCTCGCTTTGATTCTCTTTTACCCTTTTTCCTTTCTTTTATTTAATTTATTCTCCTGAATTTTGCGATTGCCATGAGGGCGAGAACCTTATGCACTTTTCAGCTTTTCATTTTGATCATCAAGACACATGTCAGAGGAACTTGAAGGTAATTGTTTGGTCGCCCAATCGGGCGGTCCTACTTCCGTTATTAACGCGAGCGTAGCCGGTGTGGTGACGGAAGCCCTCAACAACCCGTGCATCGAGGAGATTTATGGTGGGCTCAATGGCGTCCTTGGGATTTTAAAAGAAGATCTCATCGACCTTGCGGAAGAGTCTCAGCAGAATATTCGAGGACTGCGCCATACGCCTGCTTCTGCTCTTGGTACTTGTCGCTTCAAGCTCAAGCGCGATGAAGACTATCAACGAATCGTTGATGTGTTCGAGGCTCACAATATCCGATATTTTTTCTATGCTGGTGGTAACGATTCACAAGATACCGCAGATAAGATATCCAAGCTTGCTCAGGAAAGGGATTATTTGTTGCGTGTGATCGGCATACCCAAAACTATCGACAACGATCTCGTTACTACTGATCATTGCCCAGGGTATGGCAGCGTAGTGAAGTATATCTCCACCGTGGTTCGTGAGATGGCGCTCGACCACGAATCAATGGGGCAGCACGATCTTGTTTCCATCGTCGAGGTCATGGGGCGTAATGCCGGTTGGATTGCCGCAGGAGCCACTTTGGCTAAACGGCGTGAAAACCCCAATGATGCTCCTCACTTGATTTACCTTCCAGAACTCCCTTTTTCTCGCCAGAAATTCATCGAGGATGTTCAAGAGGTTTTGAAGAAAAATCGTTACTGTTTGGTCGTCGTCGGCGAAGGACTTCGTGACAAAGATGGAAACTACGTAGCCAATTCCGGTTCAGGCAAAGACGCTTTTGGTCATGCTCAACTTGGCGGGGTAGGAGAGGCTTTGGCCAATCTTGTCGAAGAAAATTTAGCGGTTAAGGCCCGTTCGTCCAAATTGGGTACTGGTCAAAGAGCCGCTGCTCATTGTTCGTCGCAGGCGGATAATGAGGAGGCTTTTATGGTAGGTCAAGCGGCCGTGCGTGCTGCCATCGAGGGAGAAACCGATAAAATGGTTATTCTTGTTCGAGGTGAAGATGAATCTTACTCCTGCGAAACTGGATTGGCTCCTCTTTCGGAAATTGCAAATGGAGTTAAGGCAATTCCCGCAGATTGGATTTCGGAAGATGGTGTAAGTATGACTGCCAAATTCATAAAGTATGCTCAGCCACTCATTCAAGGGGAAGTTGCGGTTCCACACGAAAATGGTTTACCTGAATTTTCTCGACTGTCCAAGAAACGTGTCAGAAAAGTTCTGGACCCTCACTCCTTCGAATAAATAATTTCCCTTTGACAGAATAGAATGCACTAGGTTTTTCGACTAGAGAATTTTATAGTGCTTCACTGAATACGGAGATTATTTCCTGCACTTCCTCTTCTCCTACCGACACCCTAATCAATTCGGACGATAGTCCTGCCGATGCGAGAAGGTTTCGTCCTCGTTTGTTTTGCATCAGTTCATAGTGGGCGAGATGCACATAGGGGCAAATGATGGAAAACTTCGTACCGAAACTAGGGCTCTTCAAAATACGAATTTTTTCGTAAAAGGATTCCATACCCGCCCTCAGTTCGAAAGCTAATGCACATCCTGGTTTTTCATCACCGGCCAGCTTGCGGTAATTGACTCCAAAGGGTTCCGAATAAGACCAGTGAAGCTTTTTGACGGAGGGGTGACTTTGCAAAAACATAGCCAACTCCATTAAGTTCTTATTCGTGTGCTCGACCAGTTTCGAGTAGTGAGGTATTTCAAACGCAAGACGCCCAAGATCTCGGTAATAGGGTGGGGCAATGTAATGCCTGACTCTGTCAATCAATTCGCCATGGACATTTGAGTGTTTTGGGAAGGCAAGGCATCCCAGCATCACGTCCCCTTCGTTTGCCGCATATTTCGTTAGGCTGTTGACGACCACGTCCGCGTGGCTCGCAACTTTAACGTTTCTTGGGCTAGCCATTGTCGGATCTGCCACTAGGATGGATCCGTTTGCTCGACAAAGATCTCTGACCTCATCCAGATCACAGGTATGGAAAAGCGGATTGGTCGGGACCTCGGTTACTACCGCGGCGATTTCGGAACCTCTTTCATTGAAGATTTTTCGTAGTGCCGAAAGATCCGCCACATTGTGGATGGCTATTGATTCTGTCCGTTCGCCGCAGAAATCACTGAGAACCTTGATCGTGTCCACATAGAGCCAGCCAAACTGTATCCAGATCCTTCGGCCTTGATCGGATAGATGTTCTCGAGTTCCGCGAAATAGAGCGTGAAACGCATTTGCTCCAGATGTAGCGAGGAGAATGTTCTCGGGCGAGATCTCTTTCCCTATGGCATCGGCAATTTGCTCTCGGACCCGTATCGATATCTTTTCCCCCTCTTCGGTTTCTTCTTCCCGGACTTTCATTGTGCCACGAGCTGCTAGTAAGTCTTCCGCTTGTCTCGAGGATATCGAATACCCTGTATGTTGAAGAAAAGTTTTGCCAGCTTTTAGTAATTCCGGGGAGTTCTTAGCGTGAGCGAGAACAAACCCATTTAGTTCCTCGAACTCGATTTCGTGCGGAGCAAGATTTTTCTGGAAGTCATTGACTGCACTATGACTTGCCAAGGCAAAGCCAGTTCGGTCATTATACCCTTTGTCCACAAGCAGATCATTGATCAAGCGTGATATCAGCCTGTGAGTAACGAAGCGTGGATACCCTGCCTGGATTTTATTGATGACTTCCGGGTCCTTTGTCTCATATCCGACGACGTCTGGCATAGTGGGAAGGCTCACACAGACGGCGTGATCACTGGCGGGCACTTGTTCGCCCAGTGAGAAGTGACGTAGGCCCGAAGGGGTCACGGTATTAATTCGTTTTCTAGGATTTGGTCGAGCAATTGTCGTTTCCTAATGAGGGAGAAAGAACCGTCCTCGCACCGCAGAATTTCGGGCGACTCGGGAAAAGAGTTGTAGTTCTTGGCGGACATGGCGGAGCAGTATGCCCCCACTCCCTCAATTACGCAAGAGTCTCCGACTTGTCCTTCGGGAAGTAATCGAGTAGTCAAGGCCTCTGGGTCTCCCAGGGCTGGTGTCAGCAAGTCACCCGATTCGCAGCAATGACCAACTACTACTTGCTCGATTTCTTTTCGGGGATTTGCTTCCAGGTCCTCTGGTAGTAGGATAATAGGATGCTGTGCTCCGTAAAGTGATGGTCGCAGTATTTCAGTCATGCCTGCATCTAGTTTTAAAAAGCGATAGCCTTCATCTCCTGTAGAGGTGACGTCTTGGACTTTAGCCACCAGTGAACAAGCGTTTGCTACAAGAAAAGTGCCGGGTTCGAGTTCCAGAAGAAGTTCTCGGCCAGTCTCGGCGGCGAATTCTTCGAATGCCGTTTTAACCGGGCCTCCCACCTCGCCTAGGTTCGTAGAGATTTCTTCGCTCATTCTACCAACCTTAAAACCTCCGCCGAGGTTGAGGCTCAAGACCTCGGGGAATTGCCTCACGATGTCCAAGCTCATGCCCGCTACTTTTTTCCAGACTTCCGGATCTGAGCCGGATCCGATGTGAGTATGGATGCGGGTAACTACTAGATCTCCG
>Ga0315321_10003462_pt1 | contig 12277 bp, 7 predicted proteins | sample M180m21515metaG_FD_203464 | JGI IMG/M metagenome (GOLD analysis project Ga0315321, IMG submission 203464) | Ammonia-oxidizing marine archaeal communities from Monterey Bay, California, United States - M1 80m 21515 | ecosystem: Environmental > Aquatic > Marine > Intertidal zone | place: USA... | reverse complement strand
CATGCTGCGTTGGGTTTGATTGTCAAACCGAAAGCCCTGCAAGCCGCGCTCGCGCAAGTGGTCGAGGAACAGGTGCGCATGATGGTAGCCCTGGACCTCTGCGAAGTTGTCGCGATGCGGTGCGTGTGGATCATCGATTTGCGCACGGATGGGGGTCGCAAAGGTGTTGTTGCCTCGCAGGTCATACTGGCTGGGTTCGAACATCCAATCGCCGTCGTCGTCCGGAGCCGCCACGGCGAATTCGTCACAGATCGGAAGCCTTGCGTTAAATCCGCCGAGATCCACGTCAATGCGGTTGGGTTCTGTGTTGGCCTGGCAAAGCTTGGTCACACAGCAGTTGCTGATGTCGAAATCCTCTGAGCGCAAGCGGGTCCCAGGGGCAGGCGACAGCGTCACGGTCTCGGTGGTGGCCATGTCCCGATCTTCGCCGGGGTCGTAATCAAAGACTCGAGCCTGGTTGGCGTGCACCACTCGGTTGACTGAGCTCAGCACCTTGCCCGTCTCTGCGTCGACGAGCGTCTCAAGACTCCACAAGGGAACCGGAGCGGCTTGGTGCACAACATACACGGCGCGCAATCCCTCGGTCTGCGGCAGCCAGGCTCTAAACGTCGCGCTGTGACGACGAGCCTCTTGATCATCTTGATACCGAGGTAATGGCGCCTCGACGCGCGCTGCACTCCAGGCTTGGTCTTCGGAGATAAGCCAAGTGCCTAGCCGAACAAACCGCTCAGGGAATCCATCACGCCGGATGAATAAGGGCTCCGCCTGAGCCGAGCGACGGACAATAATTTGTGCACCGTGAATCGGAAGGCCGTCGAGTTTGGCTTGGACAAACAAGGCGTCACCATGAGCGACTCGCATCTGTTTACGAAGCTCGAGTTCGAGCCCTTGTACGCTCGGAATGCCGAGCTCTACCGGGCTAACGGCCACGGCACCTAAGAGTAAGACACTGATCAGAATATTCATGGAGAACTCCTAACTTACATACAAATCTACTAACAAGTAGGTTATGGGTCTGTAGGTCATCTGACGGTCTAATTGATGATAAATTGAAGAAGCAGGGCCTGTGAGTCGTACAACACCTATGCTAGGGCAGCGTCGCCCAAAGCGGAAAGGACACTATCGTGCTCCGAATCATGAGTTCCATTCTGGTGTTAACCCTTGCTTTTCCTGCTTTTGCGCAAGCCGCTCAGGAAGCCGCATCGATCTCAAAAGATCATTATGACGCCTACTGCCGGTACAAGAATTTCATCGCCGACGAGAAAACGCTCAAGCGCTACAAAAGCGTCGAGCGGGCACACAAAGCGTTCGCTCGAGCAGAAAAAATGAAGGGCCAAGCCCTCACCGATTTGATCACTCAAGGCGATTCGGTCGGTAGTTGTGAGGCGTTCAAGCCGATCTGGGAAACCCGTCTCAAAGATGAGCTCAAAGCGATTGGTAGCGTTGGAGATGTGATCAAGCTCTTTGATGAGCAAGAGTTTGCTCAGCGTATTGATTGGTCAGAGGTCAACGCCTCGAACAGCGCGCATGTCGTGGTTTGGGTGAGTTGGAAGTTCAAGGATCTGCGCTTTATCGAAGAAGAAGCGGCTCTGGTGGGCGCAGCCGTCGCCCGTGCGATTCCCGCGGTGGGAACGCTGAGCATTTGGGCGCACAAAGGCTCGAAGAAGCGTATGGTCTTTGAAGCCAAAACTTATGGCAGCAACCTCAGCTTCATGAAGCCTGATCAAGCAGGCACCTTTGGTAAGACGCGCTACTGGCGCTTCTTTGAAAACATTCGCTTTCATAAGGTGCTTCGCCGTAAGCTCAAGAACGGCGAAGAGTTGTTGGCCAACGCCAAAACCAAGCCGGATGCACCCACCGAAGACAGCAAAGCAAACTGACCCCCTGACCGATGGGCGCGCTTAGGGTATGAGGGCTCGGTAAGGAGTCCACAGTGGAGCCCCAAGAGGTCCCAGAGCGAATTGGTCGCTACGAGGTGATTCAGCACCTCGCGAGCGGTGGTATGGCTGATTTGTTCTTGTGTCGTCAGACCGGACCGATGGGCTTTGAAAAGGTCGCAGCGGTCAAAAAGATTCGCAGCCGACATTCGGACGATAGTGAGTTCCTCACGATGTTCATGGATGAAGCACGCATCGCTGCGTTGCTCAATCATCCCAACATTGCCCAGATCTATGAGCTCGGCAGTGAAGAGGGCTCTCCGTACATGGCGATGGAATTCGTCAGTGGCCGCAATCTCTCGGCTATCTTTAAGAAGTCCTTAGCCAAAGGGATCACCATTCCCGAGCATATCGTGGCTGGGATTATGGTCGGGATTGTCCGCGGGCTCGACTATGCTCATCAGCGTAAGTCACTCGAAGGCATGCCCTTGGACTTGGTGCATCGTGATGTGACGCCGCAAAATGTTCTGGTCAGTAACGACGGACAGATTAAGCTGGTCGATTTTGGGATCGCTAAAGCTGCCAATCAAGTGGCGCGAACTCGGCACGGGGTGATCAAAGGTAAATACAGCTACATGAGCCCTGAGCAGGTGCGCAGCCAGCCGCTGGATGGTCGCTCGGATCTTTTTGCTGTGGGTATTTTGATGTACGAAGCGCTGACGGCGCATCGCCCTTTTAAAAGAGGGAACACCGTGGAGACCCTCAAAGCGGTGATTCAGGATCTCCCGCCCGATCCGAGGCGCTATAATGCGGCTCTGAGTAAACCGATGATCGACATCATCGCCCGCTCGTTGTTCAAAAAGCGGAGTCGACGCTTTGCTGACGCGGGGAAGATGCTCGTCGCACTCGAGAAGGTGATTCACGATCAAGATGCGCCTGTGACCCCGGGCGTTATCTCCCGCTGGGTCAACCAACTCTTTGAAGACGACGCTGACGGAGCTGAGCGTACGATTGTTCTGCAAGATATCGGCGAGCTGCTGTTACCCGATGCTGAATCGGAGAGCGTTGTCGTCGATATCGAAGATGATGAGGAGCAGGGAATCCCTGAAAGGACGGTCATCTCTATGCTGAGTGAGGTCCACCCCGAAGAGCAGTCCGGCTTGTCCGGAAGTCTCTCCGTTCAGGAGGGGAGCGTTGATCCGGAGCAGCCCGTCCTCGACCACAACGCCACCATTCCGCACATGGTTCATTTTGAAGCCAGGCTCGATGACGAGGTCGACGCCGACGATCGAACGATGATCTCGGATCCGCCGGTTCAACCGCTTTTGGACGCCTTATCTGATCCTGAACCCGTTGCGGCTGCGGCACATAAAGCTCCAGAGGCTCCGGCTGGCGGTTTTCGGGTTCAGGCTGAGGTTAACCTTCCGCCGCGGCCCGGCCCTTCGAGCGTTAACCCTAGTTTTATTGACCACGCAGCCGATCATCGCTTGACCTTACTCAAATTCATCGCTCTTGGAGTGGGTATAGGCGCCACGCTTCTGATGGGGCTGATTTTCTTGTCCAAATAAGCCCGGACGTCGATGCGCTCTTTACTGCTCTTTTGTTTCTTTGCCTCTGGCGCTGCGGGTCTCATCTTTGAGGTCATCTGGTCGCGTCTGCTCGGCCATGTTTTTGGCGCGACGAGTTTAGCGGTAGCGACCACGCTGAGTGCCTTTATGGGCGGCTTAGCGATCGGCGCGTTGCTGATCGCTCGGTACATGCATCACGTGCGCCGCCCCGCGCTTTGGTATGCAGCCTTTGAGGCTTTAATTGCCGTTTATGGCTTAGCCGTGCCCCAACTCCTGGGACTCGCTGATTGGGTCCAGGCGAACTTTTGGCCTGGAGATGGTAGCTCGTTTTTATTGTATTCGAGCATCCGGTTAGCGGTCGCTTTGGTCATCTTGCTTCCACCAGCAGCGCTGATGGGTGCGACCTTGCCCTTACTGACCGAGGCGGTTGCACGCGGCGGATGGGCTCCGGGGCGCACGGTCGGTACGCTGTATGCTGCCAACACCTTGGGCGCTGTTTTCGGGGCTGCGCTGGTTGGGTTTGTGTTGATTCCCCAGCTGGGTGTGACGCGCGCCAACTGGGTCGCTGTTGCGATTGATCTCGTGATTGCGGTGGTGTTGACCGTTGCGGCGCTTCGTGTGCGTTCGGAGATGGCCCCGGCTGAGTCGCCAAGTGCACTCGATGGCGTGGTGAGCAAGGGTAAGCTTTTGCTGATCGTGGTGGCGATCAGCGGTGGCCTATCGATGGCGATGCAGGTTCTTTGGACACGCGGGATGTCGGTGGTGCTCGGCTCATCAACCTATGCATTCACCATTATTTTGGTAGTGTTTTTGACCGGCTTAGCGTTCGGCTCTGCCGTCGCTGGCCGGTATGTTGACGCCGACGAGCGCCCCGTTTTTAGGTTAGGGTTGATCCTCGCCTTAGCTGGCTTGTTTGGCTTCTTAGGCAGCAGCTTTATCGACGACTTGCCCCACACCCTCCAGGGATTTGTCGTTCGTCCTGACCTCACCATCAGCGGCTTGATTTCGGTCGAGTTGTTGTTGTGCGGGCTGGTGATGGCTCCAGCGACCTTACTGCTCGGGGCAGTCTTTCCTTATGTGGTTCGAGGGTTGGCTGCGCGCGGTGGGTTGGGGGACTTGGTCGGCCGAGCCTATGGCGCCAATACGATCGGCGCGATCGCTGGTTCTTTGATCGGGGCCTTCGTCTTAATCCCGATGCTGACGGTCTATAAAGGGCTGGTGGCATTGCATTGTGCCCAGCTGCTCTTAGGGGCGCTGCTGATCGCTACGGCTCGAGCTAAAGGCATTGATCGTGAGCGCCGCATGCGTTGGGTCATGGGTCTTTGCGCCATCGCTGCGAGTATTTGGATGGTCCCGGGGTGGAATATCTCGCAGTGGTCATTGGGTATGTTTCGGGTCAGCGTCGCCCGCGCCTACGGAGCCGATGCAGCCGAAGCCTTCGGCCAACTGATTTATCACGCAGATGGATTGGCGACCACGGTGACGGTGGAGCGTAACGATGACGTCACGTTGCTCAAGGTTAACGGTAAGGTCGACGCTTCGAGTCATGGCGATATGCCCACGCAAGTGCTCAGCGGTCTCTTACCCATCGCGCTGCATCCTGACCCTAAGGATGTTGCGGTCATCGGTTGGGGCAGCGGAGTGACCCCAGGAGCCGTACTGGCTGCGCCGATCGAGCGGCTCGATTTGATCGAGCTCGAAAAAGAAGTGGTCTACGCAGGGCGTTTCTTCGCCGACGTGAACGGCGAACCCGAGAAAGACCCTCGGACGCGTGTGGTTTATGACGATGGCCGCAACTTCATGAAGGCGACCAAGCGTCGCTATGATGTGATCATTTCGGAGCCCAGTAACCCCTGGATTTCAGGCGCTTCGGCGCTGTTCACGCGTGAGTTCTTCGAAATTCTTAAGAGCCGCTTGAAACCCGACGGGATGAGTTTGCAGTGGATCCAACTCTACGAACTCTCAAGTCGCTCGATCAAAGCGCTGTGGCGTTCTTATGCCTCAACCTTCAAGCATGCGCTGGTGATTCAGGCACACCCAACCTCCAATGACATCTTCTTGATCGGCTCAGATAAGCCCTTGGTTTTGAACCGCAAGCGAGTCCTTGAGCTGATGGCGCACAAGCCGGCAGCCGAGCGCTTCGCACAAGCTAAAGTGCTGAGCGACGTGGACCTTTTGCCGCGGTTGGTCTTTGGTATGAAGGAGCTGCGCGCTTGGGTTGGTGAGGGACCGCTCAACACTGATGACAACGCCTTGGTTGAGTTTGAGGGACCTTTAGACCTGCTGCGCTATGCGAGCCGAGGTGCTGAGTTGCCTTTCTTTGAAGCGGTTAAAGGCCGCCGCCACGAAGCCATCGCTCGCTACACCAAAGGTTGGGGCGCCTCGACGACCAAAGCGGTCGCTTGGGGGATGACCCGTGCCGGCTGGTTTGCTGACGCTCGAAAGGCCCTCAAAGCGTCTGGTCAGCCAGACCCTGAGTTGAGCTTCGTTCTCGATCGGTTTGAAGAGCTCGATCAGCGCAAGGTGTGGGACCAGCAAGCTGCGGCAGAAGATCCTGAGTACCGCCAAATCGGGACGCTGATGATCGATTCGGGGCCTCGACATGCTGAGAGTGCGCTCTTGGACCAGGACGGCTTTATTGATCGGAGCTCGGCGCATGCCTTCTTGGCGGGCTATATTTTGCTGCACGCTGGAGAGCCAAATTTAGCGGTTCAGGTGCTTCAGCGCGCTGCAGGTGACGCGGTCTATCGCGAAGACCGGCCGGCGCTAGTGTACTATCTAGCCAGAGCTTTGGTCGAAGATGGTCAGGTGCCCGAGGGGGTCCAGGTCATGCGCACACTGTATGAAAAGGAGCGTCCAGATGCCGCTCAGTCAAAGGTGATCCGAGGCGCTTCTGAGTCGGGCCGATAAAGGATCCACACTCGGCCGATGACGCCAGCTACTTGGGCTTGAGTTCGGCTTGCGAGCTCCGCCGCCCCCGCTTTGCGATCGAGTTCACTGCCCTGACCCACTTTGACCTTGATTAACTCATGCGCTGCGAGCGCTTTGTCTGCGGAATCCACCACTCCATCGGTCAAGCCGGATGCGCCGACTTGAACACTGATCGAGAGGCTATGCGCCAGACCTTTAAGCTTTTGTCGCTGACGAGGTGTTAGATCGGTCATCAATCAATCCACTTTCCATTGAACAACTTCTTCGGTGTGACCACCGAGACGCTGAGCTTGTTGAGCGAAGACTTTGGCGAGCGCCGGATTGTCTGCCCCGTTGTAGATTCTAGACAGCAGCAAGGGCCCGAGGTGATCGTCTGGGTGACGCTCGGTAAACTCTTGCAAGCCCGCCAAAGCACTGGTCATCGCCGCGCCTGGGTCGGTCCCGCGCGGGTCGTTTGCAGCGAGGTAGTCCATCAGCACTGAGCGTTGGTCTGACGAGACGTCGAGTCGGCCAGCCATCGTCTCTGCATCGGTCAGCAAGCGGCTATCAATCGCATCGAGAAAGAGCGCAACCGTCGCATCCGTTTGCCCGAGTCCGGGGCCTTCATCCGTCAATGATTGCGCATCGAATGGAGCCGCTTCTTCCTCGACGATGGGTGGCGCCTCGCCGGTCGGTGCTCGCTCAAAACCTTCGGTGCTCACTTGAGTGCGCGGCATTTCGTCTGAGGTGATCGGTGGTGAGATCCCCGTCGGTACTCGTTCGAAACCATCGCCGCCAATCCGCATGCCTCCCATCATCGATGGGGGTCGAATTCGCTCTACAGGCGGAGCGCTTGGCGCCTCGCTCGGTGCTGCGACCTCTTCGGGCTGCTCGGCCTCGCACAACATTTCACAGCCTAGCAAGGTCAAGAAAGTTGCGTACGCGACCACAGTTTCGGAGCCGCCGACCAAGCCGTTGAGCACCGACTGCAGAACTTTCGGTTTGGTAAATTCTTTGGCGACGCTCAGGGCTTCTTTGTCGAGTTGAAGACCGGCCACTGGAATTTTTGGGTTGCGACTCAGTCGGTAGCAGCGAGCTAAATAAGGCTCGAGCGCGCTGCGCAGTGCTTCGGGGGGCTGTAAACGAAAAGCGATGTAGGGCAGCGCAAGCGCTTCGACACCTAAACCCGCAGTGCTTTGCGGCGCCAGATCGCTGAAGTCGGCGCGTGTCGCCTCCATGCACAGGAGCCGGCCGACACCGTGCAGAGCATGCTTTCGCCGTAGGCTGAGCAGCTCATCGCTGCCTCCTACAAGCTCCGCTAACACTTGATCCGTCTCTCGACCGCTCGACTTGAACGAACGAAAAACCGCCAGGTTCGAATCCGAGAGGGCGCTGATGTCATGCAAAAAACTGAGGAGGTCGCCGTCGAGTTCGGGAGGGTCAAAAGACACCAATTCCCCGCCTCGAAAGCCGAGTTGCCAAGCGTTACCTTCGACCTGCACGCGCCACTGGCCGGTGACGCTGGGGCTGGCAAAGGCATAATAATCCGCTATCAGTTGCACAGCAGACCTCGAATTGTACTCCAACTGGTTATATCGCGGGGACGAGTCGAGCAAAAATAACATGGAGGCCTTGTGGTCCAAATCCTTGCTCATGGAGCGACAGACGTCGGGCGAAAGCGTGATCACAACGAGGATCGCGTCGTGTGCGATGCAGAACTTGGCCTCTACGTGGTTTGTGATGGTATGGGTGGCCATGCCGCCGGTGAGGTGGCCGCAGAGATGGTCTGTGATGCCTTGGTTAAAGCGATCACGGACGCTCGTTCGGGCGAAGTGCTTGATCACCCGGAGCGTGAGAGCGAGCGGTTAGGGGATGCTCTTGAGCAAGCCATGCTGGCCGCGAATAAAGAAGTTCACGATTACGGACAGAGTAAAGGACACGCCCGAGGCATGGGCACGACGGCCACCGCGGTCGTGGTGCATCAAAGTTATGCGACGGTCTGCCATATTGGAGATTCGCGCTGCTATCTCGTGCGCGACAACCGACTCTATCAACTTTCGGATGACCACAGCTGGGTCGCCGAGATGGTTCGACTGGGTCGAATGACCGAAGCCGAAGCCCAGCGCAGCCCTCAGCGTAACTTGCTGGTGCGTTCCGTGGGGACTCAGCCGGTTGTTAAGGTTGACCGTTTGCCGATTGAGTTAGTGGGCGGCGACTCCATGCTGATCTGCTCGGATGGTCTGCATTCATACTTCGCTACGCCGAGCGAGCTGGTCGAAACGGTCGGTCGCGGCGATGTGGAACAGCTTCCTCGCGATCTCGTCTCACTCGCCTGCAGTCGCGGCGGTCACGACAACATCTCCGCAGTGGTCCTGCGGATGGTAGCCGATGATGAAGAAGCCCTTGATGCTCGTGATGCGAAGCAAGAACTCGCTCTGCTTGGGCAGCTGGATTTGTTCGCGCAGTTTGAGCTGGCTGAGCTGGTGCGGATCCGCGGTGCGTCGTCCTCGATTAGCTTTGATGATGGAGAATATGTGACGCGGATCGGCGACGTGGGCGATGCGCTCTACGTTCTGGTTCACGGTAAAGCCGTAGTCACCGCCCAAGAGGAGGTCCTGACGACGCTTCAGCCGGGCTCCCACGTCGGTGAAATGGCGATGGTGGACGCTCAGCCTAGGTCGGCTTCGGTCATCTCAATGGGCGAAAGTCGTTGGTTGCGGGTCGCGCGCCAGGACATTTTCCGGATCGTGCGTCAGCATCCCGAGCTTGCTGTCAAGCTGCTGTGGAACTTGGTGCGCGTGCTCTCCGACCGTTTACGTCGAACCAACGCCTCCCTCTCAAGTCGGGGTGAGCAATTGCGCGATTTGATGCGCCAACTTGATGGCATCGAGGTGGCGGTGGATGAGCCGATCCTCGAGGACCCTGATGGTTTGATCATGGTCGATGAGGACTCTCAAAGCGGCACTCATGTCCAAATTGAGCGCACCGAAGGTGGCAGCATCGATATTCTTTTGGACATCACAAAGGGATAGTGACTCTGGACGATTTCGGCGAAAAAACACGGATCTCTCGATCCAGCTCGAACCTCGCCGCCGTCAGCGGTGGTGGGCAGGTTTGTTTGGTGCAGATCCATGGCCCCGAGATGGGCAGGCTCTACGATATTGGTCCCGCCGGCGCTGAAATGGGCCGAGGCGATGGAGCCCAGATCAGTATCGCTAGTGACACGGTGAGCCGTCGCCATGCCAAGCTGGTGTGGCTAGGCGATACCCTGACGGTCAACGATTTAGGTTCACTCAATGGCACCTATCTTGATGATCGAAGAGTGGAGTCGCCAACGCCCGTTCACCCGGGGCAGATGCTCCGGCTGGGTTCGGTGATCTATAAAACGCTTCAAGGCGCAGACCTCGAGCGGCGCTACCACGAAGAAATTTATCGCATGGCGATTTTTGATGGCCTGACGAACATCCATAACAAGCGCTTCTTCATGGAGTTTTTGGAGCGCGAGCATCAACGTGCGGTGCGACACAATCGCCCGCTGTCTTTGTTGATGCTCGATGTCGATCATTTCAAGCAGGCCAACGATACGCACGGCCACATCAACGGCGATCGTTTGCTGAGGCAGGTCGCAAGCCGTATGCGTGGTTTCGTCCGACGTGATGAGTGCTTTGCGCGCTACGGTGGCGAAGAGTTCGGTATGATCCTTCCGGAGACGGGATTGGATGGGGCAGCTGCCCTCGCCGAGAAGGTGCGTAGGGTGATCGGTGATACGCCGATGGAGCTCCAAGATGGCACCGCACTGACGATCACCATCAGCATCGGCGCCGCCGAGTTAGTGCCCACCGATACGGTGTTTGCGTTGATCGGTCGTGCCGACGAAGCGCTCTATGCTGCCAAGACCAACGGGCGTGATCGAGTCGAACTCGCCAGCGCGACATGACAGCCGGTGTGCTTTGCGACTAAATGGTCGCGCTCGGTCATTTGCCGGAAACCGGGCAACCCTTAAGGGCACCAGACGATAAGGCAGATGATAAGCTCGGAGAATAGCTATGCCTCGGATTAAAAACGGACCCCCAGCCCCGCCGCCGATCAAAGACGAACGGACGGTTGAAACACGGGCGGACAAGAGCACCCGTGACAAGGCAGCCTTCGACAATGGGCGGGTTCGTTACGACTGGGACAACTACACCGATGCGCAGGGTGACCATAAGGGCAAGATCGGTCTTGGCCATGACGATGGTACGAACGATGTCTACGGTAAGCTGGAATTCAACGAAGACACCGGGCACCTCAAAGGGAGCCTGAGGGGTGAGCGCCATCTCAATGAGAACGTCGATGTGCGCGGCACCTACGGTCGTTATGATGACGGCGATCAGTTCGGAGAGGTCGGCGCAACGCTCAAGAAGCGTGGCGCGCGGTTGGACGTCGATTTTGGCGCCAACGAGCGGACCAATCGTCGGTTCGGTAAGGTTAAAGGGCGTTACAAAGTGGGTGACAATACCACCTTGCGCGGCGCCTTTAACCGCTCGATCAAGAACACCAAAAAGAACGGTGACGTGACCACGGACACCTGGAAGCTTGGCGCTCGCCATCGTCTGGGGACCGGGCACCACGTCGACGGAGAGTTTGGGCGAAGCACCACCTTGGGTCTCTACGGTCGTGGCGAATGGCTCCGCAAGCATTCGACGGGTGAGGTTCGTGACCGCTTGAATGTGGAGCATTCCGAGAAAAAGGGCTTCAAAGCGTCCTATGATGGTCATCAGGAGTTGGATGATGGCTACCTCAAAGAGAAGCTTCGCTATGCCGACGGAAACCTGAAAGCCGAGGTCAAAGGTCGCCAGGAAACTGAGGGTGGCTACCGCAAGGGTGTGAGTCATTTGGACCGCCGTGAAGACGGTCGCTGGAGCGGTGACGTTGGCGGCGAGATCAAGGACGGGAAAAATCTCGTCGGTGGTCGCGTGCGCAAAGATCTCTCGGGGACCAAGAAGGTCAAGGGTGTCTACGGTCGCGAGATCAACAGCACCCTTGATGCTAAGGTGACTGGGAACCTGGACAGCAAAGGTCGCTGGGATCTGACCGGCGAGACGGCGAAGCGCTTTGAAAATGATTACAAGCTGAACAACAAGTTCAGGATCGATTCGGCAGGTAAGCGGTCGTACACGCACCGTTTGACCAAATCGTTTCCCTCTGATCGAGCTCGCATTGCCGGTGAGTTTAGTCATGACTCAGAGGGTATGCGAAAGTTTGTGATCGATGGTGGGATCACCTCGAGCAAAGGGCGGCGCCACGAGGCAGACGCCATGTTCATGGAAGACGCTGACGGGGTCCGCTCGGGTAAAGTGGGATATGACTTCAATGACCGTCGCGGGTTCAAAGCCGGCGCTGACGTCGGTTACCGCGGCGATGAGCGCACGATCGGTGTCGATTTAGAGCGAGAGCATGAGAACCGAAGAGGCTCGGAACGCCTTGGCGCTGACTGGTCGAGTAAGCACGGCCTTGAGGCGAAAGGTTCGGTCGTACGTAAGCTCGATGACGACACGACGGTGTCGGCAAGCGTTGGTCGCAACATGCGCACTGGCGAGGTTAAAGCTGAAGGTGCCTACACGACGATGCTCGGCGAAGACGATGACATCAACCTGACCTTGGGTGCGCGCGGCTCATCCAAGGATGATCTTCGGGGAATGAGCGTCGGTACGAGTCGGCGCGTCACGGATGACAAACACGGGTTTGGGCTCACGGGAGCTTACGCAACCGACGTTAATAAGGAGAGTTTAGACCTCGGCGGACGCCTGAGCTCAAAGTCCTTGTTCGGTTTGGGTGAAACCTCGAAAGCGGGCTTTGGCGGCGGCGTTGAAGTCACTAAACGCGCTAGAGTTGGTGAAGAGCGTGGCGCCATTGGAACGCTCCGCAAAGAAGTGCTTGAGA
>Ga0315321_10003460_pt1 | contig 12282 bp, 6 predicted proteins | sample M180m21515metaG_FD_203464 | JGI IMG/M metagenome (GOLD analysis project Ga0315321, IMG submission 203464) | Ammonia-oxidizing marine archaeal communities from Monterey Bay, California, United States - M1 80m 21515 | ecosystem: Environmental > Aquatic > Marine > Intertidal zone | place: USA... | reverse complement strand
AAAAGATAGGTCGGCACAATTTTCCGGAACAAGGATGTTGTCTGCTTGTTGTAGTTTAATAAACGCATCCAGATTCACATCATTTAATCGAAAAGACGACGAAATGAGAGAAAAGAAACCTTAGCGCCGAGCTCAAAAGATCACCTCTAGATCAGGGAGTTCTTTTTTTAAAGCAGCAGCTCCCTTTTTGGTGACCTTAGATTGCCATAGATAGATTTTCCTGAGTTTTGATAAGCCCCTAAGCTTCATCAAACCTGCATCTGTGACTTGAGTTCCCCATAAATTGAGCCATTCCAATCCTCCTAGTTCACCAATTGTATCGAGCGTCTTATCTCCTATCTGAGTTTGGCTAAGATCGAGTTTCTTTAACCCTGACATTCTGGGAAGTTCCACTGCCAGAGCATCGTCGGTAACCGAGGTGGCACCAAGCTTCAAGCTGGAGAGGTCTTCACTCACCGGCGCAATTTTCAAAAAAATCTCATCAGTGAGCTTTTCCCTGAGACTCACCGCCGTAAATTCCAAATCGGATGAGTCCTGGGACACAAAATTCAAAGATGTTTTGAAAGCCATCTCTTGCTTTAGAGTGTCTAAGGTGGACTCGAGTGCGTCTCGTTTTGCAAGCTTCTGTTGCATTGCCCTTTTTTGAGCGGCCTCCATTTCCTTTCTTTCCTGGGGGCTCGCCAACCTTGCCGCGGCCGCTAAAATTTCTTCCGAAGCTCCCATTTGAGCTAAAGTTTGATCCTTTAAACTTTTGCCCTCGGGGAGCTTGTCCACCCACCATGTCATCAATTTGATTTCATGGGGCTCCATTTGTTTTTTCTTTGGTGGAGGCATGTGCATGTCATCATCTTTGGGCAAGGTAATGACCTCTATCATGTAACTGTTCTTGGAATTCCCAGGAACTAGGGTGCGAAACTCTTCACCATCTTGGCTGTCTCCCCCGATTAGCATGTTTTCGAAGGTGTCCATCCACAAACCACCCTTGTCTTTGTCTTTCGCCTCAGAGTGACAGGAATGGCACCTTTCTTCCATGATCGGCACAATGACCTCAGCAAAAGCCAACCGATCCTTAGGGGGCTTCGCCGCGTTGGATTCTAGGATCAGAACAAAGCAGAGCAGAACATAAAGATGTTTCATAGAACCAGAAATCTACATTGCTCGGTGCCCTTGTCAGGAATAAAGATACAGAAAATCAAAAGTTGAATCGGGCTTCCTAAAGATTCAAAAAATCCCGAATCTCTCGGACTTGTAACTTGTTGATTCTTAGAGAAATAAACCCGAGCAGGGATCACCGCAAAGAAATACCAAGCGGATCACTTTCCCCGCTTTTTCTGGTTCGCCCGATGGTGTGGGGAGTCCTTGGGCAGGAGGGCAAGGGTTGCGGAATTCGGCGGAATGCCGTTGGCCAGCCGGGTTTTCACGGACGCGAACTGTGGGTTGTCGATGAGGTTCTCATACTCATGTGGATCATTCTTGAGATCATAGAGTTCCTCGAAACCATTACCGTAGCGGATGAATCGGTAGCGCTCATCGGAGACCCCGTGTGAGGGATTTCTCTCATTCCCGAATTGGAAGGAGCAGAGGGCGAGACGGTCACGTTTAGCACCTGGACTTTTGAGCTGTGAGACTAGGGATAGTCCATCGCACTGGCCGGGGATGGGCAGGCCTGCCAGCTCGCAAAGAGTAGGGTAAACATCGGTGAGGGTTGCTGGCTGCCTTGTTTTCTCTCCGTCCTTGCTCACACCTGGAGCGTGGATAAAGAGGGGGACCCGCGAGGTTTGATCCCACAACGCGAACTTTTCCCAGTTGGACTTCTCGCCAATATGGAAGCCGTGATCGCTCCAGAGAACAATAATGGTGTTGTTCTTCATGCCGGGTGTTCGATCGAGCGCGTCGAGGAGTCGTCCCAGCTGATGGTCCACGTAGGAAATGCTGGCAAGGTATCCTTGCATCAGCTTTCTCCATTGGTGATTTTCGATCACCCATTTGTGCCAGTGGGTGCGACCGTGGTTATGAGCGTCGTTCAGGTCATCTTCGCGGTAAGGAGGCCGTTTAATTTCCTTAAGCGGATATTGGTCAAACCACTTGCGGGGAACCTCCCAGGGGATGTGGGGGCGAAAAAGCCCTACGGCGAGGAAGAGAGGTTTTTCGCGCTCTTGCTTCATTTGTTCGATGGCCCAGTCGACAACCATATGGTCACCGGTTTGTTCGTCGGGTTGCTCGAGGGGCGCGGCTCCGAAGAGTTGCGAGCTGCCACCCAGTGGACGCCCCTTGGTGAGGCCGGCCTTTTTGTCGGATATTAGCTCTGGCCTCGGCCAGTCTGGAGCAATGGGGTTATGGGGGTCACCACGGTATTCGTCCCAGGCTTCCGGGTCGTTCTGAGAATCGTGCGGGGTCCACTGGAGGGTATGGAAGATTTTACCGCCTCCTGCTGCGTGGTAGCCGTGATCGCGGAAGTGCTGGGAGAGGACTACCGCATTCTCAAGCACCTTGGATTCATGGCGCCAGCGGGGTCCTCGCGCACCGAACATATTACGATAGATACCGGATCGTGTGGGATGAACGCCGGTCATGACTGCTACTCTTGAGGCATGACAGACCGGGGCAGCGCAATGGGCGTTGGCGAAGTTGACCGAGCGTCTGGCAAGACGCTCAAAGTGGGGGGTCTGGATCCCTGGATGGTTATCGAGCGGCGAGATGTAGTCATTCAGGTCGTCAATTGCGATGAAGAGGACGTGAGGTTTACCCGCTAGGGAGAATCCGCTGAGAGAGAGGACGATGATAATTGGAAGGAGAAAGCGCATGGCGAAAGCTGGGAGGGAAGAGCGACCGGGCTATTTCACTTTTTTCGGGTCATAGCTTGGAATAGGCCAGGGTTGTACTCCGACTCGATCCGCCCACAACTGCCAGGCGGCTACCATGGAATTGAGCTTGTCAGGCATCTTCCTGGCGAGATCATTGAGCTCGGTCCGGTCCGCTTCCATATCATAGAGCTCCCACTTGCGGGGCTGGTCTCTACGGTAGATTGATACAATCTTCCACTTCCCGTCTCGAAGTCCGAGATTGCCATGGTGTTCGAAGCCAAGTGGGCTCTGTCGGGAAAGTGTGTTTCCAGCGAGAGTTGGGATCAGGCTCACACCCTCCATAGCTTGGATCTCATTGCCATTATATTTCTTCGGGTAGGTTGCTCCTGCCGCCTCCACGAAGGTGGGCATCAGGTCGATGAGATGGGAGACATCATGTATGATCTTGCCATTTCGCTCGGACGCGATTCCTCGAGGCCAACTGACAATAAAAGGAGTGCCGATCCCTCCTTCGTAGGGGTCGTGCTTGTAACCCCTAAAGGGAGTGTTGGAAGTATTAGCCCATCCCGGACCGTAAGCGACAAAAGTGTCATCCCCACCAGGCATAGTCTCGGGTCCAGTGCGGACAAACCTCCCGTCGCGCGTCTGCATGGGGGGCCAGATTTTAGTTTGTAGCCCATCCTTACCGAGAGGCTTGAACTTAAAGCGGTCCTTTTTTTGTGAGTTGTTTGCCCGGCCGTAGCCTTCCGCGCAGCCACCATTGTCCTGCAGGTAAATCACTAGGGTATTATCAAAGAGTTCCTGTTTCTTGAGCTCGTTGACAATTCTTCCGATACCGCGATCCATAATTTCGGTCATAGCGGCATAGACTTCCATGCAACGAATGTCCCAGGCTTTATGCTCGAAGCCTTTCCAGTCGAGTCCTTTGGAGATGGCCCACTTCTTATCAATAACACCCATCTCAATGGCTTTTTTGTAACGGGCCTCGCGGATCGCCGGATAGCCCTTGTCGTAGACACCCTTATATTTTGCGATGTCGCCTTCTGGGGCGTGCATCGGCCAGTGGGCGCTGGTGTGGGAGACGTAGAGAAAAAATGGTTTATCCGACACTTTGTTGTCCCCGCAGTGGTTGGCGATGAACCTGATCGCATTGTCATTGATGGCGTCAGTGTAATAGAAAGATTCTGGTTGATAATCAGGGTCATTCTTGGGAGTGATGTAAGTATTGCCTCGGCAGAGGGTGGCGGGATCATAGAAGCTGCCTGCTCCCGTAATGGTGCCGTAAAAGCGGTCAAAGCCACGCTGCATCGGCCATACTGATTTATCCCCATTGGGGCTCTTGTGCCGGGTCAGGTGCCACTTGCCGGACATATAGTTTTTGTAACCAGCTCCTTTGAGGGCTTCAGCAAGGGTGACACAGCGGTTGTTAATGGATCCACGGTAGCCGGGCCAGCCTCGGTCCCCTTCCATTAGACCCATGCCAGCTTGGTGTGAGTAGAGCCCGGAGATCAGAGCGGCGCGGGTGGGACAGCAGCGTGAGGTGTTATAGAACTGGGTGTAGCGCAGGCCGTTCCGGGCAAGCTCGTCAAGCACGGGTGTTTTAATTTCACTCCCGTAGCAGCCGATGTCTGAGTAGCCCATGTCGTCTGCCATGATGAGGACGATGTTGGGGCGTTCCGTGGCAGCGCTTAGAGTCCAAAATCCGGAAGCAAGGAGGAGAAGGATTGGTTTCATAAGTTAGATAGGGAGAGGCAAAGCAGAAGTGCGCCTTAAACTGTGTTGTCATGGTTGCGATCTGCTGCAGTAAGAGGCGATGAAGAAAAGGGGTCAGGGACTGAGATCTAGGGCTGTTTGATTTGTGTTAGTCTAGTTTCACAAATCGATTAGGGGCGCGATTTTACGAGGAGCCGGAAGAATTCGCGCTCCGAGCCGGCTAGGGGAGTTGCGCTGCGCCACACCACCTGGGCGGTGCCGTCTCCGTTGTCCGTTAGTGAGACGAAAGTCATTGCTGCTGCGCCCGACCAATTTCCGGCTGCGAGGTCGGTGGAGCGTTGGATTTCGTAAATGACATCGTCGGCGGCTAGGTTCATCTGGAAGCTGAAGGTGGGGTAGCCACGGAGGGTTCCCGTTCCGTCGTCGAACCGGCTGGTTGCAATTACCGGCAGGCCAGTTGAAGCGGGGTCGGCGTCGCTTGTGCCTAGGAAGTATTCCAAGAAAGTGGTCGAGCCATCGTTGTCTCCATCGGTGTCCGGATTTCCGGCAAAGTTGGTTGCGTCGCTAGCGCCCGGGGTTCCTCCGATCGCGATGCTCGAACGCCAGTTGAATGGGTCGGCATGGTCGGGGGCACTTTCCGGGGCGATCAGAACAAGACTCGGGCCCTCACCGTCTGGGCTGGTGGGCCAATTCGGGTCGTCATCGTAGGCAAATTCGTGGATGGCCGAACCCGCGCCATAAGAAAGTTTCAAATTCTCGCCACCGTTATCAATTTTGTCGCCACTCTGCCATTCACCAGCGATTGGTAAACCAGCGGAATAGCGCGATTCGAAGGCTGCTTGGCTGCGCACTATTAGGAGATAGGCACCGGGTGAGAGAGAGGTGATTGCTCCTTCAGAAAAGTTGAAATCGATACCTTTAGTGAAGCGCAATTCGGTGAGATCAAGCGTCTGGCTGGTGCTGATATTTTTCATTTCAATGTATTCGAAATCACTGTTGGAATACCCGGCAGCGATTTCATCCGGGCTGGCATCTAACGGGTGATACATGATTTCGGTAATCATGAGGTTCTGCTGCCACGGCGTGATATCGGGTTCGCTCACGGTGAACTCGACCGGCGCCGACCAGTGGCTGGCACGCCCGGAGTTATCGAGGTGGCGTACCCGCGCACGGTAGGTGCTACCCACTCGGACGCCGCTGGCACTGCCGGGAAAAGTGAAGGTGTCGTTGAATGTGCTTATCCGTTCTGTCTGATAAAACGTTTCCGCCTCGTAGATGTAGCGATCGCCGGAGATATAGTTTGGTGTTGACGGGTTATGCACTTGGCTGACGCGCCATTCCATAGAGCCGAAGGTTCCAGCACCTTGCGGATCTGAAAAAGCGGAGGAGTTAAAAGTCAGCGTGTCGGTCGGAAATCCGGCGCCTCCAGCGTAGCTGATAGTGGGCGTTTTTGGGATGGCGGTATCAGTCTGTTTTGCCGAGAGCTTGTCACGTCCGTAGCCTCCGACGGTGAGGAAGTCTTTGGTGTATTGGGTGAGGTCGGCGAAAGTGCGGTTCGGCAGCAATGACCTAGTAAAGTTGGCATACCAGATGCCTTTTTTTCTCTTACGTGGGTGGTAATCCCACATTGCTTGACTGGCTTCCACCAGGTTGTTTTCTTCACCTTGGGTCATGAAGCCAGCAAACTCATCGGTCAGCTGGGCGGCCTGATCGTTATCAAGGAACAGATCGAGGATTTCGCGTACGTGATTTTCGTAGGCTTGGTTGATTTCGGGATACCGTAGGCAGTGGTAAATGCGTTCCCACTGGGAAGTGTCGCCGCGCCCAAGGTGCGGTCTGTCCTCGAAGGTCAGGTCGAGGTCCCATGGTAGGATGTGCCACTTGTCCGTCTCCGAGTTGTGGTAGTAGTTTACGTTTTCATGATTGCGCATGTCGGAGTTGTTGATAGCGAGGTTCATCGCGTTGAAGGAGAAGTAGTCGTTAAAGTCGAGGTTGGCTTCCCACTGTGCTTGTGAGGTGCCGCTGTTGTGCAGGGCTTGGAAGGCGAATAGGTCACTTTTGTTAGAGACTTGGCTGGCGGCCTGGTTGCGCAGGCTAGAACCACTCCCGCCGTGAACGTTGTAGATATTACCGTCCGGTAGGCCGCGCTCGTTGAGGAACTCGGCTTCGGGCTGCTCGATCGCGTTATACATTCCCCAGAAGTCGCCACCATACTGGTCACCAGCTGGCGCCTCATCGCTGTTGTCGATCACGCGGAAATGGAAGAAGTGTGTGTTGCAGCTGGTGCCACCCGAGATCTGGTAGGCGCGGAAGCCGAGCGATTCGCAGAACAAGGTGCCGTCGGTCGAGGCGTCGTTGCGCCACCACGGGTTCGAACCGGGAAGGACGTTGACCTTGTCCCAGGGGATTTTGTATTTTTCACCGTAATTATCGCGTGCTTCAAGCGGGTGGGCATTTGGAAAGTTGATCTTCCATTTATTACGTCCGACCTGTCGGGTTGAAGCGTTGCCACGGATTCGGTAGCGCATGTGGTCGTAGACTTTCCCGTCGTAGACCCAAGTGCCAAGGTAGCGGTAGACTCCATCGTTGGGTCCGCTCCACTGACAGGCGATCACGTCGGATTGTTTAGTGATCAGATGGTAGACTGCAATGCTATCAAGTGCCGTTGCCGGATAGGTCACATTTGGTGCGACGCCGGGTCGTTTCGAGGCGGTCCAGTCGGGAACACCGTTGTAACAAAAATAGGCGAAATTTGGGGATTCATCGTCGGCATATGGCGTGCGCGCTGATGCGCCAGCAACGTCTGTGACGGTGATACGATAGCGGATCAGCCGCCGATGGGTCTGCAGCGTGCCGGGCATTGTCACACTGAAAATTGAGTCGCCAGTGACGGAATCGCTGCCGCTGCCGTCATCGACCATCTTCAGATCGGTCCAGTTGGAGTCGTAAGCGGCGTCCTCCAAGTTGATGTAATTACCAGGGTTGACCAATTGATAGCTGAGCGTCACCGAATCGATTCCGTCCGGGTCGGTGACTTTGGCGGTGATCAAAACATCTTCGCCAGCCATTGGTTGTTGTGGGGTGTGATTGACTTGGCGGATGTTCGGTGCCGCATTGGGTGAGAATACCGAGTTCGATGCGCCGGGTGTTGGATTTCCCAGCGAGTAGGAACTCGGGGCGGGAGTTTTTATTTCGCAATCGATCGAGAAATCACTGCTGTTTAGGCTCGTATTAAATCCATGCACCGCGATCGTGTTACTGCCTGGAACTAGGAAGCCGGCGGTGCCAGGGACGGTGACGTCAACCCAGGCGCGCTCGTGGCTTCCGATCGCTGCTCCTGGGTTTCTTCCTGCGGGGTCGGAAGCGCGAATACCTTCGAAGGTGATATCCCCTGGGTCGACATCGAGTCGAGCAACCTCGACCCCGTTAATCCAAACGATTGCACCATCATCGTAGTAGACACGCACAAGCAATTGGTTGGGAATGGGGCCGGAAACGTCAAACTGTTTGCGCATAAAGACCGAGGAGTAGTTTCTCTGCATATCGGGCAGTTCGGTGGTGTCGTCTCCATCGCCAAACCCAATCACCGCAGTACCCACCAGCCATGAGGCGTCTTCTGTAAAACCCGCTTTCCGCCAGGCGTCAGGCGGGGCGGATGCCTCGCTCGTTCCTTTGCGATAATTCCAGTCACTACCTGCCGTAACGTAGGTGGCTTGTGGGCCTGCAAAGCCAGAGGTTGCAGCGCGCCATGAGCTTCCAAGATCGTTATCAAGATCAGCGTTGATTAGCTCCATTGAGGGTCCTTTGCCTCGCGTGGCGCTTGGCCAAGGGAAGCCGATGCCGTAATCGACTTCGTCGACTGTAGCGCCGTTTGCATCTCTGAGTTCAAGGCGCTCGCCGTCATTCGTCAGTTTTCCGGAGTAAGGGCCAACTCCGCTTATCCCAAATTTAGATATTAGGGTTGCTGGATCTTCGGCTACCACAATAAAGCTGTTGGCCGCGATGGTCGCGCCTGCCGAAAACTGGTAGTCGACCGCGCCGCGCAAAGTCCAGTTTGAGACGTCAACTGGGGAGTCACTTGCGTTGAATAACTCGAGGAACTCGCCACGTTCCGTTTTGGGATCGTGGTCGTAATGGATCTCATTGATGACAATGGAATTCGTGACGATTTGAGTGGTGCTAAACGCTTGTGTGGTTGATGCCCAGGTGGAGCCAGCCGAGTTTCTGGCTTGGACGCGGAAAAAAAAGTTACTGAGTGGATCTAAGCCTGTGAGGAAAAATGAGAACTTACCATCCTGAATGCCAAGGTTGATTGAATGATCCCACAAGTTAGAAATCGTACCCCCATCAGTAGTTCCGTAGTATATTGTGACCGTTGGCGCTTCAAACCCGGTGTTGGCGATTTCGCCGCGCAGGTTGGCCGAGCTACCGGTGACACCGTTGGCTGAATTGTTAATCACGCTCGGCGGCTGTGGTGTTCTAGTTGAGAACCCCGAACTGCTAGCGGCCCAATCGGAACCGCCGTCGTTTGTGACTAAAGCGCGGTAGAAATAATCAGTCCCGCTGGTTAGGCCGATAAGTTTTGTGCTCGCTGAACTGCCCTGAGCGCCGAGCAGGATCGAGTTTTGCCAGGTATCAGCGTTGGTGCCGCCATCGACCGTCCCCCAGTAGATGAACATGGTCGGATCTTCGCCGCCGGTATCGGTCACAAGACCTCCGACTGTTGCTGAGTCAGCAGCGATTTCACTTGCAGCAATATTAGTGACTGCTGGAGTGGCCGGGAGCGTCGTGAATGACAGGCTTGGTGATGCGATTGATTCGCCGGCGCTGTTGTTAGCGAAGGCTGTGAAGTAGTAACGGGTATTCGGAGAAAGTGCTGTGCTAGTAGCAATTGAAAAAGTATCGCTGTGGGTGCTAGGCAAGGTCTCCGTATGGTCCCAAGCGTTTGGATCGCTGCTGCCATCTTCGTTTCCCCAACGGATGTTGATTGATGGCGCAGCATCGCCGATGTCGTTTACTTTTCCATTCAACCGGGCAGAGGTAGAAGTGATTGCATCAGCTTTGGAGTTGCTGATATCGGCAATTCCGGTGGGAACTCCAGTGGTAAAAGCGATCTCGCCGAGTCCCACGCGAACTCCGCCGTGGTTGCTGACAAGCTGAAGGCCGATGTAGCGGGCGCCACCCGCTGCTGAAACGTTAAATGATTGACCACTATCGCCATTTCCAGTGCCTTGGGAGAGTGAAAAAGTCCCGTTGATTTTGGACCATCCGCCGCTTGCAAAATTGTAGGAGGTGACAGTGCCGCTGGTTACGGGAGGAGTGATCGTTGGGGAGGTGGCGTGGAAAATGTTGAACCGATTAGTTCCCCGATCCCGGGCATTGTTTTCCTGCACATTCCAAAGGTAGATTTGATCAAGATTGGGAGTCGGTGAACCGAGATCAAGAACGGCCCATGTGTTATTACCTGACGGAGTCGAAAACCCCTGCCAATCGTCCGCCCATGCCGTGGAGTTGACGGTCCAGGTCGATGGATCATTGGGGTCGGGTTTTGACATCCCACTTCCGTTGATGACCTGTAATGCCGCGCCATTTCCGGTTAGGCTGTCGCCTTGGTGAAAGGCTTTGATGGAACTGGGAATGATCACATCGGCTGAGATGGATTGTAGTCCGATCAAAGTGAGAAGAAGCGCCTTGGAGGCGGTTGAAAAAGCACGGGGAAACTGACGCATAATTTAGGAAGCGATGAAGGTAATGACAGCGCGGCTGCTAATGTATGAAATTGAGCTCCGACTGGAAAGTAGGAACATGAAAGGGGTAGGAGCTTTCTGCTTTTGTTGGGAAAGCAACCCGGGTTCTTTGAACCAAAATCCCGAGCAAAGACTTTGGTGTTATTGATGGAAACAAAGTTTATCCGGCCTCTGCCATTGTGCCGCTCGGCTTAGTTATTGGGATAATTGTTCCTGTATAATTTTAGTCACTTGGGCGGCAAGTAAGTCACGACCAGCTTCATTGTAATGAACATCATTTTCTCCAAGTTGATACTTCTTCCGTTCATTTTCAATTAAGGCATAGAGATCATTTACCACGATCCCGTGCTTTTTCATCACTTTCAGGGCAGCCCGATTAAATTCCTGAGCTCTTGTTTTTGAAATCTTGATCTTCGCATTCCGTTCAAGCCCGAGACAAGGTGGAGTGGTCAAAGCGAAAACTAGTTTGGCTTCCGATTTCTTAAGCTTTTCGACGATGCTATTCAGACTTTTGGAGTAGGATTCGGGAGTTGCTTTGGTGTCCTGCGACCATCCATACCAATCCCATAATCCAAAATTAAAATGAATCAGATCCCATTTTTCGTTACCGACCCATTCAGTGATTTTCTGATCTCCAAAAGCGGACCATCTGCAATTGGTTTTGGGGCGATGAACATTGGCTTTCCCATCCAGTGATTTTCGTATCCGGGGAGTATACCCGATGGAAATTGAGTCTCCTAAAATTAAGACTCGGGGCAGCCCTGGCTTATCGACGGGATTATCGAAAGGTTTAGAGAAAGGATCGGGGGCTCCATGAAGGACCCCTATGGCAGCGAAAAGAAGGAGGCAACAAAACGTATGTCGGTTGTGCATGTCTCAACCTAGGAAGAAGGATGCTGTGCGACTAGGAATTTTCTTTCGGGTGATCAGGTCACCAAATCTGGACCAATTTGAATGATAGGTTCAAGCCTTGGGGCACTCCATTCTCAGTGCGCGTATGCACGAAGTCCCAACTCCAGACTTCATTCGCTGAAGCAGCCGAGATCGGATTCGCAGTTGAAGTTCCACCTCGCCTTCTACGAGGCTTCTTGCCTCTGACTCCTAGCCCTTCCAGCCTCCTGATTTGCTAGACGAGCTTTCGGCCAACCTTCCAATCCTCACGCATTAGGAACGCTCGAATTCGGCGATATTCATAGCGGGGATATTTTCGACTCAGAACGACGATGCGCTTGATCAGTTTATTTTTCCCAGCGCCTCCGCGCTCACGATAGTGCCAACTCGAATGAGACAAGTTCAGGTAACGGCACGCGCGCCATATCGAACATAAGCCTGACTCAGGCTGCCGAGGACACCAGTCGCTTCTTAGCAGAGGCGCTCACCACTTTTTTTCAGACTTTCCTCCCGCACACGATTTTTCAGCATCTCGTCAGCGAACATCTTTTTAAGTTTACTATTTTTATTCGCCATTTCCTTGAAGCGTTTCGCTTCAGTCATCTCCACTCGGCCATACTTCCGTCTCCATCGATAAAAGGTCTGCACGCAAATATGCTCTTCACGACAAACCTCTTCGACGGTTTGGTCGCCGTCAGCCTTGCGAATGATTCGGATGATCTCTTCGGTCTTATGTCTCTTCTTTTTCATGTCTTAGTTTAGGTTCTACGAACCCAAACCTAACATCTTAGGTGGTCCAGTTTTTGGAGGTCAGATCATAACCGTAATGATTTGCCATAATCCTGTAACTCATAATAGGGTCCTTTGGGATAATCATTTAAAGATTTACCATTACGCTTATGAGCAATGTAAAAGTATTCGGAGCCGTGGGAGACGGAAAAATTGATGACACCTTGGCGATCCAGCATGCCGTTTCCGACGCTGACGGCCGACTCGAATTTCCGCGTGGAAATTACCTCATTAACAGGACGATTGAAATCAAGTTAGATGAGGTGGGGCGTATTGCTATTACTGGCAACGATGGCACCGCTACGATTATCATGGCGGGAGAAGGACCCGCGTTTCGG
>Ga0315321_10003458_pt1 | contig 12283 bp, 8 predicted proteins | sample M180m21515metaG_FD_203464 | JGI IMG/M metagenome (GOLD analysis project Ga0315321, IMG submission 203464) | Ammonia-oxidizing marine archaeal communities from Monterey Bay, California, United States - M1 80m 21515 | ecosystem: Environmental > Aquatic > Marine > Intertidal zone | place: USA... | reverse complement strand
CAACTCGGCGGGATTGATGTAGAGAGGAACGATCAAAATCCGGGGATCATCCATAAAAGCGATTTCCTTGATCGGTATCGGTGCATTGAGCTTTGGACTAGTAATTTGACCTGAAACCTTGATCAGTTTACGGGGGCGTGGGTCCAACCTGAAGGGACTATTCTTGGCATGGACCAAGGAGTAAGCAAATGATCCGTCAACCATGATGATAGTATCCATGGTGAAGGTATCGACGGTTTCCTTGCTGAAAAGTCCGCTGGTATGGGAATATTCAAAAGTTAATTTCACTTTATTCTCAGCATACTTCGAAAAGATTTCATTTACGGTCTTTGTTTGCCTTTCGGAAAGCTTAAGGAAGTTCTCTTTTTGGAGAGCCGCTTGCTCAGTCACATCCTGTTGAATATTTTCTACTCTGGTTCCAACTCCAGCCACCTCTTGGCTGACATCGGATACCGTCGCTTTTACGCCCTGAACCTCTTGGCCAACCTTGGAAACATCCTCCTTTACACTGGTCACCTCATCGGATACGGAAATAATCTTTTCCCCTACCCCAGCAATATTTTCCCCCACACCTTTCAATTCTTGGCCCACACCTCTTAACTCCTCGCCGACTCCCGCCAGATCTTGCTTAAGATCCCGATTTAGATTGTCTATCCTTTCGTCAATCTTACTCGTTGACGCAACCAAAGCGTCGGATCTCTTCTTTTCCTCAACCAAAAGAGCCTTGGCCTCAGCAGCCCTTTGCTCTTCCGCCTTGGCCTTCACCTGAGTTGCGGCAAGCTCCACTTTCATGGACTCGGTTTCTTTTTGTTGTTTTTCCTTCAAGGCGGCCAATTCGTCTGAGCGCTTCTTGGCATCTGCCAAAGTTTTCGCCAAAAGTTCCAGCTCCTTCTTGGAGGCGGCATTGCTTTGCAAAAGAGCCTCCCGCTTCTTTTCGATGTCCTGCCTCTTTTGTTCCAATTGCTCGGACTCTTGCTTCGCCTCCTGAATGGCGACTTCATTTTGAGCGATGGTAGCGTCGCGAGATGCAAGCTGATTTTCCTTGTCAGCCAACTCCTGTCGACGAAGGTCAATTTGTTGCTCAAGCTCAAGCTTCTGTTGGAGCAAGTCATCCTTGTCGCTACTGAGGTTCTCAAGAAGAGTTTCATTAGTTGCCTCCAACTCGGCCACGACATCATCGTAGTTCTCTCCGTCGGAAATTCTTTCGACGACCCCCTTTGAGACTATCTTTTCTTTATCTTTGGGGAGAATAGCATCCTTGGGCACATCGAAACGAGCCAGAGCAAGGATGCTAAGAAGAAGAAAGTCGCAAACGACCAAAAGCAGACTACGGTTCATACCTCTTCTCGTCAGCTTGCTTGACCAGCAAGTGGTTTCGATAGGGTCGAACTACGAAGATTTTAAGGGCAGCAACAAAAAGTATACCGAAAAGCGTGGAAGTGTAGGCACCGATTAGAGCATCCTCTTTTACATCCAGAACCAAAAGCAAAATCAAGGAAAGCACAGTACCGCCAAGCCCAATATACAACCCCAAGTCAAAGAGGTTATCTTCATTATCCAAGAGATCCAGCTTGAGTCCGGGTTTCATTTCCTCGTTCTTCACTTGAGAAACCCGAGAAAGGCAAACCATGAAAATCACGATTTGAATCGCCAAGAAGGTACAAGCGATAATCGCTGTTACACCAGTTACATTTTGTTGTTCCGCCATAGACTTCTCATTGGCGTAGGCGAGAAGATTCGCAAGCGCAAAATCAAAGCCTGCCACCGAAACCTGTCCACGAGGCGTTTGCAGAAGGGTCGGTTCAAGGGCCAAGATCGTCAGTGCCCCCCAAAGCAATGCAGCCGATGATCTCCTTATCCAACGCAATAAGAAATGACATTCCGACCTCTTGTATTTGGGCTTGGGCAAGATATGGGAAAGAAAAAGAAGGATTGAAAAGAAAGCCGCTCCGAGCAAGGTCAACTTCAAAAAAAGAGCAAAGGAATGATGACTGTGGGACAGATGAGTTATGACATTTCCGCCGACAAGAGGAAAAACCGAAGACACGAAGGCGAGAACTGGACCTTTGCGATGAATGGGTTGGTTTCTGGCAAGCAAGTGCTTAAGAGATTCGCTCCCATAACTCATAGCCAACTTGATGTCATCAAGTGCGGCTTCAGCTGCAATTTTATCACCGTCTTTTTTGTATACAGGATAACTCTCAACGAACTTTAAAACTGCAGAAGGATCACCCGACAACAAAGTAGCGGCATAAATGATCCGCAAGTCCTCTTCGAATTTTGTTCCCGCAATCGTCTTATTATCTTCGAGTTCTTCAAGGTCGATTGGAGCCTCCCCCTCCTGATCTGTAGGAAAAAGTAGTTTCCTTTTGGCCGACTTGATTTTGCCAACTGCCTCGGCAAGCGGGGCATTGCGCATCCTGATCAAAGCGGCGAGGTCGAATAAACCCTGCAGGTCAGAACAACTTTGTGTCAATTCCGCCATTTGCATGAAGTTCATCTTACGGGCCAACTGGTGAGCGGCCCAATAAAAGGAACGGATTCGTTCCTTTGACTCCAAGTCCCCCATGAGCATCTGCTGTGAAAGACGGCCAATTTCATAGGCTGCATCGGAAGAATAATAATCTTTTTCTAAAGACATGGCAGTTCCGACCATCATAGGCACTAACATAGGATAAGGGAGCCATCGACCGTGATTTTCAAGTTTACCCTGAGAATTAATAACACCTCCTATAATTACGGCATATCCACCGTCGCTGGTTCTTCCCATTTTAAGGGTAGCAGCTCGAAGCGAAAACTCGGCAAAATCAAGCTTACTGAGCGAAACATTTCCATCCAATCTGGTGACCGTGGCATCCGTACCCTGCTTCATGACCTCAAAGGACTCGATTTCACCTGAAAAGTTAGCAAAGCCCGATCGAGCTTCCTCCATGCATAGGTCCCGAATTTCAGCTTCAGTCGCATTGACCTCAATTTCGGTTGGACTTCTTGCTCCTACAGACAAAACGACCCGTCGATTAGGAAAGAAAGAAAAATTCTCCAAGGTAGCAAGCTTTACACCAGAGAAAGTCGAAACCAATGGATCCTCTAATAACTTCGACCAAAAATTACCTGGTCTTCCTTCCGTGGGAATACTCTGCAGGATAGCCTGCACATTGTCATTGGAACTATTGTTCTTAAGCCTGTCCCAAAGATCACCTCTAGTGGTCGCACGGTTGTAGACGAAAAACGCCTCAAACCGGCCTCGGTCTAAATTGAAGCGATCTAAACCGCCAAAATAGTCATTGAAGGTGAGCATGTCGAAAATGCTTCCGCCTCCCGATATCGCCAGCTCAGGGTGCTCTCTTTTCTTGGATTGAATATCCTCTGCAAATTTTTTTTGCTTGGATAGAGAGGTCAAGGGCAAAAGCATCTCTGCGGGTCCAAGGTTGTTTTGGCGCATTTGCCTAAGGGTTTCCTGATCGATCGTCTTACTACCCTCGCCGACATCCTTCAGAGTGTCCTCCGACACCGTACCGAAGAAAACCGGGGATGCAAAACCGAGAACTCCGAATACAACGAAGAACGGGAGAAACGCGATGCTCCCAAACTTACCCTTGTTAAATGAATCGAAATTGGCCAATCTACCCTATCTTCTCCTTTATCTGCCCCGATTTTGCAACCGATTTTTGTTCACGTTGAGCAAAACCTCAATTAGAGCATTTGGGGTATTCACCTGACCTACACTAAATTTCAATACCGGACATCCCACAGACCAATGACCTTGCGCATTACACAATACGGAGAAAGTATCCTTCACCAGAAAGGGAAGACAGTCACCGACTTCTCCAGTGAGCTTTTCAAGCTAAACAATGACATGATCGAGTCCATGCGCAACGCGGAGGGTATTGGCCTTGCAGCTCAGCAAATCGGGCAAGCCTTGCGCTTTTGCGTAGTCGAGGTTCCTGATCATCCTGACTACCCGATTACTTGCATCCTTGATGGGAAGCCACTAGCTCCCTCACTTCTGATGCCCATGCCTTTGGCCAACCCGGAAATCGAATTTATTCCCAGTGACGAGTTCTATTATGAAGAAGGATGCCTTTCCTTACCCGAAATCAAAGGAGATGTTCCTCGTCCAGAGCACATCCGCGTTAAATACCAAGACCTTGATGGTGCACCTCATCTCCTCGAATGCGATGGTTTACTCGCCCGTTGCATCCAGCATGAAGTAGATCACCTTGACGGCATTCTTTTTATTGAGCGCATGGAAAAGCCTCATTTTGCCGAAATCAAGGAAGAGATTCGAGAGCTCAAGAAAAAGACACTCGCCTGTTTGAAGGAAGGAAAACTTCCTTACGCCTACCCTGAATGAAAAGAAATACGCGGCAAGGAGAGGTCATTCTTAAGGTCATACGCTCCGCCGGACGTCCCCTCACTCCGCTCGAAATCCATCAGCGGGCCACCCGCAAAAGCCCCTCAATCGGGATCGCTACTACCTACAGGCACCTTAAGAACTTGGGTGAGAACCAACAAGTAGTTGGCGTTGATTACCCTGGCCAACCACCCCGCTACGAATGGGCGGACGGTAAAGACAAGGTACACTTTGCCTGCCGTTCCTGCAACAAACTCTTCGCCCTCGAGGACACAACTCAAGAGACTCCCCCTGCCAAAGCACCCAAAGGGTTCGAAGTTCAAGGGTTCGAAGTCATGCTCTATGGAAGATGTCCGGAGTGTGAATAAAGAAGTAAAGCTTAGAAGGAGTAGCGCAACCCGACTCTCACCTTCCTGGTCTCCCCAGGATACAAACCGGGCCCAAAAGCAGTAGACAAGTACTCTTCATCAAATAGGTTCTCCACGCCCCCAAAAAGGGTAGCGCTTTCCGACAATTCATAATTTATACCCAGATCATATAGCCAATAATCTTCCATTTTGACAGCGGTATTTGGAAAATCACTCCCGCGAAAGCTTTCTCCCACATACGATCCTCCCAAACTCAATATTAATGAATCAACGGGTCGCAATTCGACAAACAACCTAAGTAAGCCTTCGGGAACCAAAGGTACCCTTGACCCATCGTAATTACCTTCTTCAAAAGTGGCTTTGACATACTCATAGCTTACACCTGAACGGATCGATTCGGTAATCTCCCAATCCAAGGAAAGGTCTAGTCCTATGCGACTATTTTTGGGTAAGTTTACATTGGAACCAAACATAGCTACAAGAGGGTCATATATAATTTCATCTTTCATCCACTGTCGAAAGATTCTTCCGCTTAAGAAAATTGGGTCTAGGCTCCAGTCGGTTCCCAGTTCGATTTCGTACCCGTTTTCGGGTTCTAGGTTTTGATTAATTGCAGGAGTGCCGAAATCCATATATTCATCCGTTGCCGGATAACGATAAAAGCGGCGAATAGTCCCATAGATTCGATTCTCTCCACCAAACTCACGAATCAGACCAATCCCGCCCGCCCATTCGTCCTTGTTTACTTCATTCAACTGGGTACTTGAATAAACTCCTGAGTTTTCTGCCCTTTCGACCCTGAGGTTGCCATTCAAATTCCATTGATCCGAAAGGGCCAATCCGGTTGAGGTGAAAAAGGCCAAAGTTTTTCGTTCATATTCTCTATCACCCCAATTCGTTTTTTCCGTTAGTAAGTCCTTGGAGAAATCCAATCCGAACATCCAGACGGCTTCATTTGAATCGTAGTGCAATGCCGGACTGTAGGAAAAAGTTTCATATACTTTGTCAGCAACCCAAGGCTGACTTGGCATATTAACACTCACTTCACGATCATGGTATCCCAATCTATTTTCCAAACGCCATTGATCATCGATATCATAACTTAGTCCTGCCCGACCGTGGGAAGACCTTTCCTCACCTCGGTCGTTGGGGTCGGTGGTTTGTCTCCGGTCAGCAGCCAAAGCACTGGCATTCAAATCTCCCGGCAAACCAAAATCAGTATTCGACAAACTCCAGGAAAAGTAACCCCTGAAATCAGATTCGCTTCCCCAGTCCAGTCTTAGACCACCGGCATCCGTCTTGTGATTACCATTAACACGGTATCCACCCGACTCTGCCCGCTCCCCAAAAATCGTAAGACCGATTCCTCCAATCCTTTGAGAATAAGCTCCTCTTGCATTGAAAGTATCAAAACTTCCGGTGCTTGCTTCCAATGAACCGGATGGCACATCCTTGGGTAACTTGGTGTTGATTTTGATTACTCCGCCAACACCATGATTACCAAAAGTACCAGACTGCCCACCTCGAATCACCTCGATCGACTCCACTAGTGCGAGAGGTATGGAAGACCAGTTGATTGCCGACATATCGATCGCATTTAATCGATGCCCATCTAAAAGAACCAAAGTACGAAGTCCTCCATTCTCTCCAAACCCACCCATGGAAACGGAGGCTCTTGCGAGATTCCCGGAGGTGGATCGCACCTGCAGGTTTGCTTCCCTTCTTAATAATTCGACTAAATCAACAGCACCCGACTGCTCAATATCAGTTTGATCAATCAATTGAATTCGCGCAGGTAAATTTTTTGTGGCAGTTTCCAAACGAAGTGCAGAAACCTCCATCGGGTTCAATGCGTCGGCCTCTCCGTACAAAAAAGAGTTAGTTATCATTACGATCGCTATCGTTATCCATCGCAAAGAAGAAGTATAGTGACTCACCACCTTATTGATAATCGATTATCAATTTTGGGCAAGCCTTAACTAGGCTTTTCCCGAATTGTCCGACCGGCTCAATAAACGTCCTTGAGGTAGCGTTTTTCTTTTTGCAGTGCTTTAATCCAAGAGGCGGCATCGTCTTCAGACATGCCTCCTTCCTTCGAGGCAATGCCTCGCAACGCTTGGTCCACATCCTTGGCCATACGGGATGCGTCCCCACAAACATAGAACATAGCACCGTCCTGTAGCCATTTCCAAAGTTCGCTTCCTCGCTCAGCCATCTTGTGCTGAACATAGACTTTCTCTGCTTGATCCCGGGACCAGGCCAGATCAAGCTCATGAATTGTTCCTTCTTTGCGGTAGGCTTCCCACTCCTCACCGTAAAGGTAGTCGGTTGAGGAGGAGCGGTCCCCGAAGAACAGCCAGTTTTTCCCCCTTGCACTGATACTTCGTCTTTCCTCAATAAAGGCTCGAAAGGGCGCAATTCCAGTACCCGGGCCAACCATGATGATCGGAGTGTCCGGGTTTGCGGGGAGTTTGAAATTCTTGTTCGGGTGAAGGTAACAGGGAACGCTTTCCCCGACCCTTTCGACTAGGTAGGAAGAACATACCCCTTTGCGGTCGCGACCGTGCCCTTCATAGCGCACCACGGCAACTGTCAAGTGAACCTCATCGGGATGGGCCTTCAAACTAGAAGCAATTGAGTAAAGTCTGGGAGGCATCGCTCGAAGGAGATCGGCAAACCCCTGAGCCTCGATCCCGACTTGAGGGAACTCGAGAAAAAGATCGATGAGTTCCCTTCCCCACATGTAATCAATGAGGCTTTCCTTGTTCTCGATCTTGAGAAGAGCTGCAAGCTTGTCCGATTGAGCTAGTTCGTTAAATTTCTTGATTTGAATCTTGCTAAGAACTGTACAAGCTAGACGATTGGAAAGAGCATCTTTTAGGGGATGGGTTTCGTCGCCAAGGGCTATATTTTCCTCCCCCGTCAGACCCACTGCCTGTAAAAGCTCAGATACGACCTCGGGACAGTTGGCGGGAAGGATACCAAGAGAGTCCCCCGGATCGTAATCGATCCCGCTTTCCTTAAGCGAAAGTTCAAAATGGCAAGTTTCCTTGTCCGAACCTTCCGTCATAAGGTTATTTACGAGAAGCTCGGATGCGTAGGGATTATCTTTGGATGGTCCGTCGGGCAATTGGGTCATAGTAAGATTGAAAGAAATGCACCTTCCTTTTGGCAAATTCGGGGCCATTGTCCAAGAGAAATAATTATCAAATTTATCTTCGTTAAGAAATTGCCCGTTTAACCGAACTGGTCTATGCCATAAGAAATGGAGAATTGGTTGTCCAAGTTAAGGGAAGAAGAAATTGATTCATGGGGAAAAGTCATGCTTGCTCACCCTTTTGAGGAGAAGGATTGGCAGGATGCACGAGCCCGCTTGTTGGAACTCTTAAAAGTAGATGGCAAACAAGCAGAGGAAGGCCCCTTACGCTCTTATTTATCCTGTTGTGCTGAATCGGCTGGAGGAATTCACCCCTCCCCTCCCCTTCGATCGCTGGTTGAAGAATTGTATGGTGCGTACGGGATGGAAAACGCAGACGATTCGATCAACTAGGCGTTCAGTAAGGCTTGATGAGCCTTAGATACTACAAGGTATTTCTCTGCCCACTTGCGTAGCCCCTTGCACCTGTCGGGAGAGAGAGCCTTTCGGATGGTTGCAGGCACTCCAGCAACTAATGAGCCTGCAGGAATTTGCATGCCCTGCGGGACAACCGTTCCCGCCGCCACGATTGATTGCCTGCCAATGCGAGCCCCGTCGAGAATGGTCGAGTTCATCCCAATGAGACATTCGTCTTCAATTACGCAGGCATGGATGACCGCTCCGTGACCAACCGTTACAAAATTACCAACTTCAAGAGGATGGTCATCTGACAAGTGACCAACCACACCATCCTGCAAGTTCGTTCCCTTCCCTATCGATATGAAATTGATATCGCCTCGTAAAACCGCTCCATACCAAACGCTTGCCTCATCTCCGAGCCTAACATCTCCTGCAATAGTCGCGGTCGGTGCAATGAAGACACCTTCACCAATGGTAGGTTTCTTAGTTAGGTAGGTCGTGAGCCTCTTGGATAGCTTCAAGCTCTTAGAAAATCAATGAGAGAGTATGATAATCTCCCTTAGGTTCAATCAGTCTACTGACAAGCTTCGCAATCTTCCCCATTCATCATTGCATCTATGCTACAGGCTTTCTTCTCGGCGTCGGTATATTCCTTCTTGGCTGAAGGCTCATCAGAAACTTCGACTGAGGAAGGTTTGTTTTGCTTAAGGTCGACGGTTGCCTTTTCTATATTCGAGGCTCCTAGGGTGCGTAAGTAATAGGTCGTCTTCAGTCCTTGCCTCCACGCTGCACGGTACATATGGGAGAGAGCCTTCAAGTCGGGCTCGCCAAGGAAGAGATTAACCGATTGTGATTGATCGATCCATTTTTGCCTGCGGGCGGCAGCGGCAATGACGAATTCGTAAGAAACATCAAAGGCAGTTAAGTATTTGCTCTTAATCCAATCAGGAACAGTAGCGATGTCGGAGAGTTCACCGTCGAAATACTTCAACTGATCAGACATTTCCCGATCCCAAAGACCTTCCTTTTTCAAGTCATTTACAAGGAATCGGTTCAAGACCATGAAGTCTCCCGAAAGGTTACTTTTGACGAAAAGATTCTTGTAAGTGGGTTCGATGCAGGGCGAGGAACCCATGATATTGGAAATGGTGGCAGTAGGAGCGATGGCGATGACATTACTGTTTCTCATGCCATGCTTGGCGATCTTGTCCCGTACAACCGACCAATCCATCTTTCCTTCCTTGGGCACTTCGACTTCACATCCACGCTCCTTTTCGAGAAGATCGATTGAATCTTGGGGTAGAAGACCGCGGTCCCATTTGGAACCAGGGAAGCTCGAATAAGTTCCACGCTCGCTGGCAAGATCACTGGAAGCTTCGTAAGCATAATAACAGATAGCCTCCATAAATTCGTCGTTGAACTCGACTGCTTGCTGCGAAGAAAAAGGTATGTTTTTGGTAAAAAGAGAGTTTTGCAAACCCATAACCCCAAGACCGATTGGACGGTGACGCATGTTCGAAGTTTTGGCTGCATCGGTCGGATAAAAATTAACATCAATGACATTGTCCAATGCCCGCACCGCCGTACGGATGGTGTCCCTCAATTTGTCGTGATCAATTGACCCGTCAGCCTTGAGATGGGAGTCAAGTACAACCGAACCAAGGTTGCACACAGCTGTTTCGTCGGCTCCCGTATTAAGAGTGATCTCCGTGCAAAGATTAGAACTGTGGATTACCCCGACATGATCTTGGGGACTACGAACATTACAAGTATCTTTAAAGGTTATCCATGGATGACCCGTCTCGAAAAGCATTTTTAGCATCTGCTTCCACAGGTCGAGGGCTGGCATTGTATGACTCCAAACTTCTCCCTTTTCGGCTTTTGCTTCGTATTCGATATACTTTTCGTCAAAGGCTTTACCGTACAAGTCGTGAAGTTCGGGAACCTCGTTACTCCGGAAGAGCGTCCACTTCTCACGAGCCTCCATCCTCTTCATAAAAAGATCGGGGATCCAGTTCGCAGTGTTCATGTCATGGGTGCGACGACGATCATCCCCCGTATTTTTGCGAAGTTCAAGAAATTCTAAAATATCACAGTGCCAGGATTCTAGGTAGGCACATCCTGAACCTTTTCGCTTCCCACCCTGATTCACTGCACAAAGCTGATCATTGTGCATCTTGAGAAAAGGAATAACACCTTGGCTTTCACCATTTGTACCAGCGATATGACTGCCCGTACCACGGACCGATGTCCAACTTCCACCTAATCCACCAGCCCATTTCGATAAAAACGCATTTTCGGCAATACCCCGATACATAATTGATTCGATGGTATCATCGACTTTATAAAGGTAACAGGAAGAGAGTTGAGAATGGAGGGTACCCGAATTGAAGAGCGTTGGTGTAGAAGAACAAAATCGCCGGCTTTTGTAGAGGTTGTAAAGAGCAATAATACGATCTTCGGGCTTTTCCTCATGGGCAAATACTCCCATAGCCACCCTCATCCAGAATAATTGAGGAGTCTCAATTCGTTTGGGTGCGTCTTTTGTTTTGTCTACAACCAAATAACGATCAAAAAGGGTTTGAATGCCAAGATAATCGAAATCAAGATCAGCAGAAGGATCAAGAGCATCCGCAAGTTTTCCGATATCAAGCTTCAATAGCCTGGCGTCCAAGCGTTTGATCTCAACACCTCTCTTAAGGTATTGCTTAAGCCCAGAAGAGTGAAAACCCTTGAGTTCCTCGATGCTGTTCTCAGAAATATCCCAACCAAGGACTTCTTCGTAAACATAGGAAAGAAGAATACGAGCAGCGAATTTAGCGAAATCCCCATCTCTTTCAATCAATGTCTTCGAATTCAAGATGATTGTCTTACGCAGATCGTCTTCACTTATTTCCGAAAAGACAGAACGGCGTAAACACTCTTCGATTTGCTCCGTTGTCATACAGAGATCAAGACCAATTGTGCCAAATGCGATTCTTTTCTTTAAGTCGATACCATCCCAGAAAAAGGTGCTTCCATCCTTTTTCTTAACCACAATCATCGAGTCCTGCTTGACTTCCTCGCCTGGTGCACCCGACTCCCTTTCGATACGGCGGCGGGCACGGTACAGAATGTAAGATTCTGCAACTTTAAAGTGCCCCGTTCTCATCAGCTCTTCCTGAACCAAATCCTGGACATCCTCAATATTGATAAACGCTTGCCCCGTCGACAGAGCTTTGCGGGTTACTTGCTTGGCTAAATCTACTGCTGGTTCAGAGTCGAATTGGAGAGAGAGGAAAGCTTTGCGTACCGCGACCTCAATCTTGGAGTAATTCCACGGGACTACTTGCCCACTCCGGCGAATGAGACGGACTTGCCCTGTACCTTCCTCAAAACCATTGGGTGATAGAATCCTACCATCTCCATCATTTGACCTAGAAATAACAAGACTTTTTGCTACATCGTAGGCATCATTTTCAACCAAAGCCTTTTCGATCAAGCGATGAAGCTCGTCAAAGGAGAGGCGGGGGGCTCCGCCTTCCTCCTCTTCAGCCATCCGCTCGATCAAGCGGTCGGCGACGATCCGGGCTGACTCCACCACGAGAGCCCGGTTCTTTGGGGTATATATCTCATTTTCTTCCCGTGATATCATTAGGTTGGTCAATGCCTCCCCAATGACTTCGGCCACCTCGGCGATATGGAAATCACGATCACCCGCGCTATCAGTAATACGAACTTTCGGTATTTCGAAACGGTTATCCCCCAATGCTTCAGCCCAGTCAAAACGGGGTTTGTTTTCACTTGGCGTTCCAGCCGCCTTGGCCAACAACCTGTCTTCTTCGAAAATTGTATTACGCATAAATATTAAGCTCCCATTCAAAATCAATTAATAACTAAAAAAAACACCTAGGTTTACAGTTCGTCGTCAGAAACCTCAGCCAAGGAGGACGACTTTTGGTATTCGGTGACCCTACCCTCGAAGAAATTTTGCTCTTTCTTCACATCGATTGTTTCAGCCAACCA
>Ga0315321_10003451_pt1 | contig 12287 bp, 9 predicted proteins | sample M180m21515metaG_FD_203464 | JGI IMG/M metagenome (GOLD analysis project Ga0315321, IMG submission 203464) | Ammonia-oxidizing marine archaeal communities from Monterey Bay, California, United States - M1 80m 21515 | ecosystem: Environmental > Aquatic > Marine > Intertidal zone | place: USA... | reverse complement strand
AACTAGGGAATGGACGCCGAGTTCTACCTCTGGGGCTATTTTCAATCACCCTAGCATTTCTCGTTTGATTTCTCCCTGGTTCGGAACAGCCTTAAAACCGCTGACCTTTAAGTAATCATGAAAGCTAGCGAAGCCAAGTTACTGGATTTCTTGAAGAAATCTTCACAGTTTGAGATACCGATCTATCAGCGCACCTATTCGTGGACCGAGAAGGAGTGTCGTCAACTATGGGAGGACATCATTAAGAATTGCGCTTCAGGAGAAACGCTCACCTTTTTTTAGAGAACGAGCAAAGGAAACGAGAAGTCGTACGACGTTTTCAAGGTCATTTAGATCGATCACTTCGCTCGGAGTGTGCATATACCTAAGGGGTATGCCAATGATTCCGGTGGGAACTCCGGCGCGAGCAATCTGTATGGCCCGGGCGTCCGTACCGGTCGGTCGAGGATCTGCTTCGATTTGAACGGGTATCTTTGCTTTAAGAGCGCAATCATAAAGACGCTCGAATACCGCCGGATGCACATTGGCGCCCCGAGTTAAAATCGGCCCACCCCCAAGAATGAAAGCGCCGTACTTTCGATGATCCGCATCCGGATGGTCGGTCGCGTGACTGACGTCGACGACAAGGGCGACGTCAGGATCGGCAAGATAGGCGGAAGTCGTAGCTCCACGGACACCGATCTCTTCCTGTGACGTAGATACAGCGACTACCTTCGCCGTAGGCTTGCGCCCCTTGGCCAAGCGAAGTAAGGCTTCATTTACGGCATAGGCGCCCGTCTTGTCGTCAAAGGCTCGGGCGACTGCCAGCGATCCGTGCAAGGGCTCGAAAGCATGATCGTATATTGCAGGATCACCGATTCTCACTCTTGAAAGAGCCTCCTTTTTATCTTTAGCCCCTATGTCGATCCACATCTGATGTAATTCGGGAACTTTTCTTCGATCCGAGGCGCTCATGAGGTGAATGGCTCTTTTTCCTGTGACTCCCTTGACTTCGCCATTTTTCGTCAAGATGGATACACGGCGACCAGAGATCATAGTGCGATCGTGACCGCCAATCACATCGAAATAGAGGAAACCTTTGTCATCGACGTGCACGATCATAAGGCCCAATTCATCGATGTGTCCTGCCATCATAAGGGTTGGAGAACCGTTCAGTCCAAGCGTGGCATGACAACTACCAAGAGCATCAACCTCAAAGGAATTCGCTTTGGACATAACGTACTTGGCGACGACGGTTCGCGCTTCATCCTCGAAACCTGATGGTGAACGCGCTTCAAGAAGTTCCACCAGAAATGGAGGTGGCTTGGGGGAAACTGATTTTTTTGGCATACTGATTAAGGACTAAGACAATTATAAAAACATCTGGTCACAAAGAATTCGAGAGAATAAGTAGACTTAGTCTAAATAGTATTTTTTTTGGCGTGGCGTCTTTTACCAAAACTAGTTTAGAAATAGATAATGACCATCTATCCCGCCATTGACCTAAAGGCTGGTCGTTGCGTTCGCCTGTTGCAAGGACGCGCCGACGCCGAGACAGTTTATCACGATGACCCAGTCGTTCCCGCCGAGGAATGGAAAAAAGCTGGAACTGAGTGGCTTCATCTCGTCGACCTCGATGGAGCGTTCGAAGGAATGCCTTCTAATCTCAAAGCTGTTCGTAGAATAATTGCCTTGGGCGACCTTCGAATACAACTTGGCGGAGGATTACGCAACGAAGCTGCTGTCAATGCAGTATTGGAAGCAGGTGTCGAGCGAGCAATAATAGGTACAAGGGCATGCTCTAATCCTGACTGGACGAGAAAACTGATCGAGAGATTTGGTTCGGAGCGCATCGCAGTGGGCATTGACGCCCGCGACGGCATGGTAGCGACCAAGGGTTGGGTGGAGACCACAGAGGTGCCTGCCCTCGACCTTGCCCGAAGAATGAGTGATCTAGGCGTCCGTTGGATCATTCATACCGACGTTGCAACTGATGGAGCCATGAAAGGGCCGAATTTACAAGCGCAGCAAGAAATGGCCGTTGCGATTCCCGACTGCAAGCTCATCGCATCGGGAGGGATGACGAACAATCAAGATCTCGATGACGTCAACGCACTCGCCGAGAACCTTCCAAATATCGAAGGTGTAATCATTGGGAAATCTTTATACGAAGGGACCATCGATCTAACAAAAGCCCTCCAATCCTTTTGATGGAATCTTCTTTACGTAAAAAAATAAATTTTCAATATTTACTTTTCCGTGTAATCAAATACGACTTGCAAACACAATCGATCCAGAATTGATTGCTTATCCCTTTTTCCGCAAAAACCCATATACGCTATGACCAAAATCTCCTTCGACCTCGATTTCAACAAGGATTCTGAAACCCTCTTGAAAGAAATACAAGACCAGGCAAAAGCCGAAGTGGAAAAACGAGAAGGCAAGGAACGCACAAAAGCATACCTCTCCACTCTCCATCAAGCAGTTAACGAAAAAGTCGGGACATCCTTCAGTAGTGTCACTGAACTGGTACGGGCTCTTTCCGATCATGTTACACCCGCAATGCGCGAACGAATTAGTGGTTCAACTGTAATTCCCGCAGGGCGACGGAAGACCGTCAGTATGGATAGGGCATTGTATGAGCAAATCAAGGAAGCTCTGGCAAAGCCATCTCCAAACAAAGCCGCCATTGCTCGTAAGACAAACGTAAGCGTAGTACAGGTTCGAAAAGTCGCTGAAGGCGGTTACGATGACAAGTTTGGAGCCTCCTCCGCAGAGAGTCCTTCATCTGACTCGAAATCCGTCGAACTCCCTACCATCGACTTGCCGCCTGTCGAAGCGAAGGAGGACAAGGACGCATCATTGCCTGAATCGTCGAAACCTAATTCCCCACCTCCCTTTGAAGTTCCTGAAGTTGAAAGCGAACCTGTCATTGAGGAATTGCCCGAAGAGTCGCCCGATCCGGCAGAGGAAGATTCTGCGGCAACGAGCGCTACCGAAGACGGAATTTATCCCGACCTCCCGCCTCCGCCTAGTTTCAACGACGAGTCTGATGGCATTCCAGAGATTTCCGAGGAGGAAAATGTAGCTCCAATCCCTCCACCTCCATCCTTCGATGATGACGAAGCCCCCGTCGTCTCCAGTCTTGGGATCGAAGAAGATGGAGATGGTGTCCTCGCTCCTCCCCTCCCCCCGATGTCACTCGAAGAACCCTCACATAGTGTTGCCTCCCCATCTCTGCCGCCATCTCTCCCTCCGGTCGAGGACTCATTCGCTGCCGAAGATGAAGGATCGGACGCACCAACCTCTGCTCCCCCTGCTCCACCGGCCCCTTCATTCGATTCAGATGAGCCAGAAGAATCGAGTGAGGTTGAGGATGTTCCGCTTTCGCCATCTAGCTTGCCTCCGATTGCCGAAGATCTTCCGAGTGCCCCGGAACCACCTGCTCCGCCACCATCATTAGGAGGCGAACCTGCCCCCCCACCCTCACCACCTCCCTCTCCATCTGCTCCGACGATGGAGCCCGAAGCGGACGCTGCAACTGCAAGCCCTCCGCTTGGCAAGAAACTGGGATTGAAGCTGGGTGGACCATCAAAGAAACCAACCTTGAAGTTGGGCGGCAAATCAGGCAAAGTGATCAAACCGACTTTGAACATTACGCGTCCACCGATGGCACCAAAATCATCGCCACCGGCTCCGGACGCCTAAGCTTTCTGCTTATTTCACTTTTGCTCTGGACGCAAATCCCGGAGCGTATATGTTGATTAATTATTTGATTGGGGCCGTAGCTCAGTTGGAAGAGCGCCTGCATGGCATGCAGGAGGTCGTCGGTTCGAGCCCGATCGGCTCCACCACTCCCCCTTGACCAGCAAGCATTCAAGGAATGCACTTGAAGCCTATACCGATGACTTCGTTTTATCTACCTTGAAGACTTCATCTGCTTTTATTTTAATCCTTACCGTTATATTATTCCAGTCCTGTGGGGATAAAGAGTTGCAGGACAGAATGGAAGAAGCGGTTGATGAAGCCGAACTGTTCGACAACCCGGAGACCAATCGGTCCCGATTCAATGGAATCGTAAAAACTTCCGACGGGAGACAGTTATACGAAGTGCAAAACGGAAAGGCCAAGGGCTCAACTGTCGGTCTGGACGATCAAAACCGCAAGATTTTCGAAGGAGAACTACAGGAAGGCAAAGCAGAGGGTTTTTGGACGACCTTTCACGACAACGGCTCGCCACGCTGGCGAGGACAAAAGAAAGATGGTAAGAACAACGGACCTTTCACCATGTGGTATCCGGACGGAAAAAAGAAAATGGCAGGCATTTTTCTTAATGGCGAAAAGGATGGACTGTCGACAGTTTGGCATCCGAACGGAGTCAAGTGGCGAGAGCAACGACACGAAAAAGGCATTCCCAATGGAATTTGGCGAAGTTGGGACTCCGAGGGAACCCTTCTGGAAGAAATCAATTACATCGAAGGTTTACAAATGGATCCCCCCCCAAAGATCAAGTAACAAGCTAGCTCTAAAATCTGCGTCAAATAGTTATGATTTCTTATTCGTTTAGCGTTGATCAGTCTTACTCCGAGTCCCTAATTTAATTTTTCATGGACCCTAAGATTTTTGTTACCGGAGCCGGATTCATCACCAGCATTGGGAATGATCGCTCTACTGTCACCGATAGCTTGATTGAGCTAAGATCGGGAATTGAAGAACACCCTGAACTTAAAGTTGAATCCTCACCCGTTAAAGTGGCGGGAACAGTCAAGGGGTTCAACCTCGAGTCGTCGGACCCCGAGGACTGGACATACCCTTCGGCATACCATGTCCCTCGCACGATCATACGTAGCTTTTCTCCCCATGTGCTGTACGCTTGGTGCGCCGCGCGACAAGCAATTGAAGATGCCGAACTATCCGAAGAAGATCTCTCAAGCCCCGATTCCGGCCTATACACCGCTTCAGGTGGATCGATGAGAAGTATTCACAAGCACTTTCAAAAGATGGATGACTATGGCGTGATGGCCTGCAATCCTCTCGCGATCATAGCATCAATTGCAGGCACTCTTAGCTTCAATCTCGTTGCCGCACTAGGTGTTCGAGGATCTTCCTCGGGGCTAGTCTCGGCATGTGCTTCATCGGGACATGCCCTAGGCATTGCATTGGACGAAATACGGCTCGGACGCCAGAAGCGAATGCTTGTGGTGGGAGCAGAGGATTGTAACTTTGAAAGCATTGTTCCTTTTGCCGGAATGAGAGCCCTTTCACTTGATCGCGACCCAACTCGAGCCTCCAGACCTTTCGACAAGACCCGCAATGGCTTCGTCGGCACAGGAGGGGCAGTCTGCTTGGTCCTTGAGGATGAAGAAGAAGCGAACCGAAGAGGAGTCACTCCGCATGCAGAGTTTCTTGGTTGGGGCCAAGCTTCCGATGGGCACAACGTTGCAATTTCTCACCCCGAGGGTAGAGGACTGGAAGATGCAATGAGAAAAGCGCTTCGCGACTCGGCGCTAGAGCCTTCTGACATTGACTACGTAAATGCACATGCTCCATCCACCCCTATAGGAGATGCATCTGAACTGTGCGCCATCAAGAAAGTTTTCCCGGAACCACAAAATGTCTCTTTCTCAAGCACCAAGGCTCTAACCGGTCACGGACTCTCTCTTTCCAGCATTATGGAAGCCGGGTTTTGTTGCCTCGCCTTGAAGGATGGTTTTCTGCCGGGTTCGGCGAATGTGGAAGACACCGATGATGCAATTGGTCACTTGGATCTAATTCAGGAAACAATTAACCGCCAAGCCGAACGAATTCTCAGCAACAGCAGCGGATTTGGAGGAGCCAACGTATCCCTGGTGCTTGGCAGAAGCTAATTTAATTCGACGACACACCAAGGCAATGCATGTTCCTCAAAATGACTTAGAACTGTTGATTTCTGGTCGCCGGACGTCAAAGCCATCATGCTTCAATGACAAAGAGCCCGACCATTTAGCTGTCCGCAATGCCATAGACGTCGCTCGCAAGGCACCTAATCATCATCGAACTGAACCTGCTCGCTTCTACCTTCTGGACAAATCTCGCATCAGAAAAGTCGGACGTCTGTTCGGTGAAATTGTCGCCGGTGATTCATCAGACGAATTCCTCAGTGAGCGAGCCGCTAAAAAGACTAAGGAATGGGGTTCCTCGCCGGGATTGCTCGTGGTCACATGCGTCACCGACCGCTCATCGGAACTCGTCGCCCAAAAGCCCGCCGTAATCGAAGAAGACTATGCGACCTGCGCGTGTATTTGCCAAAACCTGCTGCTACTCCTACATAACCTCGGCATTTCCACGAAATGGAGCACTGGCCCCGTGTGGAATCATCCAGAATTCACTAAAGTAGTGGGTATACCCACCCACCCCCCCCACGAACGAGTCGTTGCGCTAATCTTTTACGGACATACTGAACACATAGCCACAGCTCCAACCTACTCGCCGATAGAGAGCAAACTGTTCGATCACATGAACCCTTGACCATCTCTTAACCGTGCAAAGGTTTGTTAGTTTACAAAACTACTTCAAGAAAAACGCCCGGATTCTCCCACGACGGTAGTGCTCGGTCGAATGGATCACAACCACATGCAAGCTTTAGCCTTTTTTCCAAGATTTGCGGAAGTGTTGTTGATGCTATAATTTAAAAAGATAAGTTTAGTCCAGTTTTTCGCTTTCATCGATGTCCCTAGGAATGTAAATTTAGAAAATTTTATGAACTCTTCATGTATAGTTTTTCTTGCTACACTTATCATTTTATTGCACGGGCGAACCCTTGGCAAAGTCGACTTCACTCGAGACGTGCGTCCGATCCTTTCCGAGGCATGCTTTCATTGCCATGGCCCCGACAAAAAAACTCGCAAGGCCAAGTTGCGCCTCGACTTGCCAGAGGGAGCGATGGCCGACCTGGGCGGTTATCAAGCGGTTGTCGCGGGGAATCCGAACGAGAGCGAACTAATCGCTCGCATCATCACGGAGGACGAGGACGATCATATGCCGCCAAAGAAAAGTGGCAAGAAACTGTCTGCTGATCAGATTGAAATCTTGAAGCGATGGATAGCGGAGGGTGGCGAGTATGAAAAACATTGGGCTTATCGGCCCGTAAGCAAGCCGAAGCTTCCTACATTACAAAAGAAAAATCCATTCCTTCGCAATGAAGTGGATCAACTGTTGCTCGACCAAATCGAAAAGGCAGGCTTCAAACCCTCTTCCGAAGCCGAGAAGGCAACGCTTCTGCGACGGCTCCACCTTGACCTCCTCGGCGTTCCACCCACCCCCGAGGAAGCGGATGCGTTTCTCAAGGATCCCTCTGATCAAGCCTACGGAAAGCTTGTCGATACTCTCATGAATGACCCTCGCTACGGAGAACGAATGGCCGTGCATTGGCTAGATCTTGTGCGCTTTGCCGACACGGCAGGATATCACAGCGACAACTTCATGGAGGTCTCTTCTTATCGGGACTACGTAATAGGCGCCTTCAACCAAAACCTCCCTTACGATCAATTCGTCATCGAGAATATTGCCGGCGATCTAATTCCGGAGGCAACATCGATGCAGAAGGTTGCCTCCGGCTACAACCGTCTCCTGCAGACTACTGAGGAAGGTGGAGCCCAAGCCGACGAATACGTCACCATTTATCAAGCGGATCGCGTTCGAAACTTCGGAAACGTCTGGCTAGCCGCCACCACCGGTTGCGCTCAGTGCCATGACCATAAATACGACCCGATAACCACCAAGGATTTTTATTCCCTCGCAGCCTTCTTCGCCGACATCAAGGAAAAGGTACTTGGTCGAAGGGCTCCCAACTTCAAGCTTCCATCCGCCACGGCAAGCAAGTGGCTGGCGCCCGTGCTTAAAGCCAACGAGCAGCTGGTCGCAATCAAGAAGCAACAGGAAGCCTTGGAGAAGGAATTGTTTTTGAAAGCTTCGAAGCTTTCCTACGAAGAACCCAAATTGGCCAAGAAGCCGAAACCAGTGGAAAAGGTATGGATCGAAGATGCTGTTCCCACAGGTGGAAGAGCCCAGGGAGACACTCCATGGAAGTTCGTAACTAAGCCGGAACCCGTTTTCAGTGGGCAAAAATCCAGTTTTAGGGAGGCGAAAGGGAAGAAACAACATTTTTTTGATGGAGCCAAACCAACTCTTGATCTGGGAAAAGGTTCCAAGCTTTTCACCTACGTTTATCTCGACACCCTGAATCCTCCCAAGCAAATCATGCTTCAGTTCAATGACGGCACTTGGGACCACCGCGCATATTGGGGCGAATCTAAAATTGATTGGGGCAAGGAGGGTACGGTCAGCAAGAGAAAAATAGGGCCTCTGCCGGAAACCGGAAAATGGGTGCGTCTCGAAGTCGACCCTGCTCAAGTTGGCCTCAAGGCAGGCTCCAAGTTGAACGGTTGGGCCTTTTCGCAATTCGACGGGAAGGTCTATTGGGACAAGGCGGGGATCATCACCGTTGTGGATCCTACCAAGGACGCCGCGTTCTCGCTAAAGATCTGGGCAAGCCAAAACAAGAATGCCAAGAATTTACCCAAAAATGTTCTATCCGCCCTTAAGATAGCCGAGAACAAGAGAAACGAGGATCAGAAAAACATCCTGCGCTCCCATTACCTAGCTTATGTTCATGAATCGAGCGCCGGCAAGTTCGCCAAGGAGAAGGATGAACTCGCCAAACTGAAGGCCAGGGAGGAAGCCATGACAAAAGGTTCGGGCGAACGTTCCATGCTCGTGTCCCAGTCCATCAATCCACGCATGGTGAAGATTCTTCCGAGGGGCAACTGGCTCGACAAATCCGGAGAAGAGGTCAAGCCCGCAATACCATCTTTTCTTGGAAAACTAGAAACAGGAGATAAGCGAGCCAGTCGCATGGACTTGGCCAAGTGGGTCGCATCCAAGGACAACCCCCTCACCTCTAGAGCCTTCGTCAATCGTGCATGGAAGTTATTCTTCGGCTATGGCCTCTCGCGGCGTCTTGACGACTTGGGTGGCCAAGGGGAACCCCCGACGCATCCAGAACTCCTCGATTACCTTGCGGCCGACTTCAGCGACAATGGATGGGACGTTAAGCGCCTCGTCAAGATCATGGTCACCTCGGGCGCATATAGACAATCATCCGCCGTCCCCGGTAAGCTTCTCGAACGAGACCCTGCCAATCGCTTGTTCGCACGCCAAACCCGCTTCCGCTTGGATGCGGAATTCGTTCGCGATACCGCTTTGTCCATAAGTAACCTCCTTTCCTCCAGCATCGGAGGGAAGAGCGTAAAGCCATACCAACCCGCCGGGTATTGGCGTCACCTTAATTTTCCCGCCCGCAAGTGGCAGCAATCCAAAGGGGACGAACTTTATCGCCGAAGCCTATACACTTACGTCTGCCGGAGTTTCCCCCATCCTGCCATGGTAGCATTCGATGCTCCTAGTCGCGAGGAATGCGTTGCCGAACGCCCACGGTCCAATATTCCCCAGCAAGCTCTTGTCCTTCTGAACGACCCCGTTTTCGTCGAAGCCGCCCGCGTCCTTGCAGAGCGCTTGCTCATTGAGGTCAAAGGCGATGACGACTCGCGCCTAACCCGCGCCTTTCAACTGGCTCTTACCCGCGAACCTACCGTCAGGGAACGCCAAATCCTTGCCAAGCTACTGAAATCTCAACGAGACCGCTACAAAGCCAACCCCGGAGACGCCGAGAAACTCATCGCCACAGGCTCCAAACCCTCGTCGACAAAACGGGAAGCTCACGAACTGGCGGCTTGGACAAGTGTCTCCAGGGCTCTTCTTAACATTTACGAGACTACTGCTCGCTTCTAGTTTAATACATTAGACTGATTTGCCATGAACCTTCAAACACGACGTTCCTTTCTCAATCAAACTAGCGTAGGCATCGGTTCGGCTGCTCTTACCTCAATGCTGTCAGGCAATTCCGTCCAAGGAACCGCCCCTGCATGGGCTTCGCATCTTCCCATTGGCGCGGGAATTCCTGCAAAGGCAAAGCGAGTCATCTTCCTCTGCATGGCCGGCGGTCCTTCCCACCTCGAGACCCTCGACGACAAGCCGAAACTTCGTGAAATGAACGGGAAAGGGATGCCCAAGTCTATTACAGAGGGCCAACCCATCGCCCAACTGCAAGGCAAGAAGAACGCCCTCAAGTGCCTCGGTCCCCAGCATCCTTTCGAACGCTACGGGAAATCAGGGCAAAGCATTTGCAACCAATTTCCAAAGATCGGTTCCATAGCCGACGACATCTGCATAATTCGTTCCATGAACACCGAGCAGATAAACCATGATCCCGCCCATACCTACATGAACACCGGCACCCAGATTTCAGGGCGACCAAGCATGGGCTCGTGGGTGCTCTACGGGCTTGGTGCCGACACGCAAAACCTGCCTGGTTTTGTTGTTCTCACATCAGTCGGCGGAGGTCAGAACCAACCAATAGCATCAAGGCAATGGCACAGCGGTTTTCTTCCGAGCAAGTACCAAGGAGTCAACTTCAACTCCAAGGGAGACCCTGTTCTCTACCTCAGCAATCCCGCGGGCGTAAATAAGCAAGACCAACGTTCGTTGATCGATTCCGTAAACGAGCTCAACTCCCTTCGGAACGCCACCGTTGCCGATCCTGAGATTACCACCAAGATCAGCCAGTACGAAATGGCTTTTCGCATGCAGACCAGCGTGCCGGACCTCATGGACGTCTCGAAGGAACCCAAGCATGTTCTGGATCTCTACGGAGCCAAACCGGGAGATGGTTCTTTCGCCTCCAACTGCCTTTTGGCTCGTCGCCTAGCCGAGCGCGGCGTCCGCTTCATCCAGCTTTACCATAGGGGTTGGGATCACCACGGCGGTGTAAAAGGTGCCATCTCCGGAGTGGCCAAACGCGTGGATCAAGGATCCGCCGCACTTATTCAAGACCTCAAGCAGCGCGGCATGCTAGAAGACACACTCGTCGTGTGGGGTGGTGAGTTCGGTCGTACGCCCATGGCGCAAGGCTCAGGTCGCGACCATCACATCAAGGGTTTCTCCATATGGATGGCAGGTGGCGGAGTGAAAGGCGGCATGTCTTACGGCAATACCGACGAACTTGGCTACAATGCCGAGGAAAACGTCGTTCACGTCCGGGACCTTCACGCAACTATCCTGAACCAATTGGGAATCAAGGCGGAAAACTTCACCTACAAGTTCCAAGGCCTAGATTTTCGCCTCACTGGGGTGGAGGACAAAGCCCATGTTCTTAAATCAATTCTTACCTAAAAGTTGACGATGTGGGACAAAGAGCCTTATGGGCTAAGAAATAATAATACCTTTCCATACTAATAAACCAAAACAAAGTACCCCGCCATGAAGAAAATCACCCTTGCCATACTCTCGCTATCCCTTGGCTTCGGAGCCTATGGAGGCGACGGGAATAAGGTGGCAACGCAGGGAAAGCCCGCCAAAGCCGAAAAAGCAAAGAAAGGGAAAAAGAAGACCAAAGGCGAAGAAGTCACCGCCGTAGGCATTATGAAGTGTGCCCATTGCGACTTCAAGATCGGCGATTCATGCGCCCCCGTTCTGAAGACAGAGAAGAAGTTTAAGGGTAACGAGAGTCGCCTGTACTTCCTCAGGGGAAAGGCAGTCAAGACATTCGCCAAGAAAAACCCAAAAGCGGAGAAGGTAGAGGCAAGCGGACTGGCTTTCGAAACCGATCCAGGCGAGCAGCGCTTTGTTCTCAAGGTCTCAAAGATTGCCATAAAGGCCGCGGGCAAAGGATTCGCTCCCGACGAAAACCCAAACGTCAAACCACCTCCCGGAGCCGTTCAATAGCTCTTGCCTCAAGCACTTTCAAAGAAGTCGTCTCGAATGAATTTGAGACCGCTTTTTTTTTGGGGGGGGTAATGAACAAATGCCTTCCGCTCGAATTTTGACTTTTCCCAAACCATGCGGAAATATTTATCACATGAAATCAAAAATCCTTTCCCTTCTCGCATGCTTGATAGTCGGCATGACTTCCGCTTGCATAACCACCGAGATTCCAGTGGATGATCCTACCGACCCAACGAACCCGAACAGCCCTCTTCACCCGTCTCAACAAAAGCAATCTTTACCCGATTACAGAACAATACCTCAAAAGTGAATGACGACGGATAACCTTTCCCATTGACCAAGCAAGCCTCTGACGTTTTATTTCCGCATTTAATTTCCCAAAGGCGAGATAGCTCAGTTGGTAGAGCAGAGGACTGAAAATCCTTGTGTCCCCGGTTCGATTCCGGGTCTCGCCACCATTTGAAGGTCAGCGACTTAGGGGAAAATTA
>Ga0315321_10003449_pt1 | contig 12288 bp, 9 predicted proteins | sample M180m21515metaG_FD_203464 | JGI IMG/M metagenome (GOLD analysis project Ga0315321, IMG submission 203464) | Ammonia-oxidizing marine archaeal communities from Monterey Bay, California, United States - M1 80m 21515 | ecosystem: Environmental > Aquatic > Marine > Intertidal zone | place: USA... | reverse complement strand
CAGAAGCAGTAGCGCATAAGAAGCCATTAGCAGAAACCAGCTATACTTTTTCCATAGCCTTAGCGGGATATAAAGCGTAACCAACATAACCGCTATTCCTACTGCAGCAAACAACCCCTGCCGTTTCAAGTGATAGAAGGGATCGCCATACTGGCTACTGGCGATCTCTACTGATGCAGAGGTCATCATTAACAATCCGCTTACCAATAGAATTAGCGCCAGAAACAACACCAGGTTCAGCGGCCTCTCCTCATTCAAGTTGTTGATTCGGGGAGGCCGCATTGCTGCTTTCGCCATTGTCATTGTAAAGTTTCCACGGATTCCATGAACACCATTCCTCTGTGTTGGAAATTTTCAAACATGTCAAAACTTGCGCAAGCAGGTGATAATAAAACAGCATCTCCGGCACTTGCATGTTGTAAAGCAACTTCAACCGCATCCTGCATGTCATTTGCAAAATAGGTTTTGATATCTGTATCGAAATGACCAGCCAACTCAACTGCATCCTGCCCGATAAGAACCAATTCCTTCCCCCACTTATTAATGGCGGGAACAAGCGTTGCGAAATCCGCACCTTTACCTATACCCCCGGCAATCAGAATAATATGGCCGGATATTCTCTGACCCAGCCCTTCTACAGCAGCAACTGTAGCGCCAACATTTGTACCTTTGGAATCGTTGTAAAACTCAACACCCGAAACATTGGCCACCCATTGGCAGCGATGGGGAAGCCCTGTGAATTCAGCTATAGCCTTTTTAATTGGTCTTAAATCAATGCCTACTGCTCTCGCCAGGGCAATGGCTGCCAACACATTGGAAATATTGTGTTGCCCAAAAACCTTCAGTTCACTAACTGAAATGATTTTGTCGAACTGATATGCCAGATACTGTTCACCACCGTCCTCCAGCAAACCAAAGCCGTTTACATCCGGCCGACTAAAACCGAAATCCCACTTCGGGACGTCAAGTGTCTCAAATGGATAGCTATACCTATCATCACGATTGATCACAATCTGTTTACACCCTCTGAATATTCTTTGCTTTGCACGATGGTAGTCATCTAGACTCTCATAACGATCCATATGATCTTCACTAAGATTCAGCAACACAGCGACCTCAGCATTTAGGCTTTCAGTGGTTTCTAACTGAAAACTGGAGAGCTCCAAAATATAATAGTCCTTATTCTCTTCCTGCAACAAATCCAATGCGGGCTTGAAGTTCGCTCCATCCAGATTACCGCCAAGTGCATATTTCTTCCCAGCCTTTTGAAATATTTCAGCCAACAAGGCAACGACTGTGCTCTTGCCGTTCGAGCCTGTAACTCCGATAATCGGGGCATTGACTTCCTTTGAAAATATATCGATGTCCCCGGTAATTGGGACACCCACCGCTTTCGCAGCCACTATCTCCTTAGTCTTTAAACTTACACCGGGGCTTACCACCAGCAATCCGGCATTCACAAAAGTGTCCTCTTGAAATTCACCCAATTCTAGCTGCGCATCAGGAATTAGAGCTTTCAATTCCGCCAAACCAGGCGGCGATTTTCTACTATCAACCACCTTAAATTTCTTTCCCTTGGAAGCAAAATACTTCGCACAGGAAAAACCGGTACCACCCAGGCCAACAATAACAATCAGTTTGTCTGTAGACTCTGTTGCCATTCCCATCGCTCTCCGGGACCTACTATCGCAGCTTCAAAGTTGCCAAGCCAAATAGCACCAGCATTACGGTAATTATCCAGAATCGAACTATTACTCTGGGTTCGGGCCAGCCTTTTAATTCGAAATGGTGATGCAAAGGCGCCATCCTGAAAATTCGCTTGCCTGTCATCTTGAATGAGGCAACTTGTAAAATTACCGATGCCGTCTCTACTACAAAGACTCCACCCATAATAAAAAGAATAATTTCATGGCGGGAAATAATTGCCATTACACCTAGGGCTGCGCCTAGAGCCAATGCGCCAACATCACCCATAAAGATTTGCGCAGGATAGGTGTTGAACCAAAGAAATCCCAGACCTGCCCCGGCCAATGCGCCTGCAAAGATTACAATTTCACCCGAACCTACCACGTAGGGAATATTCAAATAGGCAGAAAATTCCGAGTTACCAGCCAGATAGGCAATAATTCCCAACGCGCCTCCAACCATTACCGTCGGCAGGATAGCCAGACCGTCCAATCCGTCAGTCAGGTTAACTGCATTACTAAAGCCTACAATCATGAAGTAGCTAATAACGATATAAAAAATTCCTAGATCTATGGCGACGTCTTTGAAGAACGGAATTATGTACTCCACTTCAACAGCACCAAAAGCCGTGTAATAAAGAACTATAGCCGCGATCAAACCGATTACTGATTGCCAAAAATATTTCCAGCCTGCGGACAAGCCCTTTGGGTTCTGCTCGAACACTTTTCTATAGTCGTCAACCCAACCTACCGCTCCGAAAAATATGGTTACCAACAGAACTATCCACACATAGTGATTACTGAGGTCTGACCAGAGCAGAGTACTCATTGCTATACTTACCAAAATTAACGCCCCGCCCATGGTGGGGGTGCCAGCTTTCGAAAAATGAGTTTCTGGTCCATCATCGCGAACTACTTGACCAATCTGGTGATAGTTCAAACGCTTGATCATGGTTGGGCCAATAAGCAGAGAGACACCCAATGCTGTAAGGACACTAAAGATACCGCGCACAGTTATGTACTGAATTACAGCAAAACTGCTATCGAGTTGAATCAGATAATCTGAAAGCCATACCAACATTAGAGTTCACCACCCATTGTTATTTTTTTCGCATTTCGTTAACAATCAAATCCATTCTTGCGCCGCGGGATCCCTTGATCAGAAACGTAACATCGGAAAATGCTACCTCCTTGCAAGCCTTGATTAATTCCGACTGATCCTGAAATAATCTAGCCTTGCTCCCGAATGCGTCGGTTACTGCTTTACATGACTCACCGCTGGCCCAAAGATCATCTATACCCGATTCGGCGGCATATCTACCGACGAATCTATGAGCTTCTTCCGATTCCAAGCCCAGTTCCTTCATCTCTCCTGCCAGGAGAATTGTTCTTCCTTTGCAATTACGCAATACCTTGATCGCTGCGATGAAAGAATCGGGGCTGGCATTGTAACTATCATCAATCAACCTGCTTCCAGAGATACCTTCGACAGGTGATAAGCGCCCTTTTATTGCCTGCAATTCCGCCAGCCCGGTTTCAATATCGCTCAAGCTTGCGCCGGCTTCCATTGCAACGGCGGCTGCTGAAACCGCATTCATAACATTGTGCTCGCCCAATAAATTCATGTTGATGGTTTTTCTTCCTTGCGGCGTTGCAAGATTAAATGAAACCGCGCCACTCTCCGCAACTTCAACATCACTGGCATAATAATCTGCATTTCCTGACTTATTCTCGAAGCTGAATAGAACAGTTTTTCTATCGCCTGCCCTATCAATCCATTGCGCACAATTTTTGTCATCCGCGTTGAGCACAATAATTCCATCGGCTGACAAGCCATCTATAATTTCACCCTTGGCTTCTACTATCCCCTGCAGGCTTCCAAAGCCTTCAATATGCGCTGCGTTAGCATTGGTTATTAACGCAATATCCGGTTTGGCATAGCCAACACTAAAAGCAATCTCTCCGGCACTGTTAGCCCCCATTTCCAAAACCACTCGCTCGTGCTCGGCTGAAATTTTTAACATCGTCAACGGCACACCAATGGTGTTGTTGAGATTAGCCTCGGTAATCAATGTGTTTGCACTGACTTCCAATATAGATCCGATCATTTCCTTTACCGATGTCTTTCCCTGACTCCCGGTAAGCGCCACAACTTTTGCTGAGCTTCGCATTCGGTTTAGAGAAGCTATTAGGCCAAAAGCCTCTTGGCAATCGGCGACTTTCAAAACCGAATATTGTGCAGCAACATCTATATCTTGATCACAGATAGCGGCACAAGCACCTTTCTCCATTGCTTCAGAGACGAACTCGTTACCATCAAAATTTTCACCTGACAGTGCCAGATACAAATCATTCTTCTGCAAAGTTCTGGTGTCTGTTGAAACCGTAGAAAATTCTACGTCAGCACCCCGCAAATCACCGCCCAGTTCTTTCTCAACTAACGAAAGAGTCATAGATCCGATCAATTTCATCCCTTAGTGCTTCTGCCATTCCTAGCTTGCAAAGCCAATCTCACTTGATTAGCGTCACTAAAAATTAACTTTGTCCCTTCAATATCCTGATAGGTTTCATGCCCTTTACCAGCTACCAATACAACGTCGCCGCTTTTAGCATTGGCTATGGCATAGGATATTGCTTCTGCCCGGTCACGAATCACCTGCGCTTTCTGCGGATCAACAATACCGCTTAATATGTGTTGGACAATCTTGTCGCCAGTTTCATTTCTGGGGTTATCATCAGTGATAAGCAATTTGTTCGCATATTGCTCTGCCACCTCTCCCATCAGAGGCCTCTTGCCCTTGTCTCTATTTCCACCACAACCGAAGACACACCATATGTCTCCGTCGAAATGATCCCTTAAACCAAGCAACGCAGAACGCAACCCATCTGGTGTGTGTGCATAATCAACTACAGCTGTAATATCATCGCTACCACTAATTATTTCCATGCGCCCATCTACAGGCTTTATTGCTGACACTTCTGAGCAAAGTTTTTCGATATTCAAGTCATCCTGCTTGCTCAAATAGCTGATCAGTGTGGTTATCACTGCCAACAAATTGCTGAAATTAAAGTATCCCAGCAGACTGCCTTCGATATTGCCCTCGCCAATCGGAGTAGAAATACGCGCTTCAAACCCCTTGCGTGTCATATTCACTTCTTCAGCATATACAGACGCTATTTTGTTGTTGATGCTGTAAGTCGAAATTTCTACGCACTTGGGAATACTATTTATTACGGACAAGGCGTAAGGATCATCGAGATTGACAACCGCCTGTCTCAGCCCTTTGGACTGAAACAGTTTCTTCTTATTCTTGCCGTAGTCTTCCATGCTCTCGTGATAATCCAGATGATCACGACTTAGATTGGTAAACACCGCAGTGTCAAAGTGCACAGCCTTGACTCGTCGCTGATGCAAGCCAACGGAGGAAACTTCCATAACCACCGGGTCGATTCCCTCTTCAGCCATTTCTGCTAGCGCTTTCTGTGTGAAAACTGCATCCGGTGTAGTCAACTGCGTCTCTTTTAACGCTCCATATACCCCATAACCCAAGGTTCCTATGGTCCCACATTGCAGATTCATAGAATTAAGGGCCTGGGCAATGAATTGACAACAACTGGTTTTGCCATTGGTGCCAGTAATGCCGATTACATTCAGCTTCTGGCTTGGATGGGAGTAAAAACGGGATGCGATCTCGCTGATCTTAGAGAAAAGATTATCAACAGCCAGCACCGGAACATTCTCAATGTATTTCACACCAACCCAATCATCACTGGCTTCTGCCAATACCGCAGCCGCACCCATATCAACTGCTTCATTAATAAAATCCCGGGCGTCATGATTTCTACCAAAACATGCGATAAACAGATCGCCTTGCTGCAACAATCGACTATCCATTTGCACGCCACTGACTATGACGTCCAGACTTGAGCTATCGGCATCCTGAATAGTCACCAGACCTTCTACTATTTGCAGCAATGAGATGCTTTGCTTTAGTTGTTTCGCAGTATTCATATTAGAGTGATGATAATTCCCTAGCTTGATTTTCAGGCACGTCATCTGGCGCAATGTTCAAGATACGCATAGCACCGGAGGCTACTCTGGAAAAAACCGGAGCCGCCACCTGACCACCATAGTGTTCATCGCCTTTTGGCTCGTTAACAATAATTACTACTACCAATTCGGGATTCGATGCCGGAATCATGCCAACGAAGAGTGAGTTATGCAGGTTCTCTTCATAGCCAAACTCACCAACAACATGTGCGGTTCCGGTCTTGCCAGCCACTTGATAAAAAGGAACCTGCGCCTCTACTGCACTTCCGCCCCGGGACCTGTCGACTACTGTTTCCAACATTTCACCAACCTGATCGGTAATGGCTTGGCTTAACACTCTTTCACGAGGCAGACCATCGATCGATACCTGATCAAGCTTAATAAGTGATACCGGCTTTTTGATTCCATCGTCAGCTAGCACCGACCAGGCTTGAGCGAGCTGAAGCGCGGAAGTAGTAAGTCCATAACCGTATGACAGAGTAGCTATCTCTATGCGGCTCCATCGTCTCGGACTGGGTAACACACCACTTCTTTCACCGGGAAATCCTGTACCGGAAACCTGACCTACACCAACTCTCTCGAGCACACTCCTGATCGGCTCGGGACCAATTTCCAACGCCACCTTACTGGCGCCTATATTGCTCGACTTGGTGATCACAGTAGATAAGGTAAGAGTCCCATAGTCGAATATATCCTTTACCTCATCCCGACCTATCATCATCCATCCGGGACTAGTCTCAATTACGGTATCAGGCGTATACACACCGGACTCAAGAGCAGCAGCAATGGTAAACGGTTTAATAGTAGAACCCGGCTCAAACATATCTGTTACGGCTCGATTTCGAAGTACGCTGAAATCCGTCATATTTGATTTGTTATGCGGGTTATAGGAAGGCTGGTTAGCCATTGCCAAAACCTCGCCTGTATCTACATCGAGTACGACAATAGAAGCCGATTTTGCTCTTCGAGTAACAAATTCTTCTTTAAGCTCCTTGTAGGCCAAGCTCTGCAATCTAAAATCAATGCTTAGCTCCAGATTCTTGCCGGGCTGAGCTGTCTGGATAGTGTTCAACTCTTCAATGATATGACCACGCCGATCTTTAATAACCTGTCGCCTGCCAGGAACTCCACGCAGCCAGTCATCATAGGTCAGTTCCAGCCCTTCCTGCCCCACGTCATCAACATTACTAAAACCAACCAGATGAGCCGCCACCTCGCCTTGGGGATAAAATCTTTGATATTCCTGCTGACCGTAAACACCATTGATTCTTTGGCCCAGAATTCGATCTGCTTCCGCTGGAGGAAGTCGCCGCTTGACATACAGAAACTCCTTGCTGCTGTTGTTTTCTATATTACTTGCAAGCGCAGATTCGTTAAGCTCCAGCTCCACTGCCAATGCAGCAATCGCCTCAGTATCCCCGCTGATCTCCTGAGGGTTTATCCAAATAGACTTCACCGGCGTGCTCACTGCCAGCGGCTCTCCGTTTCTGTCAGTAATCAGTCCACGGTTCGCGACCAAAGGTACGGTGCGAATCGTGCGGGCATCACCCTGACGCTGGAGGAAATCTCGCTCAACAATATGAAGCCTGCTTACTTTCCAGATAATAGCCCCGACACAGAGCACCATACCGATAAGCACCAGGTACAAACGCCACGGTTGCAGTCCTTTCACTGAGGAGGCAGTCATTCGCTCACCATTACGATGCTGTCAATTTCAGGAACGCGCATCTGTAATTGATCCGTTGCTTTTTGTTCAATTCTTCCTTCAATTCCGAATGTGCTCTGCTCAATAAGAAGCTGACCCCATTCAACTTCCAACTGGTTTGCCAGATCCTTTAACTCTTGAAGCTCATTAAATGCGAAGCGATTTTGATGAGTTGTGTTCACCACAGAGAGTCCGGAGCTTAGAATCAAAGCAAGAATTACTACAAGCGCAATTGTTGAAGGGCGAGAAATCCCGGCCCATTGCAAGATGGACACTTTGGATGCAGGGCGAACCTGTGATGCTTTAGCTTTTCTACCCATACTCATAGTGGCGGACACCAGCCTTTGCTTGAAAATTACGCAGTTTTCTCTGCTATCCGCATGATTGCGCTTCTGGCTCGCGGATTTTTTTCTATTTCCTGCCTGCTTGCTTTCTGAGCTTTTCCAATTGGCTTAAGTCTGGGATTTAACATTTCCTGTGAAACCGGTAAGTTTCTCGGAAATTCATCCCCTTTAGCCTGCCTTGCTATAAACCTCTTAACGATTCTGTCTTCAAGCGAGTGAAAGCTTATGACCACTAATCGCCCGCCTACTTTCAATAACTCCAGTGATTGATCCAGCGCGCTTTCCAGTTCTTCCAATTCGCTATTTATGAAAATTCGTATTCCCTGAAATGCTCTGGTCGCTGGATGCTTGTCTCGCTCCCAGGAAGGGTTAGCTTCCTTTATAAACTCCGCTAATTCGCCGGTTCTGGTAATGGGCTTCTTTAATCTCTCTTCGATGATTCTGCGTGCCATTCTTCGCGAATGCCGCTCTTCGCCATATTTATAAAGAACATCAGCAATCTCGTTCTCTGCGGCTGTATTTATCCATTCACTCGCGCTTACACCCTGACTAGGATCCATTCGCATATCGAGCGGACCATCCCTGAGAAAACTGAAGCCTCTTTCTGCCTCATCCAGTTGAGGCGAAGACACACCAAGGTCGAATAAAACTCCATCGAGCTCACCTGACCAGCCTCGAGCATTCACATGTTTTTGCAGATCACTAAAGGGTGCATGTACTACCTGCAATCTGCCATCTTCAAGCTGCATGGCATTTGCCACAGCTATTGCCTCGGGATCCCGGTCAAAGCCTAACAGCAACCCTTCGTCATCAAGTTGATCCAGTATCAGGCTACTGTGCCCGCCGCGACCAAATGTTGCATCTACATATTTGCCAGACTTGTCCTGCACCAGAGCCTCAACAGCTTCATGAAACAAGACCGTCTCATGTAATTGACCTGAAGCCATGAGCACCTAACCTACAACGCCAGTGATCGAAGTTTTTCCGGCAATTCTCCCTCAGACGAGGTCTCTGTTAACCACTGCTCTCTCTGCTGGTTCCAGATATCCTGACTCCAGATTTCCAACTTCTTGCCCTGACCTATCAGGCACACATGTTTCTCTAGCTGTGCGTACTGTCTTAATTCCTGCGGCAATAAAACCCGGCCACTGCCGTCCAGCTCCAGATCATTGGCATGACCTATTAGCAAGTGCTTCACTCGCTGGGACATTGGATCGAAACTGGAAAGGGATTCTATTTGGCGCTCTATCTGCTCCCATTCGGCAATGGGATAAAGCAGCAGACAACGGTGATTGGTGTCGATAGTAACAACGAGGTGCCCGGAGCAATGATTAGTCAATTGCTCCCGGTATCGGGCAGGCATAGCCATACGACCCTTTGCATCGAGATTAATAGTATTGATGCCGCGAAACATCGTCGTCCCCGTTTATTATTGGAATGCCAGTCAGGGGTTAGGAATCCTTTCTTCTCCCACAATTTGACAATTATTTCCACTTATCGCCACTAAGACACACTATAAGGTCAGATTTGCCACTTCGCAAGCACTATTTGTGTGAAATTCTTCAAGAAAATCCGCGAACATGCCGCTAAAAGAAGGGGATATGGCAATATCTTGCAATTTCAATGAACAACAATTCCCGCATTATCAGAGAAGTAGCAGACTTAATTAAAGTAATTTATTAGGTATATGCGAAGATTTAGTGTCCCCGAAAGAGTTCAGGGGGAGAAAAAGAAGAGTCAGCCTATAAGCCGGGTTCTGTCGAGGACAATTATTCATCTTTAATCTGCGTCACCACAGATCTTTAGCGGCCTACCCGGACCCGATGCGAGCAGCATCATTAGATCCCTATTTGGCCTTGCTCCGAGTGGGGTTTACCTTGCCACGAACCGTTACCAGTCGCGCGGTGCGCTCTTACCGCACCATTTCACCCTTACCTGATTACCAAAAAGCAATCTGGCGGTATCTTTCTGCTGCACTAGCCGTGGGCTTTCACCCCCCAGGCGTTACCTGGCACCCTGCTCTACGGAGCCCGGACTTTCCTCTCTAGATTTCCTCAAATAACGCTATGCGATATAAGAAGAGCTATCTACAGCAATTGCCCAGCTGACTCAGGGCGGATATTAATTGATATTTCAACTGCTTACAAACAATCATTGGCTGTTGCATGATTGACTTACTGCTCATGCAAGGCCACCGCTTGAAGCATTGGCCCTGATCACTAGAGCCCATCCCGCTAAACTGATTGTCGATTCACTTTTTCGCATTGGGGACACTTTCACAACAAGTGTCACTAATCTTTCTCTGAATTCATTTCTTTCAAGGCAGCGTCATATAATTGGTTTTTCCTTGCCCCGCTTATTTCACTCGCCAGAGCTACAGCACGTTTCATCGAAAGGTCTTTACCAAGCAACCGAACAATTGCCATTGCTTGCTGCAACTTGCGATCTTCATCATCAATATCGCTGTTGCCCGCTACAACAAATACAAACTCTCCTTTCTGATTATTGCTATCGGATTTCACCCACTGAAGACAAGCTTGCAATTCATCAAAAAAATGACTCTCGAATTTCTTTGTTAATTCACGGCCTATAAAAGCCTCTCTTATCTCGCCAAAGACAGAAGCCATATCGCCTAGAGAAGCCTCTACCCGATGGGGCGACTCATAAAAGACCAGAGTGCGGGAATCTGATTTTAGTTGCTCCAGTTTCTTGATTCGTGCCGGCTGTTTAGATGGCAGAAAACCTTCGAAGGAAAATCTGTCTGTTGGTAAACCACTAACACTAAGTGCTGCAGTTAAAGCGCTGGCTCCGGGAATAGGAATCACAGAGATTCCTTCCTGCCTGGCCTCTCTGACCAATCGATAACCCGGATCCGAGATCAGCGGTGTGCCTGCATCTGAAACCAGCCCAATGGATTTGCCCTCCTTGAGCAAGCCAATTAATTTCTTGGTATCGTCTGACCCAGAATGATCGTGATACGAAACAAGAGGCACATTAATCTGGTAGTGCTGTAATAACTTCTTGCTGTGGCGAGTATCCTCGGCAGCAAGCACATCCACTGATTTCAGTACTTCTATAGCTCTCTGAGTGAAATCATCCAGATTGCCGATGGGGGTCGCCACAATATAAAGGCTTGCTTGAGCAGGCATAGTCTTAGCCAAAACCTGGGGCACAGTTTTCTGCAATAAATTGCTGTAGCCTTATAACTGTATTAATCTTGGTACTGACTCGGTAATAACTCATGAATTCGTGCCTCTTCAAATAATTCACACAAAATATCAGACAATCTTGCTTACAGAAAGATGAAAATATCCAGCCTACCTCATTACAGACTTCTAGTAATTCTGGCATTGCTTGGCCTCATTGGCTGCAGCTCCAGCCCTAGCCCAGTGGTGATGGAGCAGCCTGCTGTTTCGAAGGCTGACGCCCGAATCTCCCTTTTGCTGGAAGATGCGGCAATATCATCCGGCGACGCCGCTATGGACTTAAGATTGAGGGCTGCTGATGCGATGGTCGATGACCGGCAATTCAGACGCGCCGAAAATGAATTACTAGAGCTACTGAACAGACCGCAACTGCCTCCTGCGATTCAGCTACGTGGGGAAACCAGCCTAGGTAAAATTTTGCTACAACAGGGCGAGACTGAATCGGCCCTGCAGCGACTGGAATTAGTTGACGAGCAAACCATCGAAGCGCTTTCAGCTGAGAATGTAGTTGTCAGAAATTATCACCTGATGAAAGGTGATACCTATTTGGGAAACGGCATACCGGATCAGGCGGTAGTCAGCTACTCACGCAGTAGCAGCAACATAGCGCCGAACGCTGATGCTCATCAGAAAATCTGGCTTGCCCTGAACCAGTTCAGCGACTCCCAACTTACCGAATTCGCTGCTGTGGCCGGAAACTATCAAACCCGGGGATGGGTAGAGCTGATTCGAATTATCAGGGCTGATCAGTTTTCCATAAAAAAGCAGATTGAATCAGTGAGTAATTGGCGGCGAATCTGGAGCCAGCATGCGGCCGTAGACTTGTTGCCGAAAGCAGTGGACGAATTAAATAAGATATGGGAGCAGCGACCACGTCATATCGCCTTGATTCTTCCCCTGCAGCTTAGCGCCGGCAATGCCATTCAGGAAGGCTTTCTCAGTGCATACTATCAAGACCTAGCCATCAGCCGGGATGTTCCGCACATCTCGGTTTATGACTCAAGTAATGCCCTAACCATAATTCCTATCTACAATCAGGCAGTTGCAGCAGGGGCTGATTTGGTGATCGGTCCTTTGGACAAGGCACTGGTAACAGAGCTATCGGAGCTGGATGAACTACCAGTAAAAACTCTTGCGCTTAACTACACGGAAGAATCTTTCGAAGCAGCACCGGGACTAATCCAATTCGGTCTGGCCCCTGAAGATGAAATAGAACAGGCAATCGAACTTGCATGGACTTCTGGATTCAGAAATGCAGCCATAATCACTCCCGACTCTGAAGACTATTCCCGTTTTC
>Ga0315321_10003447_pt1 | contig 12293 bp, 13 predicted proteins | sample M180m21515metaG_FD_203464 | JGI IMG/M metagenome (GOLD analysis project Ga0315321, IMG submission 203464) | Ammonia-oxidizing marine archaeal communities from Monterey Bay, California, United States - M1 80m 21515 | ecosystem: Environmental > Aquatic > Marine > Intertidal zone | place: USA... | reverse complement strand
GCGGCGGCGTGCCTAAAGAATTTAATGATTCGCAGTGGAAGCACATGCAAATCTATTACAAAGATCACCCTGAAGTAAGTGGCTATAAATACCTCGCATTGCGAGCGCCTAACGACTCCTGGAATGGATTTTATGATTCTTACGTTTGGCCTCTAATCACCCAATTGATTAAACAATTCGCCATTTTAGGAGACATCGACCAGAACCGTGTTCACCTAATAGGTTACTCGCACGGCGGCTATGGTGCCTTTGCGATTGGCACGCGCATTCCACATCGTTTTGCTTCAGTGCATGCTTCTGCCTCTGCGCCAACTGCTGGTGTTTCGACCGCTGCAACTTTACGCAATACCCATTTCAGCTTTATGGTTGGTGAACTAGACACAGCTTACGGTCGCGCTGAACGGTGCAAAGAATTTAACAATGAGCTTGCTGCGTTGCGCGGTGATAGCGACACGGACTACCCTGTTGAATTTAGTTTTATTTTAAATAACGGCCATGGTGGCTTGCCGGACCGCGACCTACTCACCCGCCAACTTCTGTTTTCTCGTGAAGCGCATCCAACACATTTAACTTGGCAGCTAAGCGATGACTCTACTCCTGAACTATCTTGGCTGAGTATCGACCAGCCTAAGAGCGGGCAGCAAATTGATGCAGCGATTAGTGGCCAAGAAATCAGTGTCGCCAGCAGCGAAGTTTCCGGCATGACGATTTGGCTCGACGAAAAATTAGTCGCTCTCGATCAGCAAGTCGTTCTCAAGCATAACGGTAAACACACTTTACATAGCGTGCAACCTAATATGAGTGCACTCTGTGAGTCCATGCTGTTAAGCGGAGACCCTAATCAAAGTTACGCGGCCAAACTAACCCAATAAGAAACTGGACTTATCCGAAATCAGAGCCAAATATCCAGGTTTAAAAACTTTTGTGTTTGGTGATAGCAAAGATCTCTGCGACGAACTGACTGCGTTGGTTATAAGAGGGAAAAAGATAGCTACTTGCGAAGCCCTGAGCGCTTACACCTCGGGAGAGGAACAGATGCCTGTACTCGGCCGAGTCGATCTCGCTCTAACTTGGGAGCAAAAACCTGCGGTCGCCATTCGGACTATAGAAATTGAAATTAGAAAGTTTCACGAGGTGGAAGAGGGCTTCGCCCTCGATGAAGGAGAAAATACTGATCTAGCCGGGTGGCGGAAAGATCACCAAGCTTACTTTGCGCGCACAGGTCATTTCCATCTAGAAATGAAAGTCGTATGCGAACGCTTTGAGGTTGTCGAAGTTTATTGATGGTAACGAAAAAATGACGCACCACCCCGAAGGCTGGTGCGTCATTAGATGTAAAACGTAAACGTTTTAGCCGGTTGAACGCTGAGCGCGATCCATTAGGTTCTTCAGCAAACCAACTGCAGCGATTACAACAATCAGGCCTGCGAGTGAGCTAAAGATCCCAGAGGCGTAGCCTCCTAAACCATATGGGATTTCGCCAAGCTTGGCAGAGGCATTGCCCCAGCCAGGTGCGTTGAGAAATACCAAGAATGCAGCGCCCATAGCGTAATCCTTAGAAGAATCGCCACCAGCACAATTCCAACCAATCCATGCACCAGCGCCTGTTACAAGCAGCGCAGCGATGTTTGCTAGGTCGGGACTTAGAGTATCAGCAATGCCGCCAATTACGGCGATTGCTACAGCAGTTAAAAAGAGTCTTTTTTCCATGTTCTATCAATCGACGCCCATTCTCAATATTTTCCATCATTTTTCGACACAATTAGCACTTTAATGCCCTATTGCCCTTTTCCGGGCATATTGGGCCAATCTTTGATATATAAATCTTGCTGAGAAAATGGAATTTCGATGTTATTTTTATCAAAAGCATGACAAATCGCCGTTAAAAGGTTGTGCTGGACCAATCCACGATACTGAGGGCTTGTAATCCAGCACAGTAGCTCAAAATCGAGACTAGAAGAGCCAAAACCGCGAAAACGGACGCGAGCAGCAGGAGTATTGCTGACATGGGGTATTCCCCCACCATTTACAACATCTAGGAGCAGTTTTTCAACTTGAGCAAGGTCGCTTCCATATGCAACTCCTACCGGTACGCGAACTCGCATGGCTCTAGTCGGGCCACCCGTCTCATTGACAATCTTGCCCCCACCAATCACGGAGTTAGGGATAGTGACCTCTATGTCGTCGCGCGTAATAATTCTCGTTGAGCGTAATCCGATAAAGGAAACCTCCCCGCGTTCGCCCGTATCTAGCTGAACATAATCTCCCACTCGGTAAGGCCGGTCTGCCAAAATGAAAACCCCAGCAAACAAATTTGACAAGGTGTCTTTAGAGGCAAAACCAATCGCAACACCCAAAATACCAGCGGACGCTAGCCAGCCTGTTGCATCAACATTCCATACCTGAATTACAGCGAATATGACCGCGCCAATAATTACTAACTTGCCAACATTGTCAAACAAGGGGTAGGTCGCTGACTGAAAAGCATTAAACCTCTTAGGGTGGCTAGTCGCAACAACCAGTAAAATATTTACCGCGCGGAAGGCAAATACTGACCAATAATAAAGAGAAATGGTCATCAACCATGGCGCGAAACTTGATGGCAGGGTCCCTGGCGGCAGCATAATCTTTGCAGCCAGGAATAATCCTATTAAATACAAAGTTGCGGTCACCGGTCGCTCGAATTCGTCTATCAATCGATCGTCGACGTCGGTGGCGGTGCGCTTAGCTATCCGTTTTAGGAGAGAGCTACTTATCCAATTAATAAGTTTGGCAGACACAAATGTGGCAACCAGCACAATAGCAGTTTGCGTAAAGTCATTAGTCGTGATTTCATCTAATTTACCACTGAGGTAATCCGTAATGGAATAAAGCGACGAGTGTGGTGTTGGATCTTGAAACATCATCAATCTAGCTGGCTTAATTTATGAGTAGTTTGTTGGCGCGCGACAGGGCTTATTGGCTGGTTCAACAACTGCCGCAAAATCTTCTGCGCCAGCGATTTGTCATTATACGTCATATACAGGTCGCTTAACTCATGACTAGCCGCTACATTATTCGGCTCTAGTTCAAGACAGCGCATAAAAGCAAGCGTAGATTCGTTAAAGTCACCACTCGCTGCGTAACATCTTGCTAAAGGCAAAAACACGGCGGCATTTTGTGGGTCCAATTCTGTAATGCGGCGTAGCAAGATGGCGGCATCAACATATAACTCGAGGCTGCTTGATGCGGTAGCATAATCGTAAGCCACGAATGCTGTTTGCAATAGCAGCTCACTATCGTTCGGCCAATCTTCTAGCATATGGACCAATAGCGCCATCGATTCTGAATAGCGGTCTAGCTGCGCGAAGGCAGCTGCGCGCATAGTAAGATGTTTCGGAGTAACCTCAGTAGAAAGCAATAACTGGTCGAGGCAATCCAAACAACGCTGCGATTGTGAACTCGCCAATGCCGTACGCGCGCACGCTTCTAAAATCATGGGCTCGCCATTGAGCGCAAATAAGTCACTGTATAGAGAGTGCGCTAATTGATGATTTCCCGATTGCTCATGGATAATTGCGCCTGAATAAGCCAAGTGTTGATCTACTTCGAACTCGGCGATTGCCATATTCAGCAACTGTTGCGCCGCAGATAGATTATGGTCTTGCAATAAGCACCAAATGTGCAAGCCCGCCAACGCGGTATTGTCGACCACGCTACGCGACTTTTGCAAACTAATGCACGCCGATGCAAATCTGCCGACGGAAATTTCCTGTACTGCGAAGCCAACCGACGGAGCCACGCGGTATTCGTCGTAGCGAAATTGCAGCGACAATGGCAGGCAGCTTTGGTCAATCACAGAAAATTCCTGGGACGTGACAGCCGCCTCAGGCCTACGCTCGCCTAGTAAGTTTGCGCATCCACCAATAATTAGCGGAAATATCAGGTATCCAGCAACTTGGTATTTCATTCTCACTCATTCTAACGTTACAATCTAACTATCCCCAATTATGAACGACAATAAATTTAAAGCCGTTTTCTTCGATGCCGAATTCACCCTGTTCTGCGAAAAAGTAAAACGCTCACAAATCTATCTCGACGCTGCTGCCGAGTATAGTTCTACAGATTTAAGCATCGACTTTGTCGAAGCCGAGCTATCACGTGCATTTAGCACAACCCAGGATTCGATTAACGGGCAGGTAAAGTTCAGCCGAGCATGGTGGATGAGCTACAACGCCAATGTACTTGCCGCACTTGACCTTAGCCCTAAAGATGCTGGCAAGGCGTCAAAAACCGTGACGGCGTACTTCTCCAAAGCGGCGGCTTACATGGTTTATCCAGAGGTGGTCGAGGTGTTAAAGACACTGTCGAGCGCCGGCATTCAAATTGGGATTATCGCTAACTGGTCAGAAGATTTACCCGTTTTGGCAAAGCGCTTAAAACTCGAGAAGCTGTTAGATTTCATCATTCCTAGCGCTGAATTGCGCACCGAAAAGCCTAATCGCGCAATTTTCGATCGCGCACTGTTCCGTTGCGGCGTTGCTGCAGAATCCGCTATTCACGTTGGCGCCGACTTTGAGCGCGATATTAGCGGCGCTCTTACTGCGGGTATGCATGCGCTGCTGGTTGACCGTGACAAAAACATTGAATGTGGGTTACATGAAGGCGTCAAAGTTATAAATAACTTGTACGATGTATTAGACATCTGCGAATTGACTGCCCATGACACCTAATCACTCAAGCGACTTAACAGCCCTGCACAATCATTTGTGCAAAACTCATCTCGGTGCGGACCCATCCGTCGAGTTGCTTTTAGCCAACATTATTTCTGGTGGTCATTGCCTTATTCAAGGGGCTCCTGGTTTAGGGAAAACGCGCTTACTGCGTGAACTTGCGCAATGCCTGCACTTAGATTTTCAGCGCATTCAGGGCACGCCCGATCTAATGCCTAGTGATATCACGGGCAGCGAAATATTTAACCAGCAAACTTCAAAATTCGAGTTCGAACCCGGGCCGATCTTCGCTCAATTATGCATGTTTGACGAATTGAACCGCGCGACTCCGCGGTCACAAGCTGCATTATTGCAAGCGCTCGAAGAAGGAGAAGTTTCCGCAGCGCGCACCACGCATAAATTACCGCAGCCGTTTTTCGTTGTCGCCACCCAAAACCCCATTGAAATTGAAGGCACCTTCCCGCTGCCAGAAGCTCAGCTTGATCGTTTCCTCATGCGTATCGATTTTGAGCAGCCAAGCACCGAATGTTTGGCAGACATTCTACGTTTAGAAAACAGCGATTCCAGCGCGCCGAATCTAGCGGCGGTCCAAGTGGTTGAATTACAGCAGATGGCTGACGCAGTGGTGGTGGCTGACGATTTGTATACTCAAATCGCAAAGCTAATTAGCAGCACTCATGCTCACGACGATGTGCAACTCGGGGCGTCGCCGCGTGGCGGGCAGGCAATTATTAGAGCGGCAAAGGCTTTGGCCGTGTTACGCCAGCGACAACATGTGACGCCGCAAGATATCCGCGATGCTGTTCTGCCATGTTTGCGCCACAGAATTATGCTTGGTTATCATGCGCACGCCCAACAAATCACAAGCGATGATATTCTTATAGGTATCCTCGAGCGCGACCCCATCCTGTAAGCGCTCTTCGCACCTACACCCATGAATTGTCGTCTCGCAATTTGTCAGACCAACCCTAAACTTGGGGTGGTCGCCGATAACCTTCAGTCACATCATCAGTGGCTTGATCGCTGCCTTGAGCAAAAGGCCGATTTTGCGTTGTTCCCTGAGCTGAGTCTCACGGGTTACATACTGCGCGATTTAACTTCTGATGTTGCGCTCGCCCTCGATAGCCCACAGGTTAGCGAACTGGTCGCCCGCTCCAAGGATATTAGTCTTGCCTTTGGCTTTGTAGAGCACAGCCTTGATCACCGTTTTTATAACAGTTTCGTTTTCGCTGAAGATGGTGTGATAAAGCACGTGCATCGCAAAGTGCATTTACCAGACTATGGTATTTTCGAAGAGGGACGCTATTTCGCCGCTGGTAATAATTTTACGACTTTTGAATCTAAGCACGGTCGCTTCGGTTTCTTGATTTGCGAAGACGCCTGGCATTTGTCCTCTGCGTGGCTGCATTTCTTGCAAGGCGCCGATGCCCTACTTGTTCCAGTTGCTTCGCCATCGCGCGGCATTGAAACAGATGGCGAACATTTAGCTTCGCAAAAGTCATGGCACGAATTGTGCGCTGCTCAGGCTAAGTTCTTACAAACATGGGTGGTGCGCTGTAATCGCGTCGGCTACGAAGACGGCGTGTTGTTCGATGGTGAATCTGCAATTAATGCTCCAACGGGCGAAGTCGTTGCCGCCGCACACCATTCCGAAGAAGACTTGGTCGTTTACGAACTTACTTCTTCAGCCTTGAAGAGAGCGCGTGTCGAAACGCCTCTACGCCGTAATGCTCATGCAAATCTAGTGAGGCGACAGCTTGCTATCATTGCCAACGACCCAGATTTGTCTGGTTTGATAGACGATGAGTAGCACTATTCCGCAGCCGCCAACTTGTAATGTTGAGCTTGCAGAACGCGTCCTTATTGGTTTTCTTAAATCGGAAACACAGCGTATCGGCATGACAAAGGCAGTGCTGGGAATGTCCGGCGGAATTGACAGCGCCCTAGTATTAGAATTAGCAGTGCGAGCACTCGGCCCCGAAAATGTGTTGGCCATCGCCCTGCCTTACCGTGAAAGCGATCCGCTATCGTTAGAGTTAGCGCAACAAGGTGCTAGCAATGCTGGCTGTGAGTTTTCAATGATTGACATCTCGCCTTTGGCCGACGCTTATTTCGAGCAACATCCCGAATTAGCAAATAGTGAAACGGAAGCTGCGCGATTAAGACGCGGAAATGTTTTTTCACGGTTACGCATGACTGCACTTTACGATCAGTCGGCAGCGGTCAATGGCTTAGTATTTGGCACATCAAACAAAACCGAGCTGCTTCTAGGCTATGGCACGCAGCATGGCGACATGGCATCCGCGATTAACCCTATTGGCGATTTGTATAAGTCACAAGTCGTTGCGCTATCACGTCACCTTGGTGTTCCGCCAGCGATTATTGACCGCCCACCTAGCGCCGATTTATGGCAAGGCCAAACGGACGAAGAAGAGCTCGGTTTCTCTTATGATGCTATTGACGCACTACTGCATGCCATGGTTGAACAGCGCTTAAATCGCGACGCATTAGTTGCTCTAAACTTCGCGCCAGAGTTTGTTGATCTGATTAACCTTCGCGTGCAACGCAATCAATATAAAAGACGACCACCACTTATTGCTAAAGTGACTGGCCGTACTATTAATCTTGACTACCGTTATGCCCGTGATTGGGGCACTTAGACTTACAAGCTACCGAGCTTCGTGAACAAAGCGTCTAGATCGACTTGGACAATATCCTCGTCAGTGATTGCCATTGGTTGAACCAAGGCTCGCCGCGCATTGCGACACACTGACAAAGTATTGCACACTTGCGAGCGCACTTTTTGCAACCTCTCACGATTTGCAAAAGGCGACTCAAGGCTCAAATCAACCTTGCGCTGGGTGGCTTCTAAAACGGCCACCAATGATTCTAGTTTTTGAAGCATGGCTATGCGCTGTTGAGGGTTACTGGTATCGTAAGGGGAGGGAGGGGTGTTCATCTTGAAAGGCAACGTTGATTAATGTTACTCCCAAAATACATCTACCGCCCCTTTATTTAAACTTTTTTTGCTAGTAGCTCTTCAAGCAGGTCAGCATTTCATTTTGCTGGCGGTGGTCTACATTGGCTGCAAAAGACTCAAGTGTTGCTCCGCGGTGGGAGTCTCCCAAGTAACCCAAGCCTAATACCAAGTGGGCAATGCGATCACTAGTTTTATGCTGGCGGATGTCTTCGCTGATTGCAGACACCAGTTGCTCTAGCGATTGTTGATCACGAGCTCCAGCCATAGCGTGTGCTGATACCCAGCGCACTGTTGCATCGTCATCGTCCAACAACATCTTCGCCAGCTGCGCGTTGGCCTTCTCGTTAGTGCACATTCCTAATGCGGTTGCAAAGCCGCGACGTGATGTAACAGAGTCGTTAAAGTGATCTGCGTTTTCTAATAACACGCCCGCCGCCTTATCTGTACCAATCATGCCGAGCGCTGTGGCGATATAAGATCTTAGCTCTTGACTTGTATTGGTCTCTTGTAAGCATTTCCTTAGTGTTACGTAAGCCGCGGGCTTAGCAAATAGTCCTAAAGAAAGTGCAGCCGCACCACGTAACTCATACTCATTATTACGTGATGCGTCCGCATCATCATGCTTGTTGAAGTCGCTGCCAAACATTGCTGTATCGGCGACTTGTGTGTAGGCTTCTGGCAACTGTGCGATGCCACAAGCAATTAGCCAAGAGGTGCGAACATAAAGCTCATCCGCAACTCGTGGGCGATTTTCCAATAGGAATTCAGCAGCCTTATCGTCGGCGATTTGCCCAAGAGCCAACTGCACCATGCCTTGAATGCGCGGGCTGTTGCTCCTCTCGAACATCTCAATGAGTCCCGGCGTAGCAACTTTATTGCCGAAACGGCCAAGAGCAGCGATGCAAGCCTCGGCAACAACTTCGCTGCGTGACTGAATGTTTTTAACCAACACCTCGATAGCTTTCAAATCGCCGGTGGCAGCAAGCGCGTTGATAGCGGCAACCTGCACTGCATCTGAAGACTTACGATTATCCATAGTGGTTGTTATCGCCAGCAAATTTTTACTGTAGTCAACACTGGTGTTAATCTTTGCGGCAAGTAATGATGCAACAATCAAATCATTCGATCGGCGCCATGAAGCCTTCTTTGATATCTGTTCAAAGAAATTATTCAAACAATCTCCAGCATCAATGCGCCCGCTAAGACCAAGGCCAACCGCAGCGAAACATTTTGCATTGTAGTCACTTGAATTATTGAATGTTTCAATAAGCACTGCGGAAGTTTCAGCTGTCGACATTAAGCCGAGTGCGACGTAAGCCGCTTGACGTACACTTTGCTCCTTATCCGTAAGTGCCTCGATAATGAATGATGTAGTCGCTGGATATGCAACGCGCCCCAAAGAGAGCAAGGCTGATTCACGGACTGCCGCATCATTAGAAAGAGTCGCTTCGAGCAACAATGGTATGGACTTCAGCAGAAACTCATCGCGCTTCACATTAAAAGCACTTGAGCCGTAGGCGCCAAATTCATTGACAGCGGTAGCCGGGAAATCAGCTGCGCCACGAACAAGGGTGTCGCGCTCGTTTTCGTACCAGAATTCCCAGCGATCCCAAGCGGAATCAGGTGTGCTGAGAGTGCGTCCAAATGGACTTGGGGCGCTGCTGCCGTAGCTAAGCATTTCTATTTGCGCCTCATCTACAGGCCCCCGGTAAGAACCGGAAACCAGTGACGGCTCTTGTGGAGCCATGAAAAGGATTGTTGTGAGTGTGAGTGTAAGCATGATGTGTTATTTGAGTCAACACATCTGCGGCTACAATCAGCCCAACATTAGACTTTTCCCTTTAAAATAATGAGCTAAATACGGTGTGTATCTCGTCGCGAGGCATAGACCCCACCACATACACCTTTTTCAGCGGCGGATTGCCCTCAACCATGCGGATGCCGCCGGTTTCGCTGAATTTCGCCAACGTAATACTGTTGGGGGATTGTGACACACCACCATTGTTAACGCCGCTCGTCTCTGAGTGCTGAGCGACAAACAGCTGATGAATACCATCTGAGAAGAGAGCAACGTGCAAATTACCCATTCCCTGAAACATCCCAAAGGAGTTAAGGACGCGCACGCTCTTCTTGTAGAACCCTGGTGGCAAGTAAAGTGGCTCCGACACTTCGAAATCTAGCGTGATGGTGTTGCTGCCATTAGGACTGAAATCCTCTTCATCAACCAGCGGTGACGACCATTCAACTCCGGCGTGAACCGGTGCGTTATCGATGACCGTTGTAGTTAGTTTCAGCGTTACCTCGCCGGCGTTATCAAACATTGTGTAGGCCAACAACATATCATTACTAGCATCTATCCAAAACTCGGCATCGCCTAGACCGTGAACGGACTCGACAATGTAGTGCACGCAGTCGACTCCGGCAACTTGCTGAAGCACAGGATCTTCTGTCCAGTTAAAGTTTAGAGACAGGGCCCGGCCAAGATGGATATCACGGTATTTAACCATGTAGCGTTGCTGATCTTGGTAAGTAATTGCAACATCTACTGAAGGCGTGCCGAAAACTGTGTCGCCAGCCATCATTGTTTCGATGATTTCTAAATTAAAGAAACCTTGCCCATCAGCACGTAACGCTTCATGAAAAACATGGAAGCCACCGGCCGCTGAATTGCTTGGCACTTTGACTTCGCGTTGAATATAAATATTTGAATCTTCCGGGTATGTGAACTGCGGTGGTTCTGACAAAAAGCCTGCTGCGTTGCCAGGGATATTGCCCCCGCCTACTACTGCATTCTGAGTTGTTACGCTACCAGCATCTGCTTTATGAACTTCTTCACAGGCTACAAACAGCAACGAAACACTAACTAGAGAGAGCCAACGCATTTTAGCGATTCACCTCACTAATGGTGCCGCCAAGTGATGCGGCCAGAGCACGTGAAGTGCTAGACATTTCGTGCGGTTGCACTTCGAGAAAAGCTACGCGAGAACGGAATTCGGCCTTGGCCTCGGCGCTTATAACAGGCGCAAGTTGTAGGCCTGAGCCAGGATTAAAGGGCGCCCAGTCGGATTGAAAGGCAACGCCAAGCACAATCAGTAAAGCTGCTGCGGCTGCATACATCGGCCGCAAGCCAAAGATCTTAGTAGGCCGCGCAATAGTACCTTCCTCAGTAAGTTGCGTATGGACGGCATCCCATAACTCATTTGGAGCTTGTTGGGCCTCGAGCTTATCGACGATCAACTGCGTACAAACACCTTGCCACAATTCTGGCGGTGCTTGCAAATCACCCATAGACCGCAGCTCGGCAATTACTTGCGGAGGCAATTCTGAGGATTGTTGTGAGTTGGTCATGTTAAGTTAGTAGTGTTGAATCATATCCGCGTGACTCTAAGAGTTCACGCAAAGACTGATGCGCTCTATTAAGACGAGATTTTACAGTGCCCAGCGAGCAGCCTTGTACTTCAGAAATTTCCTCGTAGCTGAGATCTTCGATGTAACGTAAAACTAAAATTGCTGCGAACGTGAGATTCATGTCGCTTAAGGCCGACTGAATCAGTTGCTGGTTTTCGCTAACTACAAGTTGCTGATGCGGTTCGGCATCGACGGTTTCGTCGGAGGCCTGCTGCATCATTTGGTCGCCATCAACAGCGCCAACAATTGTGGTTATGCCAGAGCGCGGCGCGTCCATTCGTTTGCGGCGAATATCGATCGCAGAGTTAACTGCGATGCGGTAAACCCATGAAGAGAACTTGCTGCGAAATGCAAAAGCACCAATGCGGCGGGCGATGATTACCATCGTTTCTTGAGCCGCATCTAATGCATCATTTGCATTGCCGGTGACTCGAAAGCACGTGTTGTAAACCCTGTCTTGATAAAGAGCGAAAAGTTGGCGGTACGCTTCATCAAAATCTGCCCCTTCTGAGCTTTGGCACCTCTGAACGAGGGCTGCATCTGAATCTGATGTCACGTGTTACCTCTATTAAGACCTAGCTGGGCGGGCTTTAGTTCCATTAAATAGATACTTTTTCGCTAAGAATAAAGAAAAATCCGACTAATAAGCCGGATTTAAAGGGGTTAACAGGTTTAGTTGGCAAGTAGACCAACGATATCAATGCCCACTAGAGTGTCGCCCACCGCTCCGGCACAACCAACAAAGCATTGAGCTGTAGGCAAGTAGTCGCAGTAGCTGTCAGAAACCTGGAAAAGCTTTTGACCGTTACCTAGCGAAGCTACTTCTTGCAGTGTTTGCACACAAACCTCGCCGGCTGTCGCTTCGTCAGGCATATTTCCCAAAGGATCGACAGGGAACAAGCCCCCGCCGCCCGAAGACGCTGCGTGGTATCTTGAGAAAACGCCTGTGTCGCGCCATTCCATTAGCTCGCTTGCAATAAGAACAAAGCGAATTTGATCGCCAACAGCAATGCCATCGGTATAGCCTTCAATGCCTATCGCCATGTTGCCAAGCGCTTTTACTTTGTGCAGGGGCAAAACTATTTTGATTACTTGCGTAGAGTAGCCAGGGATGACTGAAGTGTAGTTATGACGCTCAGCAGGCAAGCCCATTAATGTGGCGCGCGGAACCTCGGCGAACGTAGCCGCATCGG
>Ga0315321_10003445_pt1 | contig 12296 bp, 13 predicted proteins | sample M180m21515metaG_FD_203464 | JGI IMG/M metagenome (GOLD analysis project Ga0315321, IMG submission 203464) | Ammonia-oxidizing marine archaeal communities from Monterey Bay, California, United States - M1 80m 21515 | ecosystem: Environmental > Aquatic > Marine > Intertidal zone | place: USA... | reverse complement strand
TGTTAACTAAAATTTTATGAAAATTCCACTTTGGTTCAGCTGATTTACCATGATTTTCTTTTGCCCATTTAAAAAGTTCATGAGCATTTTTACCTTTAACCTCTGTTAATGTTGTCAGTGGAAAATTAATATTAAAATTTACTTCACAAAATTCTTTAATATCTGAATTATCATTTTTTTCTTGATTAAATGAATTAGATGGAACACCAAGAACAATCAAACCTTTATCTTTATATAGATCCCACAATTCTTGTAATTCATCATATTGTTTCGTAAATCCGCAATAACTTGCTGTATTTACAACTAAAATAACTTTATTTTTGTAATCATTAAAATCAATTTTCTCACCAGTTATACTTTCTATGCTGAAATCATAAATTTTTTTTTCATAATTTGCTGTTGCTGAAGTTTTAAAAAAAAACATAATTATAGATAATAAAAATATTACTTTTTTCATTGATTAGGTTTATTTGGTGTAAGTAATATTAAAAAATAACCAAATAGAGTTGATAATAATGACCCAGTTAATACCCCAATTTTAACACCATCCATATATTGAATATTTTCAGCAAATGCTAAATTCCCAACAAATAAACTCATTGTAAAACCAATCCCAGTAAGAACTCCAACTCCATAAAAATTGTACCAACTTGTGTTGTTTGGCATTTGAGCTACTTTTAATTTTATAGATGTATAAGAAAATATGAATACACCCAATTGTTTACCCAGGAATAGCCCCAGTACAATACCTAAGGGAACCTTATCTAATAATGATGCAAAAGATAAGCCTTCTAATGAAACACCAGCATTTGCAAAAGCAAATAATGGCATTATACCAAAAGCTACATATGGACTAATTGCATGCTCTATTTTTATTAATAAAGAAAAATCTTTTTCTTTTTTTCTATGAGGAATTGTAATAGCTAACAAAACACCAGCAATAGTAGCATGTATACCTGAGTTATGTGTAAAATCCCATAGGAAAAGTCCAACAATTAAATAAGGGAGGAATTTTTTAATATTATATTTGTTAATTAATAACAAAATAATAAAAGCTAATAACATTAAAGTTAAATATTTTATGCTTAAATCTCCAGAATAGAATAGGGCAATAATTACAATTGCTCCTAAATCATCTATTATTGCTAAAGCAGTTAAAAATACTTTTAACGACAGGGGAACTCTTTTACCTAACAAAGATAAAACTCCTAAAGAAAAAGCTATGTCTGTAGCTGACGGTATGGCCCATCCATTTAAAGTTTCACTATCACCTAAATTTATAAAAACATAAAATAATGCTGGAACAAGCATTCCACCTACAGCGGCTATTATCGGTAATAAGGCTTGCTTAATATTTGATAGTTCTCCTTGCAAAAATTCTCTTTTGATTTCTAGAGTTACAAAGAAAAAGAAAATTGCCATTAAGGCATCATTTATCCAGTGTAATACAGATAATTTTAATCCAATATTATTTACACCTATAAAAAGGTATTTATTTAAAGTGGTAAAATATAATTCTGCTAGACCTGAGTTGCTTATAACTAATGCAATTATTGCAGCAAATAACAACACAAGTCCACTTGCAGCCTCAAGTTTAAAGAACCATTTAAAAGGTTTGGATATATAATTAATCATATTAGCAACTAAATTAGGTCTATAATAAATAGTTTTATATCTTGCAATGTTTCAAATAGGCTGAATAAAACTTTTTCTAAGCCAGGAAACACATTAATTAATGGGGTTTTTAGAGTATCTAGCAAGATAATTAATGCTACAAAAGATATAATTAAAACAATTAAATAAGAGAAAAACTTACTTACTTTATTATTTTTTTTTTTAGATATATCAACAGTTTTTTGTTTTTCTGATATTTTATCTTTTTTTTCGTTATTTATTTCGTTTTTATTTGTTTCTAGTAGTTGTTTTTTTTGAGGTAATATTTCATCTTTATTCTCAGTATTTATTACAACCTCTTTTATAATTTTGTCTTTTAACTGTAATGTTTTACTTTTTTCTTCTTCGATTTTATAAAACCAAATATGATTGCATGATCCACATTGTAAATCTCTACCTTCACTTGGTATCAGCGAACTATCAATTTTAAATTGCTTGTTACATTTAGGACAAGTAATAATCATGCTTCGTTATATATCAGATTTTAATCAAATTTCTTTTAATTTTGGCTTCTTTATACATTGAAATTATCAATAACTACTGTATTAGTAATCGGATCGGAGTGTAGCGCAGCCTGGTAGCGCATCTGGTTTGGGACCAGAGGGTCGCAGGTTCGAATCCTGCCACTCCGACCATCTTTATGACTAAAGCTATAATTTATATACCGAACAAGAATCCTATGCAGTCAGGAAATGCAAAAAAAAATAAATGGGTTTTAGAATATATAACTGAAGATCCAACTAAAAACCCTCTAATGGGTTGGGAAAGTTCCTCTGACACATTAACTGAATTGAAATTGGAATTTTCAACAAAAGAGTTAGCAATTAACTATGCAAAAAAGAAAAAAATTAATTTTGATCTTATAGAACCCAAAAAAAGAAAAACTGTCAAAAAATCTTACGCTGACAATTTTTTAAAATAATAAATGTTTAGATTTTTCAAATTGAAAAAATGGTTTATGTGGTCATGGATTGGATCAATTATCATTTTATCATCTTTATGGGTTCAAGTTAAAATTGATGTCAAAATTAATGAATGGTTTGGTGAATTTTATGACATGATTCAAAAAGCACTTGGTGAACCAAATGCAATAACTATTGAAGAATATTGGTCTAGTTTATTGTCTTTTATAATCTTAGCAGCAATCTATGTAGGCGTTGCGGTAATTGTTAGTTATTTTACATCTCATTATTTGTTTAGATGGAGAACTTCCATGGTTGAATGGTATCACAGTGTTTATGATAGAGCTCGTAAAATTGAAGGAGCTTCTCAAAGAGTTCAAGAAGATACAATTAAATTTTCTAGAATAATGGAAAGTTTAGGCACAAGTTTAATTGAAGCTTTAATGATTTTAATTGAATTTATGCCAATCTTATTTGGCTTAAGTGTAAGTATTCCAATTTTCTTTTTTGGTGACTGGGATTATGGTTTAATTGTTGGAGCTTTAATTTGGTCTGTTGGAGGCACAATATTTTTAATAATATTAGGATTAATCTTAAGATTAGTTGGTATTGAATATGATCTTCAAAAGAAAGAAGCTGCATACAGAAAAATACTTGTAGTAGCTGAAGATGACGGAACTATCAGACCAAAATCAATTGAGGAACTATTCGATGGCGTAAGAGAAATTCATTTTTTAAGTTATATAAGATATTTATATTTTAATATTGGCAGAATTGCTTACCTTCAGGCAAATGTACTATCAGCATATGTTTTTTTAGCTCCTGCTATTGTTGCTGGCGCAGTAACCCTTGGAGTAATGCAACAAATAATTAGAGCTTTTGGTAGAGTTGAAGGTTCTATGCAGTATATTTTAAAAGCGTGGCCTACTATTATTGAATTAGCGAGTGTTTATAAACGTTTGAGAGAATTTGAATCAAAAATAAATCAAGATGAATTGTTTGAAGAAAAAATTTAATGTCGATTGATACAAAATACATTGATCAATTTATTAACATTACTTCAAAAGCAGCATTAGCAGCTTCATACCAAACTGGAAAAAAAGATAAAATTGCAGCAGATCAAGCCGCAGTCGACTCAATGAGGAATGGATTAAATAAAATTAACATGCATGGACAAGTTGTAATAGGTGAAGGAACTTTAGATGAAGCTCCACTGCTTTATACTGGAGAGTTTCTAGGTACAAAGAATGGACCTACTTTTGATATTGCCGTTGATCCTGTTGAAGGAACAAATTTTGTTGCAAATAACTTGCCAGGTGGAATTACTGTTTTAGCAATAGGAGAAGAGGGGAATCTATTCAATGCTCCAGAAACTTATATGAATAAAATAGCCACAGGTAAAATTGAAAAAGGTTTAATTGATTTAGATTTTCCTTTGGAAAAAAATATTAAGAATTTGTCAGAATTTAAAAATAAAGATGTTTCTTTGTTAACTGTTTGTATTCTTGATAGACCTAGACATAAAGATATCATTAATAAATTAAAAAATTTAAATGTAAATGTTAGACTTATTACTGATGGTGATGTGCTAGGTGCATTGTATGTTTCGGATCCAAAATATAATGTTGACATGTTTTTAGGCGTTGGTGGCGGACCAGAAGGAGTTCTAGCTGCATGCGCTCTTGACTCTTATGATTGTCATTTTCAAGGTAGATTTATTTTTGATAATGAGACAGATATAATTCAAGCCAAATCAATGGGAGTAACAGATTTAAACAAAAAGTATGAATTAAACGAAATTGTAAAGGGAGATTCACTTTTTTGTGCATCTGGAATAACTGATAGTGAAATTTTAAAAGGCATAGTTATTCAGGAGGATAAATTTATTAGTGAAACCTTGGTTACCCATAAAAATAGCAATTTTAAAGAAGTAGTTAAAAGTGTTAATTCAATAAATGAATGATATCTGTTTTAGGAAAAAAATGGGAAAAACAAAAAATTAATAAAAATTTAGTTGAAAAATTTAAACAAGATTATGGTTTTGGAAATATTTTATCAAATTTGATCATTTCTAAAAATTATGATGCTTCTGAAATATACGGTATTAACAATAATCAAGAAATAATTAACATATTTAAGGATGATTATGATTATCATAATGCATCCTTTATTCTTTTAAATGCAATAAAAAATAATGAAAATATTTGTATTTTAGGGGATTATGATGTTGATGGGGCTTGCGCAACATCATTATTAGTAAGATATTTTAATCATATTAATCAAAAACATTTTTTTTATATCCCAGATAGAATTATTGACGGTTATGGAGCAAGCAAAAAACTTTTTCAAAAATTAATTCTAAAAAAACCAAAATTAGTAATACTTGTTGATTGTGGGTCAACTTCAAATGAGGCAATTGAATATTTAAATGAACATCACATAAAATCAATAATAATTGATCATCATGAAATCAATAAACCATATCCAAAATCAAATGCAATTATAAATCCCAAAAAAAAATTAACTAACAAAGAGAATTCTTTTTTATGTGCTACAGCACTAACATATTTTTTTATAGACATTTTAATCAAAAAAAATGAATCAAGTTTTAAATTATCAAACTTTTTAATATATGTATTGCTTGCAACTGTATGTGATGTAATGCCACTTAGAAAAATTAATAAAATTATAGCACGTAAAACACTTGATGAGTTTAACCTGAAAGATAATTATGCACTGAGTTATATATTTAATCAATATAATTTAAAAAAAAAAATAACTGTTGATGATTTAGGTTTTTTAATTGGACCAATAATTAACGCTGGCGGAAGACTAAATTTTTCAAAATATGGTGTTGAATTATTATCTACAGATGATGATCAAATTATTAAAGATAGATCTAATAAATTAATTAACCTTAATAATAAAAGAAAAAAAATTGAAGAAAATATTTTAAATGAAATAAATTTTGATGAGATTACAAATAATAATAAAAATGTTATAATTTATTATAAAAATAATTTGAATGAAGGTTTAATTGGAATTATTGCCTCAAGATTAAAAGATTATTTTAATAAACCTTCAATAGTTATCACAAAATCAAATAATATACTAAAAGCATCAGCTAGATCTACCTCTTCTTACAATATTGGAAATTTAATAAAATCCTTAATTGATCATAACATTATTGATAATGGAGGAGGGCATAATATGGCCGCAGGATTCACTATGAAAAAAAATAATATAAAATTGTTAGATGCGTTTATTCAGAATGATTATATAAAAAAAAATTCCTATAAAGTAAATTCTAATAAATATGATTTAGAGATTTCTTTATCAGCTATTAAAAATAAATTTATGAACGAAATTAATAAATTAGGTCCATTTGGAAATTTTAATTCACTACCAATTTTTTATATTAAAAATCTTAAAATAATTAAATTGAATATCATTAATGATAAACATATAGCAGCTGTTCTGAAACCAGATGTGGGCGCTACAATTAAAACAATATGCTTTAATTGTTTAAATACAAAAATAGGTCATTATTTATTATCCTGTAAAAAAAAGATTAATATTATTGCTCAAATTCATGAGAATATTTGGAATAACAAAAAAACAATTCAATTAAATATTAAAGATTTGATTCTTTAATTTAATAAGTCTTGAAATATATTAGCTTTTAAAATAAAAGACCCTTCAATGGTCCCTTCGTCTATCGGTTAGGACAGCTGGTTTTCATCCTGCAAAGGGGGGTTCGATTCCCCCAGGGACCGCCATATTATGTACCACTATGTTTATATACTTAAAACATTAGATGAGTTTAAGCCGAGAACGTACGTTGGATATTCAACCGATATTTACTCTAGATTGGAAAAACATAACAATTCCAAAGGTGCTAAATCTACAAAAGGATATAAATGGAAAATTATATTTAAAAAAAGGTTTTTATCTAAATCTAAAGCTATGTCTTTTGAATATCATATCAAAAAAGATAGAAAAAAAAGATTATCCATAATAAAAGATCTATAATAAATCCTTTATGAAAATTGCAACAGTCCTTCCTTATAAAGAAAATTATACTTTTTCCAAAGCTCAAGCTGCTGCAATTTGGGTTTGTGATTTTTTCAAATATTCAAAATTCAAAAATACAAATTTTATTTATGGCAACACTAAATCAAAAGATTATCTTACAAAAAATTATGTAAATATAAAAATTAATAATTTAAAATCAAAATTTACAAGTTCGACGAAAGAATATTGTAATAATTTTGTCGATATTGCTGTGAACGAAAAATTTGATATTATTGAAATTCATAATCGTCCCTTAGTTTTTAACTATCTTAAAAAAAAAATTAACTCAAAATTTATTTTATATTTTCATAATGATCCTCTATCAATGAATGGATCAAAATCAAAAGAAGAAAGATTACATTTATTGGACAATCTTGATAAAATTATTTTTGTAAGTAAATGGGTGCAAGATAGATTTTTTAACGATTTAGATAAAAAACTAATAAATAAGACTGAGATTGTTTATCCAAGTATTCACAGAGTCAAAAAGAAAATTAAAAAAGAAAATAGAATTACTTTTGTTGGTAAATTAAATGAGTCAAAAGGATATGATATATTTAAAAATGCAATAATCAAAATCTTGGATGAATTTAATAATTGGAAAGCATATTCTATTGGGGATGAAGATAGAAAAAGACCTATAATAAATCATAAAAATCATAAAGAGTTAGGATTTCTTAAACATAAAGATGTATTAAATTTTTTAAATATATCTGAGATAGCTGTAGTTCCATCAAGATGGGAAGAACCTTTTGGAAGAACAGCGTTAGAGTCATCTTCCAGAGCCTGTGCAACAATTATTTCAAATAGGGGCGGCCTTCCAGAAACTACAGATCACTGTATAATATTAAAAAAACTTACATCTAAAGATCTCTATTTAGAGATAAAAAAACTAATAATAAACTCAAAACTACGTAAAAAGATTCAAAACAATGGATTTAAAAAAATTAAACATTTAGTCCAAAACAATAGTTTACTAATTGATAATATTAGAGGGAGTTTAGTTCAAAATTTTAGTCTTAATTTAATTAGAAATAAATTGAGAATTATTAATATTTACAATACAGGACAAAAAAATTTTCATAGACTTTATAATATTTCATTAGGTAAAAAATTTACAAACGGATTCATAAGAAATGGCCATGATGTTTTGGAAATAAGTGATCGAGACTTCATAAGGCAAAATAGAAATTTTTTTCAAACAAAGGATACCGATAAATTTCAAAATTATTTAATAAATACTTTCAAAAATTACAATCCAGATCTAATATTTTTTGGTCATACCAAAAATATAGAAAAAGATACTATTTTAAAATTCAAAAATTTAAATGACAATCTAATTATTTCACAATGGAATGAAGATCCCGTGATGAAGAGTTTAGGTTATTCAAAAAAAAACATTAAAAATATTTTAAATTACTCAGATATAGTTGATCACACATTTATTACTACTAATCCTAGTGTTCTTAAAAAGCAGAATGCAAATATAAAGAATCTACATTTCTTTTTTGTTCCTGTAGACAAAAATATAGAATGTTTTGATGTATCAAAAAAAAATCCTTTAAAGGATTTATTTTATGCAATGAGCCATGGTGTAAATCGAGCAACACTTAAAAAAGGCAAAAATGACTCTAGAATTTATTTTTTGAATAATCTGATAAAAAAATTGGAAAATATTGACTATGATTTCTATGGTTTTCAAAATAAAGAACCTATTTGGGGTAATGAATTCTATAAAGCATTAATAAATTCTAAAATGGGATTAAATTTAAGTAGAGGCCTTCCTACAAAATATTATTCAAGTAACAGGATTGCATCATTAATGGGTAATGGTCTTCTCACTTTTGTTGACAAAAAAACTAAATTAGATGACATGTTTAACAATAAAGAAATTGTTATGTATGATAATATTAATGACTTATCTGATAAAATAAATTTTTATAAAAAAAATGATAAACAAAGAGCTAAAATTGGAAGTGCTGGTAAAAAAAAATATTTTAAATTATTCGATGAACTTAAAACTACAAAATATATTATAGATAAATCTTTGGGTAAAGATACTAGACTGTATTAATGAAAGTTTCTATTATAGTTCCAACTTTTAATAATATTAAATATCTAAAATTTTTTTTAAAATCTGTAGAAAAAAATTCAAAATATAAACATGAAATTATTTTACATATTAATGATGGGTCTGATGGTACGCTAAAATTTGCCAAAGAAAATCATATTTCATACACTCATAGCAATCAAAATATAGGTTTGTGCAGTTCATTAAATAATGCTTCATCTCTAGCGAGCACGAATTATATTTTATACTCACATGATGATATGTTTTTTTGCTATAATTGGGATGAGTATCTTAAAAATGAAATTAATAAATATTCAAATAATCTTTATTATTTAACGGGAACAAATATATCCGTTGACAAAGGGTTAATTAATTTTGACTGTGGATCTTCACCAGATAATTTTGATGAAGATAAATTTAATAACTTTTGTAAAAATGATAAATCAAATGATTTACAAGGATCACACTGGGCACCACATTTAGTACATAAACAATTATGGGATAAAATAGGTGGATTTAGTGAAGAGTTTAATCCTGGAGATGGTTCTGATCCTGATTTATGTATGAAATTATGGAAAAATAATGTCAGAATCTTTAAAACAATATCTATGTTTAAAGTCTATCATTTTAGCTCTATTACAACTAGAAAAAGTAGTCTAGTTCTAAACAATGGTACTAAAACCTTTCTTCTTAAATATGGATTTAATCCAAGATATTTTAGAAAATACTACCTAAAAGGAAATGGTTTGATGCCATATGATGGTGAATTACAAAATCCAAAAATGAATTTTAAAATGTTAATAGATTATGTAATTAATAAAGCTAAATTTTTTTATTATAAAATTATTAATTAATTTTTATTTTATGCAAAAAAAAATTGTTACAAAGATTTCAGAAGGATTAGGTAATCAACTTTTTATGTATGCAAATTCTTATTCACTATCAAAAAAATTTAATTTAGAATTTTTTATTGATCCATACAGTGGTTATTATAAAAAAAATATCTATCAGTTTATGCTAAATAATTTTGATATTTCATCTAATATTGCTCCTTCAAATTGGGTTTTTGCTAACGAGTATCGTAATATTCTTAAAAAAATGTACATAAAAGCAGACTTTTTTAAAAAAAATAAGTCTTTTTTATTCGAAAAAAAAAAATTTGATAAGTCTACATTTTTTAATCCAGTCGATATTGATAACACAAATAAAATATTTTACCTTGATGGTAATTTCGAGTCTGAAAAATATTTTATAGACTATCGTAGTGATCTATTAAATGAATTTTCACTAATTGATAATAAATTTTATGAAAATGAATATTTAGATTTAATCAAAAAAAATAATGTTGTCTCAATATGTGTTCGTCAAAACCGATTTTCAGAAAGAGTTATTAATAAATATAACAATATATCTCGTACTAAATCTGACAATTTTGTTAAAGATACTATCGAATATATCTACAGATCAATAGATTTTATTAAAAATAAAATAAAAAATCCTAAATTTTTACTTTGGAGTAATGACTTTAAAAATTTAAATCAATATTTTCCTGCTGAAAATTTTATTTTTGTTGATAATAAAAAAGATAAGATAATTACTGATTTTTACTTATTAACACAATGCAGAACTTTTATAATAGGACCTTCAACATTCAATTGGTGGGGTGCTTGGCTTTCAAATTCAGAAAACAAGATTTGTATTAGACCAAAAAATCTCAATCCTTCAAACAATATAGATTTCTGGCCTGAATCTTGGTTGGCTCTTTAAATTTTAATTTTATTTAAAGGATTATTCTTAAATAAGTTTGCCTCTTTAATATATCTCCTTACCATTTCAGTCGATTTATGACCAGTCATAGCCATTATACTTCTTTCCTCGGCCCCAGACTCAGCAGCACTAGTAGCAAAACCAGATCTCAAACTATGACCTGAATAGTTTTTGCTATCTACACCAGCTAAATTTAAATACTCTTTAATTAAAAGTGCAACTGTTTGATCTGACAATCTATTTTCTAATAGTTTTAACCCTTTTGAAAACCTTCTGAATAAAGGACCTGAATTAATTTTTGTAATATTTAACCATTTTTGTATTGATCTCACGGGACAATATTTTGCATTATTGAAGTAGGGTAGTCCCTTTAATAAACCTTCACCAAATTGATCTGTTTTGGATCGTCTTAAGGTGATTTTAAGACCCTCTGTTACAAAATCTAAGTCATCACAATTTAATGATACAATTTCATTCCTTCTAAAACCGCCTGAAAAACCAATCAATAATATTGATCGATCTCTAATTTTTTTAATTTCATTTATTTTTTGATCATCAATTACATTAATAATTTGTTTTAAATTATTGATTAATAATGGTTTTTTACCTTTTTGATTACTACCTTTTCTTCTTTTAATTCCTAAGATATTTTCAATTATTAAAGGGTGTTTTGTATCTAAATAATGACCTTTTAGCTTATGAATAACTCCTATTGAAACCAATCGTCTTTTTAAGGTGCTCATTTTAATATTTTTTGTTGATAAATGAGTTAAATATAATGAAATAATTTTAGGTTCTGAGGGAAGTGATTTAAATCCATTTTGAACACAGAATAATCCAAAGTCATTGAAATCAGATTTATATGCTCTTACAGTATTATTTGCTTTTGAGTTTTGTAAATTTATTACTGTTTCTTCTTGAAGAGCTTTAATATCTGTTATTATATTGTTCATATTTATTACTATTGATAACCATTAATTATCGTTAGTAATAATATAATAGATTTACAATGTCAATAAGAATAATTTAAAAATAATGATTAAAGATTCTCAAGAACACCTTAATGAAGTTAATGAAACTTACTTCCAGCATATGCGGATAGCCTTTAAAATTGGTTTTACAATGCTTGTGACTGGAGTTTTTTGTCTTATACATGGGTTCATACCAAGCCTTTTTAAAAAAACTGGTAGCAATCAAATAGCTAAAATGTACGAGATGGTTTCAAGAAACTAAAATTTGTTAAGTTAATAATATCAATAATTTAACTTAATTAATTAAATTAAATGATTAGAAATATAGAGCGAAAAGACAAAGAAAATTGGATAAAATTGTATTGTGGATATGCAAAATTCTACAAAGTGCCTATGAATCAGGATATTTTAAACACTTTATGGGAATGGATTCAGGATGATAATCATATTGTTAATGGTATTTGCTTTGAATTAGAGGGTAAAATTGTTGGAATTGCTCATTATAGAACAATGCCAAGACCAATTAAGGGTCAATATATTGGTTTTTTAGATGATTTATTTGTAGAGCCTGATTTCAGAGGTCAAAAAATAGCTCAAAAGCTTATTAACCATCTAAAATCCTTATCTAAAGCCAATAATTGGGATGGAATTCGTTGGATCACCCACTCTTCCAATGAAAATGCAAAGAAATTATACGATAAAATAGCCAGTAACACAGGTTTTGAACTCTATGAACTTAAAGGGGACTAAGTTTCAGCTAAAAGTCTGGAATTATTTGAAGAAAATACCAAAAGGTAAAGTTAAAACCTACCTTGAAGTTGCTAAAGCCATTGGAAA
>Ga0315321_10003444_pt1 | contig 12298 bp, 16 predicted proteins | sample M180m21515metaG_FD_203464 | JGI IMG/M metagenome (GOLD analysis project Ga0315321, IMG submission 203464) | Ammonia-oxidizing marine archaeal communities from Monterey Bay, California, United States - M1 80m 21515 | ecosystem: Environmental > Aquatic > Marine > Intertidal zone | place: USA... | reverse complement strand
TGTCTATGTGATGCAACTTGTGGTTGTAATGCTGATATCTGTAAAGATCAAGTACGTGAAATGAGTTAAGATTTTTAAAAATTATTCTCTAATTTTAAAATAATATTATGTGTGCTGGGAGTAACCCTCCTTCTGTTTTCACGATATTTCGCTTTGCAGCCTACCTGAACCTGTAACAGGCACCTATGGTTCTGTTTGGCTTTGCTCCATGTGGGTCGTCTGTTTCATTCCTTTTATGGAAACCTCAGGTTTTCACCATCACTGTGCGCCATATTGGATTATTTTCTGCTCCGTTGCCAACCATCTCTGATTATCTATCTCCAGATCACATTTCCTGTTTGGAGGGAGGAGTTTCCTCTGCCGTAGCAGCGTGTCGTGCTCCAGCTCACATATGATTTAGTATTTTTTTATGTGATTTGAATATTACTTTGCAGGTTTTGTGCCTATTATGAACAATGTCCCAAATTCTTTTTTCCATTTTTCATTACCTTTCAAATCTTTGATTTGTTTTGTTTGTGTAATAAAACCTGCATTTTTAAAAAACTCTTTCCATTCTTTTTTTGAATGTAAGTGCATTTGAATTTTCATCATTTCTCTCCATTTTGTTGTCGCCTTGTTATCTGTGTAAAAATCTGTTCCACAGAAAAACTGTCCTCCTGGTTTTAATAATTTGTAAATTTTTTTAATTACTTCTTCTATTGAATCTGCATAATATATTGACTCCATTGCAAAAATAAAATCAAACTTTCCTGTATACTTCCATTCTTCTATGTCTGTATAAAGAAAACTTTCTTTATTATTTTTTATTTTTTTATTTGCTTGACTGATCATTTTTTTACTTTTGTCTATTCCTACTGCTTTTTTACATGTTGAAATATCTGCAATGTATCTTATTACCCAACCATTTCCACACCCTACATCTAAAAATGAAAAAGGTTTGTTAAATGAAATTTTTTTCAAAAATTTTAAAACATTCACTCCGTGTCCTTTCTCCATTGATTCTGCTTTCCCATTAATTGCCCACTCATCAAATTTTTTACTTACATTATCCATGGTTACTCTATTTTTTTTATTCCATTATAATCTTCTTGACACTGATCATTCATTCGAATAAATTCTACGTGTTCTTTATAACTAATTTTTCATAAATTATTTTGAAAAGAAATTGCCTGATGAGTCATGTAGAAATTGTGGTGGATGTTTAACTTGTGCAACAAATTGTTCAAAGTGTTTTAAATCTACATCTATGGTTTGTGAAACCTGTTCTACATTGACTTCTAAACAATTTCATTCGTTATGTATGTCCAAATCGACCAACCATAATGTATCTGTGCCTGAAATCATGCCTAGCTTCTGCCTCCCTGCAGTTGCTACGGCATGATCTTTTTAAAATAATGTGTGGTTAGAAATTTATTGGTAATTATTTCCCTTTGACTAAATTGAATAACTGTCTAACTGCTAATTTTGGATGATTCATTGCTAATTTGAGCATGTTTGATAGTCCAAAATCTGCTTTTATAAAATCTAGAAATTCGTCTGTTTTCAATTCCTTGATTATATCTAATTCTTTATCCCACTCTTCGTCTGATAACCCTATCCATCTATCTTGAACTTTTCCTGCAGAATTAATTTTTGATTCAATTGCATTTCTCCAATTCTCTTCATATGGGTATAGTGATTTTTCGTCTGTTTTTTGATTTTTAATTGCATTTGATGCAACTTCTCCTGCAACTCTTCCAAATTTTATTGCATATCTAATTCCTTCTAAAACTAAAGGGTTTGCTTGTCCTGCAGTGTCTCCTACTAAAATCAAATTATTAAAAACTGTTTTTCGTGATAATCCATCATTTGGAATTAATCCATAATGAAATTCTATTGGTGTAATTTTACCCAATTTTTCTATGGGTCCTAATTTTTTTTCTATTATTTCTTTTAGTCTTTGAGTTGGATCTACATTTGATTCTGGTTTTCCTACACCTACACCTATTCTGACAATATTATTCCCTAATGGGAAAATCCATGCATATCCTGCAGGAGTATATTCTTGTCCTACCATTAACCACCATGTTTCTGAATCTACATTTTCTACTTCTGCTTCATATTCTGCCCCTGCTCCAAACCTTTCCCATTGTGTAACAAATCCCATTGCTTTAGAAATGGTAGATGTGAATCCTGTGGCATCAATAATTATTTTGGAGTGGAATGTAGTTTTTCCATTTACTCCTATACCTGTTACTCCCACAATATCGCTTTCATTATTTTTAATTACTCCATTGATGTTAGTTTTGACAAAAATATCTGCGCCCATTTTTTCTGCTTCATTAGCTAACCATCGATATGTTTTTCTTACATCTAATACTGCAGCTGTGGCTACCGAATCTTTTATTGTAACTTCATTATTTGGTGATGAAAATGAGAAATTTTTTATTGGATTGTAACAATTTTCTGGAATCCCAAATTCCTTAATACTTTCAATCCATGTAACTCCGCTTGTTCTGACTGTTTCTGCAATTGACTCTTCTTTTTCAATTAATGCTACTTTGACACCTTTTTTTGCTGCTGCATATGCTGCTGATGATCCAGCTGGACCTCCACCAACAATCACTAAATCATAATGGTATTCTTCTGACAATCAATTTCAATAAATATTGTCTGTGATATATTTTTGAGGATATCTTAAACTTCTATTTTTTTAATACTGGTTCGCCTGTAGTATCATTTTCTCTTTCTACGTCAAATGTTTCCATGTGCTGTGGATCTCTGTGCATATAACTATGAGTTTCTCCTTTGGTTTGTCTACAAAATTTTGAGTGGATTGTTTTTTGCACTTCTAATGTTGTCTCATTTTCATGAAATAGTCGTTTTCCACAATCTTCACATCTAAATTCAGGCATAATTCTTGTAAATTTCAAATCTATTTACATGTTTCAGAATTATTTTATGGCTGATCCGTAACGATAATCCTAAACTTTAGATGTTTCAAAATATTTTATATTTTATGTCCGAATTTGATCTAACTTCTTTCTTGATGTGGGGTGTGATTACCGGAACTGCTATGTTGGTATTTGGATTTTCATATCGTAGGCTATTAAAAAGAAATAATCTTATTTCTTAATTTTGGGAATTGATCTTTTTAATATATTCTATAATTCCTGTGTAGTCTAAATCTCCTAATCCTTCACTTATTGCATTCTTGTAAATTTCTTCAGCTTTACTTATCATTGGTAATTCTATTTTTGCATCTTTTGCTGCATTTGTCATGGTAGTGATATCTTTTTTTAAATTGGCTAGTGTAAATGTTGCATCATAATTCCCGTCTATCATTTTGAATGCTTTATTTTCACTCATCCCTGTTTTAAAATATGTTGAATTCAAAACTTCTAAAAAGATCTTTGGATTTACATTTAATTTTTTTACTAATGTAATGCCTTCTGATAGTGATAGCGCTAACATTGTAATTTGTAAATTCATGGCAAGTTTGATTGAGTTTGCAACTCCTTGTTCTCCCAAAAAAAATACTTTGTTTGCAACTTTTTCAAATATTATTTTATATTTATCAAAAATAGTTTTTGATCCTGATGCCATCATTACTAATTTTCCCATAATTGCAACATTTGGCCCTCCCATAACTGGAATTTCTAATTTTTCAATGTTGTTTTGTTGAAATTCTTCTGCAATCTTTTTTGATTCAATTGAATCAATTGTACTCATATCTGCAACTACTAATTTTTTATTTTTACTTTTGATAATGCCTTCTTCTCCAAATGATATTTCTCTGACTGCAATTGCATCTTTTACTATGATTAAAATTAATTCAGAATTATCTGCGACTATTTTTGGTGAATCTGAAACTTTTGCACCCTTTTGTTTCACTTTGATTGTTTTTTCTTTTGTTCTATTGTAAACTACAACATCATGTCCTAAATTTAGTAAATTAAGTGCTACAGCTTCTCCTAACATACCAATACCGATAATTCCTATTTTCATTGATTCATTCCCTTGTTATTGTTGTAATTAATGTCGTTCTTCATCCTGTATTTCCCATTGAGCATTACCAAATCTTGAAACTGCAAACTCTAATTGTCCTATTGTCTTATCTCCTTTCTTAACTTTGGCAAAATCAAATTTTTTCATTCTAAACACTTTCTCCTTTGGTTTGTATCCTCCTTCAATTACTTTTATTTTGAATTTTTTACTTGCTTTTATGATCATCCGTCTTGCAATTTGAACATCACCCATCCATGAAAACATTTCAAAATCTCCAAAATTTTTTGTTGTAATTTCATAATCATATAATCTTGCTTCAAGTTTATTGTTTTGTATTTTTGATTGTTCATTTAACCATTCTACTATTTCCTTCCCGTGTCCTTTTTGAACTCCAAATGTTTCAGAATTTCCCATACCATTCTGGTTTTGATATTGATACATAATAATCATTTTCACACTAATGTTAAACTAAAATATTGATTGATTTCTATAATTTTATGCTCACAATTGACTGTAAGGATGTTTCATCTGTCCAAAATGAATTACTGGTTTATGTTGCAGATCGAGTTGAAGCTATTCCCACTTTAAAAAATAAACAATTCACATTATCTACTTTGGATGATGATGATATTTTGGATATTGAAGTAGTAATTTCAGCAATTAAAGAATACTTTGATTCTATTGATGAAGGTTCTAATTTTGCTGTAATTTCTAAAAATGAATTTATCAGTATCACTTCTGTAAATGGTAAAGTGTTGGAAAGTAGTTCTAATTCTCAAGATGGAAATATGTTTTCATGCACTCATTGTGGTTTTATTACACAATATCAAGTTGAATTAAATGTTCATATGAGAATACATTATCTATAATTTTTTTATTGATTTTTAACATGATCTTTATAAGTAATTATTTTAGTTATTTAATGTGAAAAAATCTTCAAATTCTAATCCCACAAAAGTTTATTGTGAAAAATGTGATTTGATTTTAAATTCACGCATAAAATTTCTAAAACATCTTGAAACTCATTCATCAACAATTCCATGTGATGTTTGTCCTATTGATGTCGTGATTGATAAATTTGTAAATATATTCCGAAGAAAATCTTCTCAAAATCTCAAATAGGTTTTTTTAAGTCATTTAATTAATTCTGATTAATGAAGAAAAAAGGTCCAATTTTAGGAATAATTATAATTTCTATAATTGTTGGAATTGTTGCATCTGCATCTTCATCAAATGAAACCTATGATCTTGATATGACTAGAAATCATGGAAGTATTTCTACTGCAATGGGTTCTCCAATTTTAGGTGATCCTGATGCCCCTGTTACTATTGTTGAGTTTGGTGATTATCAATGTCATCAATGTCATAATTGGTTTCTTGATACTAAGCCTATGATTATGCGTGATTATATCGAAACCGGAAAAGTAAATTTAGTTTTTGTAGATTTTGCATTTCTGGGTAGAGATTCTCCAAAAGCAGCTGAAGCAACATACTGTGCTGATGATCAAAACAAGTATTGGGAATATCATGATTCTCTTTACACTGCACAAGAATCCAAAATTGATAATGGTTGGGCAAATTCAGAAAGATTGAAAGCATTTGCATTTAACTTGAACCTTGACATGGATTTATTTAATGAATGTCTGGACTCTGGAAAATATTCCAAACGTGTACAATACAATTCTCAAGAAGCTAGAGATAATGGTGTTAGAGGAACTCCTGGATTTTTTATTATTGGTCCTGATTTTCAACAACATCCTATTGGTGGTGCACAACCCTTTTCAGTATTCCAGAGAGTTTTGGATACTATGATCTAAATGTTAAAAATTCTTAAACTTATTTTTTCAAATTTTATATTTTTAATATTATCTTTAATTATTTTTTCATCTATGGTGACTGCTTTGTTATTTATTTCTGAATTTATTTTCTTTGAACCCTTCTTTGTTACTCATATTCCATCTGGAAGTGAATTTGGATTTAGTTTAATTGTAATTCTTTCTATATTGTCTGCATTAGTAATTCCTATGAATCTTTTTAGAATTATCCGTCTAAAGAATTCTAAACAAAAAATTGGTGGAAGTATTTTTGGATCTATTGTGGGATCTATTGCTGGTGCATGTAGTTGTGGCCCAATTGGGTTTGCTGTGATTTCAACATTTGGTTCTATTGGAGCTACTGCGACAGCATTTCTTACAAACTATGAAATTCCAATCAGGATGCTTGCTATTGTGATCCTTGTCATCACTTATTTTACTACCGTTAAATCCCTGAAAACTGAATGCCAAGTAAATTTTTAGTAAGAATTGATTGAAAATTACCTATTAGCCAAATTTTTGTAACCTTAGATTGTATCATCTAGTCTAATTATTGGTACTTGTGACAATAATTTATGTTCCAATACGACCTAGTAGACGAGATTCTGATCTCGATGAAATAGAAGATTCTGAAGATTGATTTTCTATTCCCATTTTATCTAAAAATTATTTTCCTTCTGTATGGAGTTCAGATTTTTATTTGCCCTTTTTAGATTGGTTTGTATGCAAAATTGGAATCTTTTTGTTGGAATGTTTCTAATTTCTAGTCCCATTTTATTTGCAATGATCGCATTTCCAGATTCTATTGCTTGGAGTTGGAATGAAGGTCGAGGCGGTTACTTTTTTGCTTTAGTTTTTGTAGTCGCTGAATTAATTGGTTTGAAAATAATTATTTCTAAAAAAAGATTACTTGCTTTAGTTCCTATTTCGTTAATTACAATTTCATATTTAATTTCTTTAGAATATGGTTTAAGGGAATTTTTAATTGAATCTGCAACACAATTTAATGTTCAACTAATTTATTCCTGGACTTGGATGTGGGATTTCATAGTAATGGCAATCTTCATTGTAATTGGATTGACTATATTTTTTGGGAAACGCTGGATTAGAATTGCACCTGCGGCACCAATTTTCCTTAGTGGAACTGCAATAATTCTTTCATTAGATGCATTTTTCCCATATGATACACTTGGCCCATTACAATACATTGTTCCTTATTTTGTTCAAGCTAACGTTTGGATCATTACTGCCCTTGATCTTGGAACTGCAATAGCTCGTGATAATATTATGTTTTTACGTGGTGATCATGGTTCTATGGCACTACAGGTTTTCTGGCCTTCTGCAGGAGTTCATAGTATTATCATTTTTTCATTAGTAATTGGTGCATTTATGTTGAAAATGAATATTCCAAAAAATCGTAAAATTATTTATTTTATTATAGGTATTGCAGGAACCATAGGAGTTAATTTAATTCGGATTTTTTCATTATCCTGGTACGCCCTTAAAGTAACAACTGATCCTGTTGCATGGGAAGAATATCATAAAATTGCAGGTGAGATAATGTTTTTGCCATGGTTATTTGCTTTCATTTTAGTTGTTATTTTGATTGAATCTAGACGTCTAAAAAAATCTGAATCTGATAATCTAAAAAATTAAGTTTTTTTACTTTAAAAATAATTGGTTATGTCGCTTTGACCTTTTATTTCTGTAAGATCTGCCACTTTTACTCCTAATCTTCTTACAGTTATTGTTTGATTTTCTAATGCCTCTTGCAATAGTTGTTCTGCATATTTTTCTAATTCTTCTATATTGTTTGTTGACTTTTTTAACATTTTAGATTTTGATTTATTTGTTAAATCTGACTGTACAAAATTTATTCCAATTGATTTAAACATCTTATTATTTTTTTTAATTATGCTGTTTACTTGTTTGCATAATTCTTGTAAATTTTCTAATAGAAATTTATAATCTTTGGAATCTTTTTTTAAAGTAATTATTTTACTATATTGTGTACTTTCTTCCTTCTCTTTTACTGGTTCATTGTTAATGCCTCTAATGGCATTAAACATGTAAGTTCCACTTTTTCTTCCAAATTCTTTATTTAATGTAAATATATCTATTTTTTTTAAATCTTGTATTGTTTCTAGATTCATTTCTCTAAATTTTTGTTCTGTTTTTTTACCTATTCCTGGAATCACTCTAATCTTAAGTTGTTCTAAAAATTTTTCAATTTTATCTGGCTCTACAATTGTTAAGCCATCTGGTTTTTGATAATCTGAAGCTATTTTTGAAATTAATTTATTTGGAGAAACCCCTATTGAACAACTTAGTTTTAGTTTGGATCTTATCGTGTTTTTAATCTGTTGAGCAAGATGACTTGCTTTTTTAAAATCTTCTTCTACTCTTTTTGTTACATCCAAATATGCTTCATCCCTTCCAACATATTCAAAAATATCTGCATTTTCTTTCATTATTTCCATTGCCATTTTAGTCATTTTTGAATAATATTCAAAATCTACTGGTAAAAACACTGAATCCTCTCTTTGTTCAAGTCTTTTTTTTGCAAATGATATTGGTATTCCTGATTTTACTCCATATTTTCTAGCTGTATAGTTTGCAGTTGCAATTGCACCACTATCCCCTCCTCTATCTGAAAATACACAAACACAGACTGGTTTAGTCTTCAATTCTGGTTTCCTTACTTCCTCACATTGTGCATAAAAATAATCAAAATCTATGTGGAAAACTACTCTTTCCAATACTTGTACTTGTTAATTTGCTTATTATTGTATTTTGTATAATTTCTACTTCTAACCTATTTTCCTTATTAAGTCATTTATTGATTTTAAAAAATTTGATTATTATGTTTAAAACTATTTGTTTTCAAAATTATTTTTTTCCTATCACAACATCTACTTTATAGTTTAAACTTGCTCTATCATAAAGTTTCAAATTCCATGGTATGAATGATGGTTTTTTAGTTTTGTTGGTAATTTTAAATTTTAATTGTTTTAAATTTTCACGTAATACTTGTTCATTCATTGGTTGTATCACTGAACTACCTCCTCGTTCATAATCATATGGATCTGAAATAATGATATGTCCTGATGATACTTGTTTAGAAATTTGTTTTAGTAATATATTGGGCTCCATTAATTCTAATATGTTTAAACCAACTATTAAATCAAATTTTTTATTTTTAAATGGAGTTAATGCAAAATCTGATACAATGTAATCTGAATTATCTTTTATATTTTTTTTTGCTATTTGAATTGCATTAAATGATTTATCAATCCCAAAAACTGTTTCACTTGAATTTGAAATATGTTTTGTTATGATTCCAATTGAACATCCATACTCTAAAACTGATTTTGATTTTGGAATTGATTCTATGTATGATTTAATTATTTTATAAAATTTATTATTTTTATTAGTATTGTATATTTTAGCCCATCTTTCTTCTATTTTTGTTTTATCTATTTTATTCCATTTTAAATTATTTAATGATGATTTTAATAATTTTTTTACTTCTTGACTAGAGGCTAATCTGTATAATTTTCCACTTAAAATTTTATGTTCAGAGATATACTTTTTAAAATCTGTGAACATGATTGGAATTTTATCAATAATTGGAAATATTAATTGACACTTATTACATTCTAAAATTGCTTCATTAATTTCTTCATTACTTTGATAAATTTCTATATTTAATTTGGAATTACAATTTGGGCATTTTATGAATTTTAATGTTGACTCAAACATTTTCTATTTTTCTTAAATTATTTTCAAATTAATAATTTTTGAATTTGTTTATTATTGTGAAATCTTGTTAGATCTGTTTTGTTAATATCTAAATATTGTATTGATTTATCAATAGTATGGATTATCCAGTTTCTGCTGATGAAAACGGTGTAAATTTCAACCCTGATAATATGGAGAAAGAAAAATTATATCATTGCATTTTTAAAAATAAGGCCATGTTAGTATTCAAAGATTCTCAAGATATGATGAATTGTTATGAGATTGAGGAACCTGACTTGGTGGAGCAAATTAAAAAATGCCCTTCTGATAATGACCTTGAAAAATTATTTCAGGATTATTTGCAAGGAAAACACCTGAAAAATTAAATAAAAGATAAAGTCATTTTGCTAATATAGGAATTTCTGATGAGTACTAACAAAAAATCCAATGATGCAGAAGATATTTTATCTGAATTTGATTCTCGAACTAACCCTGAACCAACTCCAGAACCTGAACCAACTCCAGAACCTGAACCAACTCCAGAACCTGAACCAACTCCAGAACCTGAACCAACTCCAGAACCTGAACCAACTCCAGAACCTGAACCAACTCCAGAACCTGAACCAACTCCAGAACCAACAAAAACTAATGAAGAAAGTTCTAGTGTTCAACCTACTGAAGAACGTAATGTTATATTTATTGGAACAAAGCCTATCTTGAATTATGTTTCTGCAACTTTAACTCAACTTTCAACTAGACCTACAATTACAATTAAAGCTAGAGGAAAAAGAATTACTCAAGCTGTTGATGTCTCTCAAATGATTGTAAAAAGAATGGATACTGTTGGATATGTAATTAGTGATGTAAGAATTTCTTCTGAATCTCTTACTTCTCAGGATGGGAAACAACGTAATGTTTCTAACATGGAAATTGATATTTCCAAAGAATAATTTGAGAAATATCTTTTTAATAGTTTTTGCAGTTTCAATTTTTATAGTTATTTTTTTTACTTATGATACATCTTGTGGTGTGGAGCATATGTTTATTCTAAATGAAATAAAAATTTATGAAAAATCATTTGATCCTGAATTTTGTGAATCCGTTCTTCAAAAAATTAATTCTTTTAATGATCAGTGTACTCCTATAATTGAAATTTTAGATTGTGGTTAAGTAATTATGTCCATTAAAAATGTAATTCCAAAATAAATTAATGTTAAACTTAATCCCAATATTATTATTTTATAATTTTTATTGGATATGATTTTTTTGCTCTTTGATGCTAAGAATGCTGTTAAACCTAACCATACAAAATCCATCCAAATATGTGCTAGAAAAACAATCAGTACACCTACAAATGCCCATATCATCATTGCATCTGAAATTAATTTGAATCCTATTGTTATCCACCATATGATAAAAAATGGATTTAATGCACTGAATAAAATTCCTGTAATTATTGGTCCTTGTTTTGGTTTTTTTAGAATGTTCTTCTTTTTTCCTATTATTGTTTTGATTTGTAATGCTGCAAATCCAAAAAGTGTTAGTGCTCCAAAAATTGATATGATTGTTTTGAATTCGGGAAAAATTTCTAAAGAAAATACTCCGATTCCTAATAAAATCACTAATGGGAGTTCTACAATTGTATGTCCTATCGCAATTTTAATTCCTGATCTTATTCCTTCTCTTAAACCATATGTGATATTTGCTGTAAATAGTGGTCCTGGTGACATTACTCCTGATGCTGAAATTATAACAACTAAAATTGTAAATTCTATTAATTGGAACATGATTTTCTCCTAATTGTACATTAATAATCAAAAATTTATCTATACATTGAATCTTTTAGGTGGGTTGATTCTTCTTGTGTTTCTTTTATTGTAGCTTCCGCTTTCTCTGCTTCTTTTTGCAATGATGGTATATCGCAGGATGCTCCTGGAATCAATTTTGACATTGCCATACATAGTTCTGCACTTGATTTGAAATCTGGACCTTTTCCAGTTGTATTAAAAATTATTACAATTACATCTTGATTTGTAATACTTCCTTCGTTAAGTAACATTCCTGGAATTCCTGGAATTGTTCCATGATCTAATATCTTTAATCCTGCCTCTTGTATTTTTTTTCTAGCTGAATCGGTACTCCCTACACCCATCATTTCAGAACTTTCTTTTTCTGATTTTACTGCAACACTACTTACAATTAATTTGATTTTATGTTTTTTTGACCATTCTAACATTGATTCTGATACTTGTCTGTGTAATGATTGATCTAAATTAAGATATGATGAAAATACTCCTACTTTCAAATCTTCATTAATGAAAATTCTTGATGGATAGTTTGGTTTTCCTTTTTTTATTACGCTAATTGGTGGAAATATTTTTGAATCAATTATTCCTCCTAATTCAAATTGTGATGTATGTATCATTGATTCTGTTGCAATTGCACTACTAAACCCTACTGATGGAAAACCATCTATCAAATAACCTTCGTTCAAATTAAATTTTTTAAATTCTTTAATTATAATTTCTGACATTGTTGTTATTCTTGACTGTTTTGGACCGAATAAAGGGTTTATGCTTTTTTATTTAATTTTGAAATTAATGCTGCGTATATGAAAGGTAATGTTGTAGTTACTTCTGCATGTAATGTTGCTTGTCTTGCAATTTTAGTTACTTTTCCCCATGAAATTGCTTCTCTGACTAATGCACCACTTAAACTTCCATCAAATTCTTGTGCTGTTGTAATGTAGAATGCAT
>Ga0315321_10003440_pt1 | contig 12302 bp, 9 predicted proteins | sample M180m21515metaG_FD_203464 | JGI IMG/M metagenome (GOLD analysis project Ga0315321, IMG submission 203464) | Ammonia-oxidizing marine archaeal communities from Monterey Bay, California, United States - M1 80m 21515 | ecosystem: Environmental > Aquatic > Marine > Intertidal zone | place: USA... | reverse complement strand
CGTTTCGGCGGGTGTGGCCGGTCGTCGTCCTGGCGGCGCTGGGTATCGTGTGGCTTGGAGTGCCGGATGGCACGTCGTCTTCGGGGGTAGTGTCTCTCGCGGTTGGGGCTGCGGTCGGGCTGGGCCTGCTCTCGCTGGCAGCGCGTGAGCTGCTGAGCCCTCGGGCACCCAAAGCCGACCGGACGCCTGCTGATGGCGTGCTGTTGGGGGGCTGGGCCGTCGCGGTCATCTTGGGTGTGGCGTTCGGACACAACTTCGCTGCGCCCCGGTATCTGCTGCCCGCCATGGCGCCGCTGGCGGTCATCTTCGGGCGGGTCTGCGGCAGTCGCCTCGACCTTCGGTCCCTGGCTTGGACGGGGGCCTTGGTGTCGGCAGGGGTGGCGCTGGTGTGGTCGTGGTCCGAGCACCGCTTCTTCGATGCCGCCGATGCCGCGGCCCGCTCGGTGGTGCTCGCGCATCCCGAAGGTGGCTGCTTCATCGGCGAGTGGAGCTTTCGGCATCACCTCCAAGAGGCGGGGTGGACCTTCTGTGGCACGCTCGCCGACATGCAGGACCTCCCGTCCGGCAGCGTCATCGCAGGTCCCGTGCACTCATCGCCCGGTGAGCTTCCTGAGGGCCTAGTACCCGGTCATACGGCCGCTTTCGGGTGGTCGCCCATCCGTCTTGTCGACGCCCCAGAGGGGGTGGCTTGGTACGGCGAGTCGCTCGGAGCGCAGCCGGTCTCGTGGCATCCAGGGCCCCTCGAACAAGTCGCCACCTGGACTGTGCCATGACAGACGACGCCCAGGTCGAAGTCCAGGAAGCCACCGCGGACCGGCTGGTGGAGCGCATTCCCCGGTCCTGGGCCACCGTGGTGCTCGCGGGCGTGCTGGTCACCTCCCACATCGTCGTCGGGCTCATCCCCTACACCCGAGGGCGCGCCGAGTGGTGGGAAGTCATCGTGAGTCGACGTGGGCCCCGGCTGCTCGCGCGGTGTGGGGCCATGCGCACCCGAGCCGTCGACCAGGGGCAGCTCTATCGCCTGGTGAGCGCCGCCTTCCTCCACGCAGATACGCTCCATCTGCTGCTCAATGCGGTCTCTTTGGTCGTCGTCGGTCGCGTGGTGGAGGCGGTCTTCGGCCGCGTGCGAATGCTGTGGGTGTTCCTCATCTCGGCCATGTCGGGGGCGACAGCGAGCTGGCTCATCGGTCGCACCGAGACCAGCGTGGGCGCGAGCGGGGGCGTGTTTGGACTGCTGGGAGCCATCGTCATCTTCGGCTGGCGGCACCGAGACGACCTGCCGGAGGACCTTGGGCGCGTGTTCCGTCGTCGGGTCGCCATCATCGTGGTCGCCAACCTGGCTCTGGGCATTCCGCTGCGGTTCATCGATGACCTTGCCCACCTTGGAGGACTGGCGGCTGGCCTCATCGCGGGCATGTTGCTGTCCAACGAGGTCACGCTGGGGGAGCGCCCCACCCGCGGCTGGACCATGGTGCTGGCGGTCTTGCTGGCGGCCTTTGTCGGCCTTGCGATCAAGGGTGTGGCGGCGAACTGGGGCTTGTAGTGGACCGTGCAATCCCAGCGGAGGACAGATGCGTGCAGTGATTCAGCGGGTGACCGAGGCGTCGGTGAAGGTGGACGGCGAGGTCACGGGTGAGATCGGTCCGGGACTGCTGGTGTTGCTGGGGGTCGCTCCTGGGGACGGGCCCGAGCAAGTGGACTGGATGGTGCGCAAGATCACCCACCTGCGCATCTTTTCCGACGACCGGGGACGCTTCGACCGCTCCCTTGTCGACGTGGGCGGCGGGGTGCTCGTGGTGAGTCAGTTCACCTTGTTTGGGGACTGCCGGAAGGGACGTCGACCCAACTTTATGGGGGCGGCCCGACCTGAGCTTGCGGAGCCACTGTGGGAGCTCGCTTGTGAACGCTTCGAGGCGCAGGGGCTCACTGTCGGACGAGGCCGCTTTGCTGCAGATATGAAGGTGTCGCTTCTAAACGACGGTCCAGTCACTCTTGTGCTTGACTCCCCCGACTGATTGCCCGGAGTCTTGGGGCCATTGAAGGCGTTTCTGTCTCCATGTTGGCCTCTCCCGTCCGTTGCGAGAGGAAGTCTTCTGGAGACCCGATGTCCCAAAGCGCGCCCTTCGACCCGGTTGACTCCCACGAAGATCCCGACAGCATCGAGGATGCGCCTGGGGCTGCGCACGGTCCTCTCTCGCAGCCCAGCGAGCGCGGGGTACTGGGGCGTGTGATGCCGCGGTCGCTTCTGGGCCGACAGCTGCTGGTCATAGGCGTGATACTGGGCATCGGAAACGCCCTGCTGTTGGGCAATTTCAGAGACTATGCCTTGGATGACGTCGTCGCCTCGGAGCAGCGCAGAATCCAGGATCTCGCTCGCATCGTGGCCTCGAGACTCGACGCCAGTCAGCACGAAGCCGCCACAGCCTCCGCACCTGGACGCGACGCCTTTGTGGAGTGGAACCGCGCGCCCGCCGAGGCGCAGGCCCAGCATGCGGTGCTCGCCGACTTCGCGCGCACCGCCGAGCTCGACTCGTCGACCTACACGCTGCGCATCAAAGACGACGCCAGCGAGGCGATCTTTGCCGAGCCCGGCCGACCGCACCGCGACGCGCTCGAATTCGTGATGACCAGCGCAACCACCCCGTACTGGCGCCACAACTACACCTACCGTCCAGCTATGGCACCGGCTCTGATCGACGGTGAGGTGGCCGTCACAGGGCGATATGTCGACGACCAGGGTGAGTGGGTCACCGCATACGCACCGCTCAAGAACGGCGCTGGCGAGGTGGTGGCCATCGTGAGTGTGGATGCCCCGCTGGCACTGCTATTCGCCCCCCTCGCGGAGCGACAGTGGCGCGATGCCCGCCTGCTTGGCTTCACTTTTCTGGCCACCTTCCTTGCGGTGGTGCTCATCGTGCGTCGGCTGGGTGCAGGGCTGCGTGGCATCGAAGAGGCTGCGGCGCGCATTGGAGGCGGGGACTACGCCACGCCGGTGCGTGCCTTCGGCTTTGCGGAGGTCGTGAGTCTCGCCCGAGGACTCGAAGGTGCTCGCCGCCGGGTCTCGGGGGACATGGACCGACTCGAGGGCCTGCGACGCACCCTCGGGCGTCGTCTCGCGGAGGCTTCTGAACAGGTCGATGCCCTCGGTCGCCGCCGTCGCGAGCGCTATGCAGATCTGGTGGGCGAGCTGCAGGTCATGGTGGAGGTGGGGGCCCGGCCCCTGCCGGCGCACCTCATCGATCTCACCTACGATCGCCTCGTGGTGGGCATGCGCAAGGAGATCGCTCCTCAGCTCGCCAGTGGGATGGTGGCCCGGGTGGCCTTGGAGACCCGCGGCGAGACCTCCCGCTGTGTCTACGAGTGCACCAACGACGGCAGCTTCGAGATCGACGACATGGTGCACTTCGCGTTCAAGGTGCAGGGCGGCCTTCGCTTGGAGGAAGTCCCCAAGAACGTCGGCAATGTGCTCAATGAGCGTCGCGCGCTCCGCATCAGTCCCAACTCCGACACCGCACTGCGCGTGGCGGTCCGTCGCAGCCAGAAGGTGCGTCCCATCGCTGCGGAAGTCGTCGACCTTTCCAGTGATGGCATCAAGGTCATCCTTCCCATCGGTCACCGCCAGTTCAGTGCCTGGGGCGTGCACCTTGAAGTGGCCATTCGCTTCCACCAACAAGACCCGGCCCTTCGGCTGTCCGGACGGGTGCGCAATTGTCGCCCCACTGCAGATGGACGCGTGGTCGTGGGGGTCGAGTTCGATGCCGACGAGACCCCGTCCTTCGAGAAGCGCCAGCAGACGGTCGCACAGTGGGTGATGGCCGAGGACCGTCTCCAGCGAGAAAGCCGCGAGCGCTACGTGGGTTAGGGCGGCGGGTTTTTTCGGGCGGGCCCTTTAGCTCGGCGGAGAAAACGGCATGCCGTGGGCCTCTGCGACCGCCGCGTATGTGACCTTGCCCCGCGCAACGTTCACTCCGAGGGCCAGCTCCGGGGCGGCCGCGGTCGCGCGCTGCCAGCCGAGATCGGCCAGCATCAGTCCGTATCGGAGGGTGGCGTTGTTGAGCGCGAAGGTCGAGGTCCGGGCGACCGCGCCGGGCATGTTGGCCACGCAGTAGTGCACCACGCCATCCACCACGAAGGTGGGGTTGGCATGGGTCGTGGGGCGGGTGGTGGCCACGCAGCCACCCTGGTCGACTGCAACGTCCACGATGACCGAGCCTTCTTGCATCTCGGCAAGGTGGGACCGCCTCACCAGCTGAGGGGCCTTCGCACCGGGAATCAGGACTGCGCCCACCACGAGGTCGGCCTCCGAGATGGTCTGCAGCAGGTTGCCTTCGTTGCTGAAGACCGTCTTCACCCGGCCTCCGTAGCGGCCGTCGATGTCGCGAAGCGTGTCGAGGTTGATGTCGAGCACGGTGACCTCGGCTCCGATGCCTATGGCCATCTGCATGGCGTTCTGGCCCACGATGCCGCCGCCAATGATGGCGACCTTGCCCGGTGCGACCCCGGGAACACCTCCGAGCAGCACCCCTCTGCCGCCGGCGTGCTTCTCCAGGCTGCGGGCCCCGGCTTGGATAGACAGCCGGCCGGCCACTTCACTCATGGGCGTGAGCAGAGGCAGCCGACCGCCGACCTCGATGGTCTCGTAGGCGATGCCGATGCAGCCTGCCGCGAGCAACGCGTCGGTCTGAGGGCGGTCTGGGGCGAGATGGAGATAGGTGTAGAGCACCTGTCCGTCGCGAATTCGGGGGTACTCGACCGCGATGGGCTCCTTGACCTTCCAGATGAGCTCGGCTGTGCCCCAGACTTCGTCGGCGGTGGCGACCAGCTCCGCGCCTGCGGTGGAGTATTCATCGTCGGACAGTCCGGAGCCCCGGCCGGCCCCTTGCTGCACGAGCACTGTGTGACCGCGCGACACCAGGGCGCGCACCCCGGAGGGCACCAACCCCACACGGTTTTCCTGCGGCTTGATCTCTTTGGGGACGCCAACGATCATCTCGACTCCTGCGGTCTTGAGCGGGCCAGGCAGCTGGCGGGAGGGTCTTCATGAAGGGAACGCTGCTTGTAGCATCCCGGCAGTCGGCCTCGTTGCTACGCGCGTGCGCGGTGTGCAAGATATCCTGATAGAAGTCCTCTTGGAGGTGTTCTCTCTCGGCGGATGGACCTCTATGACCCTCACCTCTTGGGCGGGAAACGGCGATGTGCGGTGGGCAGGGCGACTGGTTACCGGTCATCGAGTCAACGAGTCAACGAGTCAACGAGGCAACCGTCGAGGCGGCGGAATGGCCGGCACACTGGCGCCTCGTCCTTCAGCTCGGGAGCACACTTGGCCGATGGCAGCTCGACGCCCTCGACGGGCACCTGCCCCTCCGGCGACCCTGCGTCCACGGACCGCCCCGACGCCCCCACCGAAGAGGTGCCGCGGAGTGTGGTCACCGACCCGTTGGTGGCTGCGGTTCGCCGCGACGGGCCCACGCCGTCTGACGACCCCCGCCATCCCTTTCGCGGTCGTCTAGAGTTTCCACCCGGCGCCTCATTTCGGTCGCTGTGCGGTGAGCTGGGCGCCCACCTCGACGTGGTCGGCGAGGCCCTCGGAGTCACGGTTCGGCAGCGGGGGCAGCGGGTGCTGCTCGGCGGCGAGGAGAGCGGTGTTCGCCTGGCATCCGATGTGTTGGTGCAGCTGTTCGGTGTGGCCGCGGTGGGTCATCGCCTCACCGCGGCGGATGTGGACCAGGCCTGCCGAATGTTGCGCGCAGAGCCTGATGTGCGGCTTGTCGACCTCTTTCGCGAGACCATTCCCATCGGCTTGGGCAAGAAGCGCATTCACCCCCGGTCGGTGCGGCAGCGCGCCTATGTGCGGGCCATCTCGGACCACACACTCACCTTCGGCGTGGGTCCCGCGGGCACCGGTAAGACCTTCCTCGCGATGGCGATGGCGCTGAGTGCTCTGTTTCAAGATGAGGTCCAGCGCATCATCTTGTGCCGTCCGGCGGTCGAGGCGGGCGAAAAGCTCGGCTTCTTGCCCGGCGACCTCACCGAGAAGGTCAACCCCTACCTGCGCCCCCTGCTCGACGCCCTCAACGAGCTGTCCGGCTACGACCGCGGGCAGCGCCTGCTCACGCGCGGAGTCATCGAGATTGCGCCCATCGCCTTCATGCGAGGCCGCACCCTGTCCAACGCCTTCGTCATCCTCGACGAAGCGCAGAACACCACTGCGGCGCAGATGAAGATGTTTCTCACCCGCATCGGCAGCGGCTCGAAGGTTGTGGTCACTGGTGATGTGACTCAGATCGACCTGCCCCGCGGCACCACCAGCGGCCTTGTCGACGCGCTGCGCGTGCTCGATGGTGTAGGTCGCATCGGTCGGGTGCACTTCACCGACATCGATGTGGTGCGACATCCCCTGGTGTCGGCCATCATCCGCGCCTACGACCGCGCCCCCTCTGACCCCCGCTCGGGACGCCCCCGATGACCTCCCCCGTTGGCAGTGAAGATCGCCCTTCGCGAGGCCGGTTTGTCCTTGATGTGCGGGTTCGCCGCTGGCTGGTGCTGCTGTTGGTGGCGGTCGCCAGCGCGTTGCTGGTGGTGGAGTTCGCAAGTCCTCCGGCGCGTCCCTACGTGGTCGGCGAGGTGGCCAAGCGGGAGGTCCGCACCAGTCGCACCTTCGAGTTCGTCGACCTCGATGAGACCGAGGTTCGACAGGCGGCCGCCGAAGCGCGCGTGCTGCAGGTCTTCAGCCTTGACGGCGAGCTGGGACAGCGCATCCAAGCCCGCGTGGCCGACGCCTTCACTCTGGGTCGACAGCGTCATGGCGAAGCCCTCTTGTCCGCCCAGGCCGAGAGTCGCACCGAGCTCACCGCCGCTGAGCTGGGCGAGGTCTCACAGGCGTTTGTGGCGATGCTGCAGGTCCACCTCGACCCCGCCGACCTCGAGCGGGTGCAATCGCTGGTGTGGACCCCCGAGCTGGAGCGACTCTCTCTGATTCTGATCGACGTAGGGATGCGCGGTTACGTCATCACCGACCGGTCCACGCTGCCGGGGGGCGATGCCGCCATCACGGTGATTCGGCTTGTGCGGGACACGGATGGGCTGCGCCAAGACGAGACCATCCTCCACGACTTCTCGCGGGTCCTGTCACCGCCGGATGCCCGGCAGCGCATCACGCTTCATGCCCTCGAAAACATCGACGGCAGCGATGAAATGGTGAAGTGCGCGGTGGCCATCGCTCGGGCTGCCATCCGCCCCAACTTCTCCTACGACCAGCGCGAGACCGTCGAGCGCCGCCGAGAGGCCTTCTCAAGTGTGCCCGAGGTGGTGCGCAAGGTGTCGCGGGGCACTGCCATTGTGCGACCGGGCGACGTCTTGTCGGCGCAGCAGGTGGCCATGGTTGCGGCCCTCAACTCCACCCGCGCCCACTTCGGCAGCGCACGCATCGTGCTCGCCTTGATGGCGGTGGTGGGACTGCTCGGCGTCGGCATCTTTCAGTACGCCCTCGGCGCGTTCCCCCAGCAGACCGGTCGGGGCCGGGACCTCGAAGCAGCGGCCGTTCTCGTGCTGTTCACTTTGGTGGCTGCCCGCTTGGTGGTGGGGGCGTCCACACCGCTGGGCCATGCCCTCGACTCGGTGCCTCCAAGTGCGTTTTGGTATCTCGTGCCCGCTGCGGGCGGCGCGATGCTGGTGCGCATCCTTATCAATGCCGAGATGGCGCTGATGTGGACCCTCTTGGTGGCCATTGTCCTGGGCATCATGATGGACCAGGATGTGCTGTTCACGGTCTACTTCGTGATATCTGGAGTGACCGCGGCGGGTGCGGTCGCGGGCAGCCGGGAGCGCGTGGCAGTGCTGAAGGCGGGCGTGCTCGCTGGCCTGTTCAATGCGGCGGGTGCGCTTCTCTTGTCGCTGGTGCAGGTGTACCTGGACGACCCCCCGGGCGTGTCGGATGTCGTCGCAAAGCCGCTGTGGGCAGTGGGCTTCGCATTCGCCGGCGGCACCCTGAGCGGCGTGCTCGTGCTCGGGTTGGTGCCGGTCTTCGAGCAGTTTGGCTTCGTCACCGACTATCGCCTGCTTGAGCTGGCCAACCTCAACCACCCCCTCCTGCGGCAGCTCATGCTGCGGGCGCCGGGCACCTACCACCACTCGGTCACCGTCGCGCAGCTGTCTGAGGCGGCGGCAGAGCAGGTGGGCGCAAACGCGCTGCAGACCCGCGTGGCCTGCTACTTCCACGACATCGGAAAGGCCGTCAACCCTAAGTTTTTCATCGAGAACCAGCGCGGTGGACCCAACCCCCACGACAAGCTGGCCCCGCGTACCAGTGCCAAGGTCATCATCAACCATGTCACCGATGGCGAGGCCATTGCGCGCCAATACAAGCTGCCCCAGTCGATCATCGACGGCATCGTGATGCACCACGGCACCGGTCTCATCCAGTACTTCTACGCGATGGAGATGCGACGGGTGGGCCCCAACGAAGAGGTCGAGGAGGGGGACTTTCGCTACCCAGGTCGCAAGCCCGACACCCGCGAGGCAGGCATCATCATGTTGGCGGACAAGGTCGAGGCCGCCACCCGCACGCTCAAGGACAAGTCCCCCGAGAACCTGCGCGGGCTCATCCAAAAGCTGGTCAACGCCACGCTGATGGACGGCCAGCTGGAGCTGTGTCCGCTCACTATCAAGGATCTCTACACCATCATCGATTCCTTCACCGAGACGCTGCTGGGCATCTACCACCATCGCATCGACTACCCTGGCGTGCCGGTGCGAGCAGACCCACGGCCCACCACTGGCGACCGTCCCAGCGGTCCCATCATCACGCTCGAGATTCAGAATCCGCTGGCCCAGAAGAAGGCCGCGCAGGAAGAAGCCGTCCACTCCGCTTCCCCCGTCACGCCGGTCGAAGACGCCGACCTCACCCCCGCGTCCAGCAGCGAGCCGCCCAGCGGTCCCATCGACCCGCAGACCGGGCTGCCCTTCTTTCGTCCGCAGCGCAGCATCACGCCCGATGAAGACTACGAGAGCGCCGACCACATCCCCACGCCCCACCACTGGGCTCGTCGAAAGGACAGCTGAGCATGGACGGCATCGAGGTTGCCTGCCGCTGGGCGACCCAGCCCCCTCCCGGCGCGGACGAGCTGCTCCACCACATCGAGTTGGATGCGCGGCTGCTGTTGGAGAGCATCGACTTGGTGCCCGCTGAGCTGTCGGTGGTGCTGTGCGATGACCCCTTCATCCAAGCCTTGAACCGAGAACACCGCGGCAAAGACGCGCCCACCGATGTGCTGAGCTTCGCGATGCAGGAGGGCGCTGGTGGGCTCGAAGACGACCCCGTGCTGGGCGATCTCGTCATCAGTGTGGAGACCGCACAACGCCAGGCTTGCGCTGCTGGACACACCCTGCTGCAGGAGCAGAGGGTGCTGTTGGTCCACGGGTTGCTGCACCTGCTTGGCTACGACCACGAGACCTCGGCTGACGGCGCAGCGGAGATGCGGGTGGCGGAGCACACGCTTCTTGCCCGGCTCGGCGAGGACGGCGCTGGCCTGATTGCTCGCGTAGAAGGGTAGTCAGGGCGGTGGCACCAACCTCAGCGTGGTGCGCTTCGCCTCGGCTGCCGTGTGGAGGTCGATGCGTTTCATGTCGGCCATGTTGCCGATGATGACGTTCATCCGAGACTTGGGCGTGCGGCCACCATGCCAGGCTCTCCGCGAGAGGCTGCGAGGGGCAGGGAGCAGGGCGGCGAGAAATGCGACCTCGGTGACGGTGAGTCGGGCGGGCTGCTTGAGGAAGTAGGCGGATGCTGCGGGGCCCACGCCGTAGATGTCGTCGCCGAGCTCCACCACATTGATGTAGAGCTCAAGAATGCGCTGCTTGGCGAGCACCCGGTTGAGCTCCAGGGTGTATAGGAGCTCTCGGAGCTTGCGGGCGAGGGTGCGCTCGCGGGTATCCAGGAAGAGGTTCTTCGCGAGCTGCTGCGTGATGGTGCTTCCCCCGCGCATGCTGTCGATGCCCTCTTCCCGTGCGCCGTCGATGGCGGCCTGGATGGCGACCGGATCGATGCCGAGATGACGGGAAAAGCCGCTGTCTTCGGCGGCGAGGACAGCGTGGGGGAACAGGCCTGCGGCGAGGAAGGGGACGAACGACCGGGTGCCTTCGCCAGTGCGTCGGAGGCGCGGCACGCCGGCTTCGTCGGGAGCGGCCCAGGACACCGGTCCGTACTTCAGCCCCTCGACGTCGGGAATGACCCCCTCGACGGCCAGCTGGTTGAAGCGGGGCGTCAGCGACCACGCGCCGTCGGGCCAGGACCAGTGTCCGGTCGCGCCGAGGGTGCCGCGCATGCGGGCGCGTCGGGCTTCGGGGACGGTGTCTCCGAACAGGGCGACGACTGCGGCCAGCGGGGTGTCGTTGAGCTCCAGGTCGAGGTCGAAGGACGCCGACGGCTCCAGCGTTGCGGTGCCCTTGAGGTCGACCTGGGTGTCGCCGACGGACACGTTGCCCTCGACGGCACCGTCTCCGTGCAGGTCCCAGACGACCTCGGCATGCGCAGAGGAAGGCGGGAGGGGGGTGCTGGCCAGGAACGGGTGGTGGAGTACCAGAGCGGGGGCGTCCAAGGTGATGGTGCAGGTGTCTGCGCAGCTGGCTTCAATATCGACCTGCCCGGAGGCGGGTCCGAGCACGAGATCCCGCTGAACACGGACCTCCCATGCGCCGGAGTCGGTGCGCCGCAGCCCCCCGCCAGCGCCTTCCACCGATAGCTCCGGTGCCAGGGTTCCAGACCAGTCGCTGGCGATGATGTCGTCGCCCAGTCGAACCTGGAGGTCTTCAACTTCGATGGCCACCACGGCGGACAGGCCGGGGGGGCCCAGGTCTGCAGCGGACATGCCGGGCATCTCAGGTGTTGAGGAGCCACGCTCTCCCAGCGCGTGCAGGTCCACATCCACGCCGCGCACCACCACCCGAGGTGCGGGGACCAGCTCGATGCGCACCTCTTCAGCGGCCGCGCCCTTCCAGCTCACGCTGGAGAGCTTCACTGTGCCGAAGGTGTCGCGCTGGCCGGTCCACGACACACCGCGGGCGTCCAGCTCTCGCAGCAGCTCTTCACCGGCCCACCAGCGTGCGCCGGCGGCTGCAATGCCGAGTCCGGCCACTGCTGCGACGGCCCAGCGCCTTCGGCTTCTTCGCGCGCCTGCGGACACTCAGAGCTTCAGGATTTTGCGAATGAGATTCTTGAGGGGCTGGCCCACCCACACCGGCAGGCTGTCGCGCTCGAAGGCCGCCTGCTCTTGCTCGGACACGCCCGGCACCCCGCGCTGAAGGGCCTTCTTGGTGTAGGTATAGGCGTGGGCTGGATGAGCGGACAGTGCAATGAGCTCCTGCTCAGCGCGGGCCAGGACTGTCTCGGGACCGCCTTCGGCGAGAACATCCGCCAGGCCGAGGCGCACGGCCTCCGGACCCTTGTGGAGCCCAGCCCCCAGGAGCACCTCGGTGTGGTGGCGCGGGGGAATTCGGGCCATCAAGGTGCGCAGCAAGGCGGGCGGGAAGTGCAGTCCCAGGGCCACCTCGTTGAGCCCCACACGGCCACGTCCCTCGGAGCACACCACCACACGGTCACATGCCCGGGCGACGACGGCGCCGCCTGCAATGGCATGGCCATGGACGGCTGCGACCGTGGGGGCGGGATGGTGGTAGACGCGGGCGGTGAGCTGCTCCAAGAGGTCGAAGAACGCGCGCATGCCGTCGCGGTCGAGCCGGAGCACCTCCTTGAGGTCCAGGCCCGCCGAGAAAGCTATGCCTTCTCCCGCGAACAGCAGGGGCTTGTCGCCGGCCGCGTTGATCTGGCCGAGGATGTGGTTCATCAGATCGGTACCAAGGGCATTCATGCCTGGTCCCGAGATGACAATGGTGGTGTAGGCCTCTGAAGAGGAGGACATCAAAGCTCCGGGCAGGCTCAGGCGGTGTGGCGCACGACAAGGACGTTGCGTTGGCCTTCGCTCACAAGTGACTCAGCGGTGCTGCCAAGCAGCCAGCGCTCAAAGCCGGTGCGGCCGTGGCTGCCGACCACGATCAGGTCCGCACCGCGAGAGGCGATGAGAATGCCGTGAAGCACCGTCTCTCCGAGGACCGCGCGCACGGTGTGTCCGGGAAGGGCGGCCAGCAGGTCGTCGGCGCGGGCGAGGGTACTGCGGACTGCCGCAATCGCGCTTGGGAGGTCTTCGCGGCCGCTGCCGGCAGGCTCCACGGCCACAAGCTCCAGGTCGGCACTGTGGTGGAGGCAGATGCGGGCGGCTTCGCGGATGGCGGCGACGTCGGGGTCGATT
>Ga0315321_10003436_pt1 | contig 12312 bp, 10 predicted proteins | sample M180m21515metaG_FD_203464 | JGI IMG/M metagenome (GOLD analysis project Ga0315321, IMG submission 203464) | Ammonia-oxidizing marine archaeal communities from Monterey Bay, California, United States - M1 80m 21515 | ecosystem: Environmental > Aquatic > Marine > Intertidal zone | place: USA... | reverse complement strand
TGATCGGTGGAATTGCAACCTATGGTAGCGTCGCCGTCCAATATAGTAGCTGGACGGCACTTGATGGCGTGAGCTTCGAGGGCAACGCGGCGTACTACCAGGGCGGCGCGGTGTGGGTGTCCGACACGGACCGACTCAGCGCCACCGAGTGTGTGTTCAGCGAGAACAGTGTCTACAGCTCGGGTGGCGGTGGGGCCATCGCCGCCTACGACCCGGGTGAGCTGCTGATCAACAGCTCGTCCTTCATCGACAACGTGGCGACCTACACCTACGGCGCGGGCATCTGGACCTACTACCCCGCGCTGGTGGACATCATCGACTCCGAGTTCACCGGGCAGCGGGCCTACTACGCGGGCGGCGCGGTCCACGCCTATGTGATGTACGGACCCACCCGGGTGCTGCGCTCCAGCTTCAGCGACAACTCCACCACCTATGGCACTGGCGGCGCGCTCCACCTCGACTACGGCACCCATCCTGTCACGGTGGAGGGGGTGGAATTCGACCGCAATGTTGCGGGCACCCATGGCGGCGGAATCTACGTCAACGACCTCGCAGTGGATATTGTCGACTCCACCTTTACCCGAAACACGGCGGGTTGGTCCGGTGGTGGGGCGCGGGTGGACAACACGCGGGCCACGCGGCAGTCCGCCAGCATCATGCGGGTGACTGCGGATTCCAACACAGCCACAGGCGACGGTGGGGCACTGTCGGTGGCAAACGTGCCCGCGCTTGAGCTGGTGGACATCTCGGCATCTCACAACATCTCTGGTGGTGCCGGGGGCGGTCTCCACACCGTCGACATCGGACTTCTCGAGGCGCTGCGACTGCGGATGGTGGACAACCAAGGCGACTACGGCGGCGGACTCTACATCGCTGACGTGGGGGCGGCCCCCCCGGACGGCGAGCTGGCCGAGCTTTTGCTGCGAAATGTCGTGCTTCAACAAAATAGCGCCCGCTACGGTGGGGGTGTGTGTGTGCTCCAGAGCGTGGATGCGGTGGTTCGCCAAGCCACCATCGTGGGCAATGCAGCAACCGAACAAGGGTCGGGCATCTGCGCCTACAGTCAGGTGATCAACCTTCAGAACACCGTGCTGGCCTGGAATACGGGTGGTGGAGCGGTGGAGGCGCTCGATGAGGTCTCGGCCACGGGCTTCGTGGGACTCTACAATGCATGGCATGGCAACAGTGCAGATGTGGCGGGGGGCATCCTCGACACGCCGGGGTCCACCGATGTGTCCGCAGATCCTCGCTTTGCCAACTCACTGCTCGACGCGAGCTACCTTGATGCTTGGACCCTTGCGGCGGGCAGTCCTCTCATCGATGCCGGAAATCCATCCGAGCTAGACCCCAACGGCTCGGTGTCCGACATCGGCGCGATGGGGGGGGCAGATACGTGGCAAGAGGACTTGGATGGCGATGGGCATGTTGCCTGGCTCGACTGCGACGACCTGGATGTAGCGGTCTATCCAGGTGCGACAGACAGCTGGTACGACGGGGTCGACAGCAATTGCGACGGCGCCAGTGACTTTGATGCCGATGCGGATGGTGTGTCGGTGGACGACGACTGCGACGACAGCGACCCCACACTCGCCGAGGACTGCTCCGAGCCCGAAGAAGAGGACACCTCGGTCGATCCCGACCCAGTCGAAGACACCGGAGAGTCGGTCACCGACAACACATCGAGCTCCGGCGGCTCGTCTGGCGGGGACAAGGGCGGCTGTGCGACGGTCGGCGGTGGGTCGACGTCCGGCTTGAGCGCCATGGCCGCGTGGTTCGTCGCGTGTGTGGGGCTGGCGCGCAGACGAAGCCAAGCCTAGGCTGCCGGGCGTCGTGTTCTGTGTCAGCCGATGGCCGCCTCGATGGCCGCCACTCCTGGGGTGAACTCTTCGGGGTCGACGTCGGCTGCGGCAAGTAGTGTCGCGCCCACCACTTCGGACGTGAGCAGCACTCCCGACTCGGAGGTGTCTCCGGACTGCGGATCGATGGGAAGCCCGTAGTAGTAGCTGTCGTAGCCGCCGATGACTCGGCCGCCTGCGATGCCGGGGCCCACCACGAGAGTGCTGGTGTAGGGCCAGTGGTCTTTGCCGTCGGTGCTGTTGAGCTGGGGAGTGCGGCCCATCTCGGAGACGACCACCACTACGGTCTCGTCGACCAGCGACTCAGTGGTCTCACCGGGCAGCGACTTTAGGGTGTCCATCAAGCCGGTGAGACCCGAGAACAAGGCCTGGAAGTTGGCGCTCTGGATGGTGTCGTTGTCGGCGTGGGTGTCCCAGCCTTGGCCGGAAAAGCCCAGCGTGGCGACTCGCGAGATGCCGCGTGACAGCAGCTCGGCGGCGAGTCCCGCTTGTCCGCTGAAGGAGGCGACGTCGCCCCAGTCTACGATCTGAGCGAGCTCCTCAAGGTCCATCGCGCGGGAGTGGCCGCGAGCCATGGCATCCAGCATGGCGGATGTGTTGCCCCCCGAAGCGGTGCGGCCAAGCTCGGCTTCGATGCGTGCAGCCACGTAGCGGTCGATGCGGGACTGAACCCGGAGGTCGGGAGTGTCGACGGGCACGTCGCTCCAGTCGAGGAGGGTGCCGTCGAGCAGGCTCTGGAGCTGTCCGCCAGTGCCGGTGCGCGTGACGAAGGTGCCGAACTCGCCCGGAAAGCTGGGGCCTCCGATGACCACTTGCGGAAGTGCAAAGCTGGGGGCTTGGACCCCTCCCAAGATGGCGCCCCAGTCGCTGCGGTCCGCGGCGGTGGAGCCTGTCATCATGATGCGCAGGCAGTTTTCGTGGGCGATGGACTGCACCAACACCCCGTTGAAGATGAGCGACCGACTGCCCCAGGTCTCGAAGAATGCGCGCACGGCGGGTCGGTTGTCGTGGTCGACGAAGGAGAGATCGCCAATCGAGGCCAGGCCTGCGTTGCGCTCCATGTCGACAAAGGGATTGGCAAACTCGGCGGCGAAGACCCGAGTGGGGTCCCAGCCGCCGTAGTTGACCACGAACACGTACTTCTGGCCAGATCCGTCGAGGGCGTGGGCCGTGCGGGGGGACAAGCCGAGCATGCCGGCACCCAGTCCCAGTCCACGGAGACCGAGTGGGGCAGCAGCAAGTAGCTGGCGTCGGGTGAGCGAGGGGAGGATGGCCGGCATCGTTTCAGCTCCGCTCAGTAGAACAGGAAGTCGGGGTCGCGGAGAAGTGCCGATACGACACCTTTCCAAGCGACGCGCCGGTCGCCCGACAGGTCGTAGAGGTCGGTCCAGAGTGCGAGGCCTGCCTCGACCTCGGGTCCTTCGACGTCGACGCTCTTGCCGAAGATGCGGCGATGCAGCGCCTGGAGCTGTTCGGCCATGAGCTCGGGGTGGACGTCGGGCGACTCGGTGCCGTCCACGACAGTGAGCAGTCGGGCGCTGCTGGGATTGTCGAGATCGAAGTCCACCGCACTGTCTGCAGCGGCTTGCGCGACCCGTTCGTGGACGAGCAGGATGGTGGTATTGGGCTCCGTGGCAGGCTGCAGAGCAAACACGCCGTCCACCCCGCCTGCTGCGGTCCGTACCCCGTAGGCATCGCTCTTGAGCACGTCGTAGCCGTCGTTCATGAAGCGGAAGCCGGTGAGGTCCACCATGAGGCTAGACAACAGGTCAGCGGACAGCATGCGCTTGTGTAGGGCGTCGTCGGAGGGGCCACCCAACACATACTCATCCGATGTGAGCACGGCGGTGAGGAGTGGACGTACTCGCATCTCGGAGCCGATCAGCACATTCCGCAGGTCGGTGACGTGGTCGAAGTCGTCGACGGTGGCGGAGCGTCCGACGTAGAGTCCGAACATCTGCTCAGCCAGGCAGCGCGGAAAGCGCGGGTCGGCGGCGATCTGGTGGCCCAGCTGGTCGAGCGTGTAGCCGGGTTCTCCGTAGTAGCCGGGGGCGATGCCGGTGGTGTCTTCCCAGCCCTGCTCGCGCTCGGGGTGGTAGTAGGTGGTGTCGAGCATCGAATCGTAGAGTCGGTAGTCGAAGCCGAACAGGTAGCTGGCGAGCGGGTCGAGCGTATTGTGGCACGCCACGCAGCCTGGATTGGTCTGGAGCGCGCTGTTGAGGCTGTCTTCGTCGAGAAGGTTGACGTTGCGGTCAAACTCGATGGACTTGGACAGGTAGTCCTCGCACAGGAAGATGCGACTGATGGCGTTGGCTCGCCCGCGGTTGAGGTTGGACGAGTTGGTGGGGTAGCGCCACCACATGCCGTTGGTGGCCAACACACCAGCGGGAGGGCGACCGTCGGTGTACTGGACGGCCATCCAGCCCGATCCGTCGTCGGGGTAGTCGACAGGAAAGGCCTGAGCGAGGATATTGTCGGCCATGGTCCAGTCGCCGGTGACCGCCTCGGTCCATGGCAGATCGTCCTCGAAGATGGTGGAGATGATGCGCAAGGGCTCGTCGCCGACGCTGGCCACGAAGGCCACCTCGTTGTCGAGTCCGTACTCCGACGCGAACACGTAGTAGTAGTCCTGGCGAGTGAGGAACACTTCGGCGAATTGGTCGCGCACCCGGGCCCCAAAGCGGGGGTCATCCATCCACGCAGCGACCATCTCGGGGTAGAGGTTGGGGTCGGACTCAAGCTGGTCGAGCTCGTCGACGGTGGGCAACACACCCCGCAGGTCGAGGCTGGCCCGACGCAGGGTGGCGGCGGTCGGGATGGGGGCGACAGCGACCTGCTCGTCGGTGTCTGGGTCGTTGTGGTCGACGGAAGGCGCCGGCGGAGGCGAAGGCGCTGTGGCGGTGTGAATGACGCCAGAGGAAGGCGAGGACCCGCACCCCCACACCAGCAGCGCGACCCATGTGCAGCGGGTCAGTGCCATGGGCGCCCCTCCCAGTCGGTCAACGCGGAGAGGTCGGGGCAGACTGTGCCGATGGACTCACCGCGCGACCACACCTCGCCGCAGCCGTCGCAGTCGGGCGGGAAGACCGAGGCGCCCTGGTAGGCGCCCCCATCGAAGAGTACGTCGTACCAGCGATCGTCATCGAGGCGTATCGAGATGCGGCCGGAGGGTTCGGCCGGGCACTCGGCGCCGTAGCCCTCACTGTGAACAAACACATCGTCAAACAGAATGGCTTCGATGCGTCCGCCACCTGTCGATACCGAGCCATCGATGGAGAAGAAGACCTCGCCTTCGGGGGTGGACCGGGTGGACGCCACATAGTCGAGGTTGCGTTGGTCACCGAGCCAGGTGTCCCCCCACTCACCACCTTGCCAGCTGGCCCCGAAGCCATTGGCAGTGAGGTAGATGATGTGCTCGCCGTTGTAGTAGATACCGTCGAATGTGTAGATATACCCGGTGACGTCGAAGCGCTCTCCATCGCTCATATTCACGCCATAGTCGGCCTGCCACCATCCATAGCGGTTCATCTCGTAGTAGATGCTGTTATATGGCTGGTTGTCGATGCCGTATAGCAGCCCCTCGTGGGTGTCTCCCGCGTCGTTGGTGCAGGGGCCGTACCAGTAGTCGTAGCCGTAGGTGTCGGCGTAGGTGGTGTTGTAGAATGGGCAGCCGTCATCGCGGTGGGCCAGCGCGGCTTGGATGGCAGGAAACGCAATGTCGGGGTCGGTCTCCATGGCCAAGGCGAGGGCCTCCGCCAAGGCGGTGTCGATCTCCTCAAGCGTGGCGAGTGGTGTGGAGTCGTCGGCGGGGTCGTCGACCACATAGGGGAGGTCGTCGTCGACCTGCTCATCAGGCACGTCGGTGTCGTCGCCTTCATCGGGCCCGGGGTCGGCGGGACCATCCGACTCGACGGGCACCTCGATGACGTGGTGCATCACCTTGGTCTGGGTGACGCCGATGTCTGAGCCGCAGCCCAAGGCGAGGACGGCCAGGGCCGCGCAGGGGGAGGTTGCATGGGGTTGCATGAATCCACTCTATCAGGCGGGCAGCACCGATCTGATAGATATCTGATGGATATCTGATGGATGTCTGATGGATATCTGATGGATAATTGACTCATATCTGTGGAGCTCAGGTGCCGGGGGTCGCGCAGGTGAGCCAGGCGGCGAGTAAGGTGCGCTCGTCGGGGTCGACGCCACCAGAGGGCGGCATGGTGATGGGGTCTTCTGTGGCGGTGCTCAGGATGGCGTTGGCGTGGGTCCAGGTGTCGTCGACGGTGTCGAAGACGATCTCCTCGGGTGCCCCGTATCGGTCGATGGCGGTGGAGGCATGACAGCCCTGGCAGTGGCCCATCAAGAACCCTTGCCCCCAGGAGCTCCAGGTGACGCGGGGGGCGTCGGCGCAGTCATCGAGGGTGCCGGAGTCGTGGGTGTCGGAGTCGTGGGTGTCGGAGTCGTGGGTGTCGGAGTCGTGGCTGTCGGAGTCGCGGGTGTCGGAGGTGTCCGTGCCGGTGACTTTGCGGGTCTCCGGGCCGCCTCCGCAGGCGAGTAGGACCGCTAGGAACCCGACGCTGAGCTGTTCAGACCGCATCTTTGACCTCCGGGTCTGGTCTACCACGGGATGCCGGTGACCGGTCCACGGGGTAGCCTCCACGCCTCCCAGGAGCTTGCGATGTCCCCACTGCCCGAGTCGCTTTGGTCGCGGGGCGGGGCGCTGCTGACGATGCTGGCAATAGCGGCATGGCTCTCGGTGTGGGCATGTGCGCCGCCTTCTACGCTGCCCGCGCCAGTGCCTCTTGGCAAGGCCAACGGCGTCGAGCTGGGCGGTGGCATTGCCGCGAGCGGAGCCTTCATCGAGGACTGCCGCACCACGGAGAGTGTGGAGCTGGGATCCGAGCTGGTCGGCGAGCCCAGCTGCGAGCGCACCTTGGTGGTGTTCCCGGATGCGGCTCACTGGGGCGTGCTGCCCCTAAATGACCAGTGGGCTGTTGGCTGGCAGCTCGGGGGGGGGCTGGGCACGCCGCGCATCGCCGGCGGCGCGATGGCGCGTCTCGATCTTGCAAAGAGTGAGCGGCACCTGGTCGGTCCTCAGCTCGAGCTCGGCTTTGCCTGGGCGGCACTCGGCATTCCGGCGTCGATGCAAGTCAAGGACAAGGTCTGGCTCTACACCCATCCGTCGGTGGGGCTCCGTATGAGCGGCATGGCTCGGGCACCCATTGGACTCGCACTCGATGTGGGAAAGCGCATGCGACTCGACATGGAGGCGGGCGTGACGATTCCGGTGTCGGGCGGCCTCCACACTCGCTATGACTCGGTGTCTTCGGGACGGGTCTGGTTCGGCATGGGGCTGTCGCGCCGTCGCCGTCTCTGACACGCGTTGTGGCCCATGCTCCAGCCTAGGCCCGTCGCGTTGCCGACCTACGCAATGTGCGCGGTGGGCGGCGGGACGCATTCGCCGCGCAGTGCATTGGCCATCGGGGCTATCTGTTTCACGGCTGCTGCTATGGTGCAGATACGCTTGCTGGGTGGGGAATCGAGCTGCATGCTGCGTCTCGACATCTCGCCCATGTCCGCGAAGAGACTGTAGTGTTGCCCCGTGCAGTTGTGTTGTGGGGCTTCGGCACGGTCCTGTGGAGAGGGAGGAAGCAGTCCCCCAGCTCCGCCGGGACCGACCCAGGATAAGGACCGGCCCGGACCTCACGCTGCGGGCAGCACCAAGGTAAACCGCATCCCGCCGTTCTCGCGGGAGCCACACTCCACCGAGCCGCCGTGGTGACGGGCAATCTCGTCGACCAGTGACAGTCCCAGCCCCACCCCAGGGTCGCCTTCACGGTGGCCAGCGGGGCGGAAGAAGGGCTCGAAGATGCGCTCGCGCTGGTCCTTAGGAATGCCAGGTCCCCTATCGAGAATGTCTATCATTAAGTTATTGTCCGCGAGTCTGTGCCCCAGCTCTATGGGCGGCTGACCGTGTCGTTGGGCGTTGGAGAGCAAGTTGCCGAGGGCGCGCTCCAGAAGCCGTCGGTCTCCCACCACACCCAGCTCGACCTCACCGCCAAGCCAGGTTGCATCGTACCGCTCACAGAGACTGACACACACTTCCGCGAGGTCCACCCAGGTGCGCTCCCGCGGTGTGCTCACCCCGCCTCGAAGCCGACTCGCCAGCAGCACATCTTCGATGAGCTCGTCGAGCTCGCCGATCTCGCGGACCGCTCTTCCGGCCGCTTCGGACCGCTCGATGGGGTCGGCGGCATCCTCCATCAGCGCGAGTGCCATGCGCAGGCGGGCGAGAGGGGACCGCAGCTCGTGAGAGGCATGGGCCAGCACTCTCCGCTGACGGGACACGAGGTCGGCGACCCGGTCTGCAGACGCATTGAACGCACTGGCCACTCGGGCCACTTCGTCGCGGCCTTCCACCTTCACCCGACTGTCGAGCTCGCCCTGTCCAAATGCCAGCACCCCTGCTTGAAGGGCCTCAAGTCGGCGGGTGATGCGGCGGGCGAGCGGCCAGCAGCCCAGCGCAATGGTGCCGAAGATGGCGAAGAACACACCCGCGATGCGCCCCATCCAGCGTCGGGCCCGGGCGTCGACTCCGGTGGCGGCCACCCAGCGTCCGTCGGGAAGGCGAAAGCAGGCTCCCGGCCGGCCAGACGATGAGCGCACCCACGTGGATACACAGCCCTGGGGTGGCGTCGGCAGCCTGTCTCCAACGCGGCCCAGCAGCCGGCCTTCATCGGTCCAAATCGACACGTGAATGCCGAGCTGGTGGGCGGTCTGGATGAGTTCGCTGCGGAACTCGGCCGGGGAGTCAGTGGGGTCGGGCAAGGCGTCGAGCACGACCTGCGCCGCGATGCGCACGGTCCGCGGCACAGCGAGCGCGCGGTCGGCCGCCACCCACACCGACACGCCTGCTGCGATGAGCGTGAGCAGCGACACCGTCAGGAACGACAGGTAGATCTGCACAAACAGCCGCCGCCGCATCTCAGCGAGAACCCGGCACGAACACGTAGCCAGCACCCCGAACGGTCTTGATGTGGCGCGGCCGGCGAGGGTCGGGCTCGATGGCGGCACGGATGCGGCTGATGTGGACGTCGATGGTGCGAGCCAGCCCGTCACCGTAGTCATCGCCTACAGCGCGCGACAGCTGGGTCCGGTCCAGTACGCGTCCGGCCCGGGAGGCCAGCGCCCAAAGCACCTGGAATTGATGGGCGGTCAGTGGAAGGTCCTGCCCGGCTCGCCGGACGCTGAGCGCGGCGCGGTCGATCTCCAGGTCGCCGAATGTGAGAATGGGGGTCGCGCTGCTGCCCCGGCGAGTGCGTCGCAGGACCGCTCGAATGCGGGCCAGGAGCTCACGGGGGTCGAAGGGCTTGCCGAGATAGTCGTCTGCGCCCACCTCCAGGCCAATCACGCGGTCGGTGGGATCGCCTCGGGCGGTCAGCATGAGCACCGGCAGGTCGGGCCAGGTCGCACGAATCTGCCGGCAAGCGTCGAGGCCATCGCCGTCGGGCAGCATGAGATCGAGCACAAGCGCATCAAAGCGCTGGGTGCGCAGCGTCGCGAGGCCGGTCTGCACGGTGTGAGCACAGCTGAGCGTGACCCCGCGCGACGCCGTCCACCGCACCAGCATGTCGGTGAGGCGTCGGTCGTCGTCGATGATAAGAACTCGGTCGGCCATGGCGTCCTCGGGACTTCCCCTATTTAGTCGATGAGGCGCGCGGCATGTTTGCCGGCGGCTCGGGCCAGTTCTCGGCGCTGGGCGGGTGTGAGCACCTCGGCGGCTTCCACCACGAAGTCCACACTGTCGGCGCTGGCATGATCGAGCAGCTCGATGGCGTCCACCCGCACAGCCTCCACCTCGGCGCGCTGTACGGTCTGGGCGGTCCACGCGCGGTGGGCGTCGCGGAAAATGTTGGCGGCATCCGCTTCGTAGGGGGCCAGCTTTAGGGCGGCCCGCGCGGCGATGTCTTGGATGGCGCGACGCTGCGATGGGGTGGCGTCGACGGCGTCAAGTGCGGCCACGCCGAGGCGGTAGACCTTTCGCTCGATGCGGTCGAGGGTGGACGCCTGGGCGCTGGATGCACCGACGGTGGTCAGCAGGGCGGCGGCGGCGAGGCAGTGGGTCAAGCGGGACATGGGCTCTCCATGGGTTGGCGGTGCCGCTGGCCGGGAGCCAGTCTCCTTCCCAGCGACGAAGACAGCCTATGGACGCTACTTTTCGACACTCTTTCTGGAGTGTGTAGAAGTGTTGCGGGAGAGAGCCGGGTCCCCTCGCAATGCAGCAATCGTCGCCGGCCCCGTCCCACAGCAGCTCCCGATGATGTGTGCCCCGGCGTCGTGCCACCGCCGCGCCAGAGCCGCGTACCGCTCGGCCCCCTCGGTCTGGCGAGTCGGGTCGTCAGTCCATCCCATTCCGTCGCCTGCATCCCCGGCATTGGCGTAGGCCCCGACGGTGACCTGCTGTCCCACTGCGCCGACCAGAGCATCGACGTAGCACAGGGTCTCGACAGCCGGAGTGCAGTTGATCAGGACGGCATCCGCGCCAGCATCGACCAGTCTGAGCGCTCCCTCTGCGGCTTGTTTCGGGGTGAGGAGGTCGGCCCGATAGCCGGCGGTCAGAGCCGTCCACACGGGGAGTCCGCGTCCTGCGGAGGCTTGAGTGGCGGCCACCGCTTCGCCCACGTGAGCAAAGGTCTCACACAGCAGCAGGTCGCAGCCGGCATCTACGAGAACGGTTGCCAGCTCAGCGTGCTCGGGACCGGGCTGGCTTGGAGATCGCTCGGGGTGGTAGCAGTCCTCCAGGGGTGCGATGCTGCCAGCGACCCGGTGAGTCGTCGGGACGGCCTCGCGGGCGATTGAAACTGCCAAGCGGGCGAGCTGCTCCCACGCTTCGCCGGCAGCGCGTCGTTGGGTTCGGAAGGTGGCCGCGGTGTGGACTGTGGCACCGGCCAGCGCGTAGGCGGCGTGGATCTCCTTCAGCACATCTGGCGCTGCGCGCAGGGCGTGGGCGCTCCAGAGCGGGGCGGGCGTGGGCACACCTCGGTCGGTCAGCAGAGTGCCGATGGGACCATCGAGGAGGATCGGGACTGTGGGGGTGGTCAGCTGGGAACTCCGCCGGCGAGCCGCTCCTCGATGGCCTCATAGAGTGCCTTGTTGGAGAAAGGCTTCATCAGCACGCTTACCTCAGACAGCTCGGACAGAGTGGGGATGTCGTGGCTGTAGCCGGTGACCACGATGACCGGTCGGTTGATGCCGTCGTTGCGCAGGCGCTGGACGAGCTCGGAGCCGCCCATGCCAGGCATCAGCAGGTCGGTGACCAGCAAGTCGAAGCGGCCCCCGTTGCGGGCGGTCATGTAGGCTTCGAGGCCGTCCGGGAAGGACTCGACCTCCATCCCGCGGCGAGACAGCAAGCGCACCAGAACCCTTCGCACGAGGGGCTCATCGTCGACGACCCACACCTTGGTGCCCCCGGTCTTGACAGGCACTGGGGCGGGCTTTGCGGCCGGAGCGGTGGTGGGCGCCCAGCCGGGCAGCCAGAGGTCGAAGGCTCCGCCGTCGGAGTGGGTGCGCGCCGACAATGCGCCGCCGTGGACCCGAACGAAGCCCACGCACTCGCCGAGGTCGAGCGATGCGCCATGGGCACCTTCACCGAACGGCTCGAAGCGTCGTCGTAGGCTGGTGACGTCGGCATCGCCCCCGGACCACTCAAAGGAGACGCGGAGGTCAACCGGGGAGCCCGGGCTAGGCGGAAGCACCCAGCTGGTGCCGCCGACGAGGCTCGGGGTGTCCGTGGTGATGGATGGCGCGAGGAGTGTGCCCAGCTCGGCGGCACCGTCGAGCAGGCGGTCGATGACGGTGCGCAGAATGGCCTCGTCGCCACGAACGGTGGTCCCTCCCTTGGTGCGCGGGAGGACCTCCTGGCTCAGCGAGCTGTTGCGCGCCCGCAGTGCGGCGGTGATGGCGGCGGAGAGGTCGACGGGCCGGCTCTCGACCTTGATGCTGCCCGTGAAGATGCGCAGCTGGGTGGTGCGGTCGGCAGCGGCGCCGGTGGCTTTGCGGGCTGTCTCGAGCGACTCGGTGGCCTCGGTGTCGTTGGGGTCAAGCATGCCCGCGAGCAGCTCGAGGTTCATCGAGATGGCGGCGAGGCTGTTGTTGAGATCGTGGGCCACGCCGGCTGCGAGGCGTGCCATGGCTTCGGCTCGCTCAGCGGCGTTGGCGCGGAGAGTTTCTTCCCGGCGTTCGGTCGACCAGCGCACGCGGTTCAGCGAGTAGCGAAGCGCACGGCGCAGAAGGGGCAGCTTGTCGATGGGCTTCAGGAGGAAGTCCTGGGCACCGCGGCCGAGTGCACGCTCGGCTTCCTCCGTGTCGCCACCGGTCATCATGATGACGGGGAGGGAACGGCTCATCTGATGGACGACATAGTCGAGCACCTTGCCGCCCACGCCATCAGGTAGGCGCCAGT
>Ga0315321_10003434_pt1 | contig 12315 bp, 10 predicted proteins | sample M180m21515metaG_FD_203464 | JGI IMG/M metagenome (GOLD analysis project Ga0315321, IMG submission 203464) | Ammonia-oxidizing marine archaeal communities from Monterey Bay, California, United States - M1 80m 21515 | ecosystem: Environmental > Aquatic > Marine > Intertidal zone | place: USA... | reverse complement strand
TCCCAGCCCACTCGGCGTAGTGTGGGCTGGGAAGCCCACTCGGCTCAGGATGCGTGCGATTCCAACACTTCGCGCCGGCGGTGCTCAAGGGCCTGGCCGCCCCGCCACCGAGCCCAGCGGTCGATCTGGCGCCCGTAGTGGGCGTGGTCGGTCTCCTCAGCAGCGATGCGCGTCTCGACTGCTTCGCGCACGGGGTCGGCGGTGCGGTCGGCTCGGTCGGCAGCGGCAGCGGCAGCCAGACCCTCATTCTGCCACCCATCGAGGTGGGACTCGGCTGCAATCCGGGCCAGCTCGGGGAGAGGGCGCCCGGTGTGCGCGGGCACTCGACCGCGCACGGGTCGGCCGAGGATGCGCGTTGCCATGGCCAAACACATCTGGGCGTGCTGCAGCTCCTCCTCGGCCGCTTGCTCCGCCCGGTTGACCAGTGAGGTGGGCGCATCGTGGGCCCTCAGGTGCGCCGACAGCTCCACGAATGAGCGCACGGCCCCCAGCTCGTCGGAGGCCCGCTGTAGCCAGTGACGGACCTCAGCAGACACGGGCTCTGGGCCGGCCACGGCCACCTCCGCCCCGCAGGGCTGGCCGTCTGCGCCGCGCAGGGGGCGTCCGTCGGTGCTGCCGCAGCTTGCCACTGGGATGGGAACGCCCAGGCCGAGGGCGACGCGGTTCTGCTTCTTGTTGTCGAGGTCGGCCGTATAGTCGAGGTCCACCACGCCCACGCCGGTGAGGTTTCCCCCCACGACCCGGTGTGTCTCTCCCTGAGTCCAGCGAACGCCCCCCTGTGCACTGCCCGCGACCAGTGGGATGTACCAGTCGAGTCCCGAAGCGACGCAGGCCTCCAGCGAGACGGTGCCACCCAGCTGGCCCATCAGGTCGAAGCTGTTGGACTTGCGCTTCCCAAAGCTGTGGGTCCACACAAAGGGGACCCCCACATGCAGCCCTGCCTGGCTGGCATATGGCAGCACCGACATTGCGGGCCGCACCACCGTGCCGACACCCACGCCCTGGCCCTTCGAATAGCTGACGCGGACGCCAGTGAAGACGGAGGCCCCCGCTTCTGCTGCGCTTGCATTGGCGGAGACGGTAATGCTGGCCCCCGCGAGAGCCATTCGGAGTAGTGGGGACGGCTTGGACATGGGAGACTCATCCTGCGCGTTGGTTTCGGACCCATCTACGCAGGTCGCTGCACCCGCTCAGTATGCATGCCGACCCCTGCTTACGCCAAGCCTCACCACAACAGGGACAGGGACAGGGACAGGCGTGGGTCGATTGTCAAGCGGAGCTCGATAAACAATCAACACCTGGCACCGGTTTGGTCGAAATCAAAAAATGTGCGGTCGGTCTGTGACGGCGCCCCGGCTTGGCACGCCTACCAGACAGCGGGCTGAACCGCTGCTTCCCTCCCTGGAGACCGACATGACCCAGCCATCCCCCCTCTTTCGAGTCGCCCTCGCCCTCGCTTTCTTCACCACGCCTGCGTGCGTGGACAGGTCCGAAACACACGTACACTACTCCCTCCCGTCCGGTTCCGGCGATGAGGACCCGGACGACGCATCAGAGCGGGATGCCGAGGAAGACGCCGGGCTCGACTACGACCACTTCGACGAGACTGTGTCTGTGGTCAACGATGCCACCGACGACGAGCCGGAGCCTGTGGAGGACCTACTCTCAGGCACCTACTATGGGGCCATCGAGCTGTCGGTGGAGATCGGCGGTATGGATGACGCCACAGATAGTGTGACCGATGACTGTGTCGGTGAGCTGGAGCTGGAGGTGGACCTGGAAGACCCAACCCAGGTGTATTGGTCTGGCGCGTGCCCCTTTGTCAGCGCCGCCAACGTGGTCTGGCTGGAGCTTGAGGGCGATGTGGACGAAGATGGTTGGATCATCGGTACCCTCAGCTTTGACTTGAATGGTCGCGTGGGGACATCGAGCTGGGAGGGGACCATCGAGGACGGGACCGTAGAGGGAGCGCTGTCGGGTTCCTATCCTTATCTCTCGGACATGTTGGTGGCGTATACAGGCGAGCTCAACGGCAGCCTGTAGTGTTGTGGAGGATCTGGCCCGAGAAGGCTCAGGTCAGAGCAATGTTTGTCGCGTGCTCGTCGAGTGCGGCTCGAAGCGCACCTTCGGCGGGCCAGCTGGTGGGGCCGGCGTCGATTAGAGCGGTCGTGGTGGTCTCCACCCAGCTCGATGCGTCCTGGGTCATGCGCTGGATTGCCTCGCGATGCTGGGCAACCACCACAGAGGGGCCGCCGGCGGGCATGGCGTCGAGTCCGAGGCGCCCGGCGAGTGCGGGGGTGGCTTCAGTGCGGGCGTTCTCGGCCTCCGTTAGCCGAGCGGACGCTTCCTCGACTCGGGCTCTGGCTTCGGCAATTGCGGCGATTACCGCCTCTGCGCCGGGCACCGATGCCTCTTCGTTGGAGTGGATCAGAGCCGAGGCTGCCGCGTTCTGGGCACGACTCTGCTTTCCCTCGGCCAACGTCAGCTGCGCTTTGATGGCGAGCTTTTGGGCAGCAGCCTTGGCCTTTGCAAAGAAGCCTGTGACGTTGTCCAGTGCGCCGAGTTCTTGACTCAGCCTGCGGAGCTCGTCGCGCACGGAGACCAAGTCTTCGGTCTGGGGGACCGCTTCTCCACCTTCCAAGGCGTCGCGGATGGCTGCGCCCAGCTGGGGTGCCATGGCTTGAACGCCGGCATCGGCGGACTTGGCGGCACCGCGCGCTGACTGGATGACCCCGGTGAGCTGCTCCCACTCGGCGGCCACGGCCTGGGCCTTGGTGAGGGAGTCGACCTCCGCAGCGGAGAGCTCGCTAAAGTTGTCGCGCAGTGACAGGCGCGCATCGAGCAGCTCACACTCCCCTCGGCTGGCGGCCTGCACGCGCTCTTGGATGGCGGACAATGACCCCTTTAAGAGCGCCTTTTTGCGCTTTTTCTCGACGTACATGGCCCCCAGCTTGTTGCCGAGAGCTGCCCCGCTTCCTTCCGCGTCAGCCTGAAAGACCGAGGCGCCGTGGCCCCATCGCTGCTGGGCACCCGGGCCGGTAATCACATGCATTGCGGAGACCGGCTTGCCGGGAGGGGAGGGGACTGCCGTGACGCTGCTCCAGCGGGCTGCGTGGGCGGCCAGGTCGGCGGGCGCGAGGTGCACAACGGGCTGTCGTCGGGAGGTGCCCGGGGGGCCGCAGTAGCCGAGGTCGGCGTGTCCGTCGCGACCTCGGTGCCCGAGGATGGGCCCGATGTCGATGACCAGGACCTGCCCAGGCTCTAGCAGGACGGGAACCGAGCCGCTTCCGGTTGGATCGAGCATCAGAGCGCCGTCCTGACGGGTCATCATGGAGGCCCAGCCAATCTCCAGTCTTCCGGTCTCCAGCAAAAACTCTACCTGGACTGGGGTGTCGACCGCCGCCTTTCGGCTGTCGGTTGAGTAGACTGTGTGGGCACAAATCATGGCGCGTCGGCCCGGGCCCGGCTGGGCGACTACTTCTTCGCCGACAGGCTGCCACCCGTCGTTTCCGGCCACCGCCCGTGGCTTGATCTCGTTGTACTTGGAGCCGCTTGGGCGAAAGAAATACATCCGTAGGTTGGTGGGCTCCAGCTCTCCACCCCGAGCGCGCCCTTGGAAGATGACCGTGGCGGTGTCCGCAAGGTCGAGCTGGAGGGTCGCAGGGGGCGCGGCATTGACCGGAAAGGAGTAGCCACAGAAACGGCAGATTCGGGCGCGCGACTTGACGTCTTCTGCGCACTGAGGGCACTCCATAGTATCTGACATGAGAAAGCTCGGGTATCTGGGGGATGTGACGGGGTAGCGGAACGGTAGCATGGACTGCTACACCGGAACGGTACCAAGTGTTGATTGCATATCGAGCTCGCTTGATAAACAACCAACACTTGGCACGGATTCTGTCCGGGCTTCCTGCTTGACCACAGGGGTGTTCGCATCCTGGGTACGGGCATCGCAGGGCAGCCGGGCGGTGCGCATCTATGTGGAGTGTGTCCCCCGGGGGCCAAGCCCCCACACCCCACGGAGCACCGACCATGCTGAACGCACTTGTGATTGCATCGCTCTTCGCCACCGCCCAAGCCGGCCCCGTCTGTACTGGTACCGAGCTGTCGGCCACTGCCGTAGGCTCGGGCACGGCGAGTGACCCGTGGCAGATCTGCACTGTGGAACAGCTGCTCCATGTGAGCAGCGAGCCCGACGGGAACTTCCTGCTCGTCGACGATCTCGATTTAATGGGCATCAACTGGCCGGGACTGACCAGCTGCTCGATCTTCCCCACTTCGGGTGGCTTCAGCGGTCACTTTGATGGGGGGGGGCGGGTCCTCTCGAACCTCACCAGTGACGACGACGGGCTGTTCGACTGCATCAACGGTGGCTTGGTGGAGAACCTCACCCTCCGAAACGTCGACGTGGTTGGTGGATGGTACGGCACGGGTGGTCTCGTGGGCTTTGCGGATGTGGCGGTCATCCGCGATGTGGCGGTGTCGGGGCGGATTGTCTCCGACGAGTCCACCACGGGCGGCGTGGCGGGCCTGGCGCAGGACTCCTACATTGAGCGGGTGAGCTTCACGGGGCAGGTCGACGGGGACAACAATGTCGGCGGTGTGTTGGGCGTCAACTACTGGTCCACCGTCGCGGACTCCTACGCCTATGGTGGCGTCCGAGGGAGTCGCAACGTGGGAGGACTCGCTGGGACAGCCTACGGAACCCTCGGCGTGGCCCACTTCGATCGCTGCCATGCGTCCACGGTCGTTCAAGAAGACGGAACTTCGAGCAGTCCGCAGGCCGGATCAGCTCTCGGACTTGTCCTGGGCCTCGTGCGCTTTGGCGCGGCCGACGGCAGTGGGCAAGACGCCTCGGTGGTCCTTGAGGATGCGGACCTGCCCACCTTCGGTCTGGTGTTCAGCGGTCAAGTCAACGGCGCGGTGCTCAGCACGACCCGCGAGCTGCTGCTCGACCCCGACACCTACCGCCGCGCCGGCTGGGACCTGACCACCGTGTGGGTGCCTCCGACCCGCACCACGGTGCCGACCCTCCGCTGACGAGGTGGCTTTCGCGCAAGTCCTCCCCTCCGGCTAGCTGGCAGGTCCGACCCACGCGATTGCCACCCTGGAAGCCAGCGAGCGGGGGGCCTGGATCGAGGTTCAAGGGATGGTCCGCGCAAGGCGAAGGCCGTCCGTGGATGAAGGGGTCAAGGTTCCGCGGCCATCCACATTGCCACGATAGGCCAAGCGCGCATACCGGGGTTGAACGCTGCCCCATGTGCCGTCGCGCCGCACCCGGCCGCCGGACCGTTCACCGACTGGGTCTGTGCGGGTCCCCCCATACTCACTGGCCCAGTCCCAGCACCACTCCGATACATTGCCCGTCATGTCGTGCAGGCCCCACGCATTGGCTGGGTAGCTCCCTACCGGGGCAAGTCCGGGGTGGCGGTCGGTACATTGCATCGACGGGTGGTCTGTCCAGTCGAACCTCGCCTGGGCGCCCAGATCTACCACGTTGCCCACTTTACAGACGTCCTCATAGGACTCTGCGCCGGCGAACAAGACGTCGAAACGGCCCGCGGCGCCATCTGTTCGCCCTGAATGTTGTCTACGCCGACGTTTCGGCGAATCGTTCCGCCCACCGCTGCGGCGTCAGCTCCCACACCCTGCTCAGCTTCGCCTCGGGGAGCAATCCCACCACGGGACTGCGTAGCAGCCGCTCACTGGTGTTGTTGTGAGGCGGGGCTGTGCCGTCATCGAGGAAGACAACGAGCGTGGGCTGTGGGCTGTGGGTTGCGGGCATAGGTGATGGCCTTGCCCATCGCGCTCTTGGGCCGGCACGTCGTGGACCACTGAGGTCAGGGACTGGACTTCGCGTTCCACTCGAAACAGCTCTCGAATGGTTGCCCCGCGCGATCTCGGCTTCACTTTACCTTGCGCGCACCCACACTGCGCTCAATCTCTACCCCCATACCTCCTCTTTGGACGATTACTGTGACTGTAGAGCCAGGCTTCAGGAGCTTTTCTACCTGTGCGATCTCTTTGGCCGAACGGACGGAAACACCGCCTATAGCGACGACCGTGTCGCCTTTAACGAAGTCTCCCCCGCTGTAGTCTGCATATATTTCCATCGACTCTTCATTTTCTCGCGCCATGTTTAACGTGGGTGTGAAATTGTAGCTGCGCTTGACCGGCTCGCCAGATAGCGTTGCAATCAGCTCCCGTCTGGAGGTACGGTAGACCGGGAAGTTCGCGGATAGCCCCAGCCAAGCCGGCGGAATGAAGAGGAAGATACGCACCGTCTTCCAGTTACTGCTGGTTTCCCTGACCAGGTGGGCGGCTTGAACATCGCCGCACATCAGCAGTGTCTGAAGCAGCGGTGAGAGGTCTTTCGCGCCCAGTTCGTATTGGTCGCCACCAAGGTGAATCGTGCGTTTTTCGACATAGAGATCCGTAATGTCACCATAGGGACAGGGGGCGGGCTCTCGGTAAGAGAGCCTGCTTGTGTCGAATGCTGGAAGCACTTGAAGCGCTTGATGCGCTTGCGTCTTTGGTGCGGTGTTGCCCACGCCGGGAAGGCGAGTCAACAGCGCCTGGGTCGCGTCTGGAACCAAGGGGTCGAACAGCTCCAGAGCCTCTCCGCTCTTTGCATTTTCCGACCCCATCATGGTGCCGCCGGCCATTTCGTATAGCTGGAGTGTCACCACGTATGTGCCGCTGAAGTTGGTGACCTTCCCCGTGACACCGTAGTTTGCCTGGAGGTTGCGAAGCGTGTCTACGGCGCAGACGCCTTCGCTGATGCACGAGGAGTCGACCCCCATGTCGGTCAGCAGGATCTCCATGTTCTCCTGTGTCATTACCTTGATGCCGGTGGGGGCCGTGGCGTCGGTGGCCGCCTGGCGAACCGCATCGGTGAGCGCCTGGCGCTGGTCGGCGGGCAGGGCACCGGAGAGCTCCAACACGGCCAACAGCTCGGCAGCCGAGGCGGGAGAGGACAGGAGTGCCGCGCAGGCCACCACCGCGCAGAGTATGTGTGACCATCGGAAATACTGAGAGCTCTGTGGCATGGGGTTCCTCGGAGATGTGGTGAAATAGACTATCGGCTCTCCGGCGGTTCGGTGGCAGCTTGAGCATGACCTCTCCGATGCTTGCATGGGAATCGCGAGCAGCGGCGGTACGGAAAGTGGAGACGATGGCGGCGATGGTCGTCTGATGGTCCCCGGCGACCCTGCGAAGGTGTCGTGAAGCACCGTTGATAGGATGGGGCCGATGCGTCACTGAGATCGACCCCTCGGCTGCTCTCACGGTCGCGCCCCCACTGTTATGGTCTCCTGACCCATGAGCAGTCATCAACCAGAGTGGACCGCACGATACTTCGATGAGTACGGCGAAAGCGAGTGGATGCGGCTGGTTCGTTCTCCGCTCGCAGAGGTCAAGCTCCACGTCCACAAACACTACCTGGAGCGGCACCTGCGGCCTGGAGCCCATGTGTTGGAAGTAGGGGCGGGGCCCGGGCGCTTCACCCAGGTGCTGGCACAGCTGGGGGCGCGCATCACCGTGGTGGACCTGTCTCCGGTTCAGGTCGAGCTGAATCAGCGCTTCTCCCGTGCGCATGGCTTTGCCGAGGCGGTGGACGACTGGCACGTGCTCGACATCTGCGACCTGTCGACCTTTGCGAATGCATCCTTTGACGGCTTGGTCTGCTATGGCGGTCCGCTGAGCTATGTCTTTGATGGCCGTCACCGGGCTTTGGCCGAGTGTGTGCGGGTGGTCCGGCCAGGGGGCTTGATCTGGCTGAGCGTGATGAGCCTCTTTGGCTCTCAGCACGAGCTGTTTCCCGATGTTCTCGACTCGGGAACGAAGGCGAACCTTGGGATCCTGGCCACGGGCGACCTCACACCCGTCCACCTCCCGGAGGTCACCCACAGGTGCCACCTGTTCCGCGCCTCCGAGCTGCAGCAGCTTCTCGCGGACCATGGCCTCGATGTGCTCGACATGGCCGCTTCGAACTGCCTCTCCACCGGCTGGGACCTGACAGCCAGTCGGCAAGACCCGGAGCGCTGGGCCGAGCTGCTGTACCTGGAGCTGGAGGCCACCCGTGAGGCCGGCTGCCTCGACATGGGCTCGCACCTCATCGCGGTGGTGCGCACGCCCGGTGGGTGAGGTGGGTGCTCATCCGTCGACCGGCACCGTGACGGCCTGCACGCCCTCAAGGCGGCCGCTCACCGTGGGCGCAATGCTCAGCGTGCACGGCACACCTTCTCGTTGTGGTGCGATGCGCATCACCCATGACGTGCCCACAACCGAGGACTCCTCAAGCTGGCAGCCTCCCGCCTTGGTCTCGACGCTGATGGAGGGGTGGTCAGGCACCTGCAACAGCTGCTCCCCCGCGGCCAGCCCGTATGTCAGAGTGTGGCCGTCGAGGGTCCAGTGGATTCTGTCTGCTTGAATCGCGCGCACCGCTATAGGGCTGGCTTCGGTGCCATTCCAGAGGCTGTGACGGCCCTCGGAGAGAACGATACGACAGGTCGTCTGGGTGCACGTCAGGTCTGTGCGCAGGAGACCGGAAAGGTCCAGTGCCCGTCCCGAGCCATCGACCGGCGCTATCGCGAAGCCGTAGGACTCTTGCGCCACCAGCGGGGCGGCTGTCCCCACGACGAGCCCTAGATCGGCCAGCTCCGCGACCTCGAAGTGCACCACCGTCGGCTCTCCGCCCCCCTCCGACACCCCCAGCTCCACCGAAGTGCGGCCCACCCCTTCTGCAGCGAAGTGAACCGTGTCCTCGCGGAGGTTGTAGGGCCGGACCACCGACTCGTCCGCGCTTCGCACCGTCGCAGTCACGTCGTCTGCACCGGTCAAGACAAAGTCGAGTCGCCCGATGCTTCCCTCACCCAGCCGACACGGGTGTTGCTCGGAGCAGCCTTCCGCAGTCAGTGTGAGCGACGCTCGCGGACCGCAGGCCATCAGGACCAAGCAGACGAGCCAGCCTGCCCAGGTCGCGGGAGGCGAGAGCGGGTTGTGGCTGTGAATGGGGGACATTTCCGGGCCTCCTACGACTCTGGCATGCGTGGTCGCGTCGAGATGACCGACCACTTTGACTGCATCGTGTCGCCGCTCGGCGACTTCGTCTTCATCTCCACCCGCTCGGGCAATGTGCTGCGGGTCGACCTACTCAATGGGTTGCCAGTGGGCAGAGGGGGTTGCCAGTGGGCAGAGAAAAACCCACCACTGAAAGTCGAGTATCATACGCATACTCTACATACTTATAGGAACTCCGACGATGGATCACGACCTCGAGCAACGTCTGCGACAGACACTCCCGCCCGAGATGGTGGCCGACTTCGACACACTTGTTCGGCAGCTCACAGACCCTGCCCAAACGATGCAGTCCTCGCTGGAGGATGGGCCCCCGGACCAAAACATGGACTCGCTTGAGCTGGTCGAAGGCGGGCGGAGCGTTGGGCAGCGGTGGCTGGGAACGAGCCAACGCTACACCGACCTTGGCCTGTTGGGCGAGGGTGGAATGGGTGAGGTACGCCTCGTTCGGGACCACGACCTGGGCCGAACCATGGCCATGAAGATAGTTCGCTCAGAAGTCATGTCGCGGCCTCAGCTGTTGGCTCGCTTTATCGAAGAAGCGCAGTGTTCCGCCCAGCTTCAGCACCCGTGCATTGTACCGGTGCACGAGCTGGGAAGCCTGCCCGACGGGCGCCTCTATTTCACCATGGCGCAAGTACGGGGACGAACATTGTCCGACGTGATTGCCGAGGTTCATCGTTCCAGCAGCGCGGACACGTGGCGGCCGGGCGTGACGGGCTGGACATTTCGTGGGCTTGTAGACGTGCTTCACCGTGTCTCCGGGGCGGTGGCCTATGCCCACAGGCGCGGAGTGCTCCACCGGGATCTCAAGCCGGACAACGTCATGGTGGGGAAACATGGTGAGGTGTTGGTGGTGGACTGGGGCCTCGCGAAGGTGATGGGGCGCCCCGACCTGGCCGCCGAGGCGGGTGAGATGGAACCGGTCCTGACAGTCCGCTCGCAGGACACGGGGCAGGCGACCCGTATGGGCGCTGTGGCAGGCACACCGGCCTACATGCCGCCCGAACAGGCCCGGGGTGCCGTGGGTCAGATCAATGAGCGTTCAGATGTCTACTCGCTGGGCGCCATCCTCTACGAGATTCTGAGCGGCCGCCCTCCCTACGAAGGCACCAGCAGTCTGGCCGTGGTGGCCAAGGTTCGAACCGGCCCGCCCGCTCCGCCCGGTCCATCGGTGCAGCATGCGCAGCCTCAGCCATCTGGATTCGACGACAACATCAACTTGATCCCAGAATACACCCCAAGCCGGCTACCGAGAGAGCTGGAGGCAGCGTGCAATCGGGCAATGGCGCGGGAGCCAGAGGAGCGCTTTTCGGATGCTGGGGAATTGGCCGCCGAGCTCGGTGCTTGGCTGGAAGGGGTTCGTCGTCGTGAGCAAGCGCTTGAGGTGGCCAGCCGGGCGCAGTCCTATTCTCGCAAGATATCCGAGCTCCACGTCCGTGCCGAGAGGCTCGAGTCCGAGGCGGCGATGCTGCTCAAAGGCGTGGAGAGCTGGCAGCCCGAAGAAGACAAGCATGCGGGCTGGGCGAAAGCCGACAAGGCGGCTGAGCTACGTCGAGAGGCCGAGCGCAGAGACTGGCAACAAGAGCACGATCTGACCGGCGCCTTGCGTATCGATCCCACCCTGCCCGAAGCGCACGCGACCTTGGCCGAGCGCTACCGTGCAGCCCACGCGGCCAGCGAGCAAGCCCGACAGACTGCTGCAGCGGACCGGGCCGCTCAGCAGCTACAGTCGCATGCAGCGGCATTGCCCAAGGGCCATCCTGTCCGCCAGAGCAGTATTTTGTACATGAAGGGGGATGGCGCACTCACCTTGGTGACCGACCCACCGGGCGCCGAGGTGTTGCTGCATCGGTATGAGCTGCAACACCGGCGGCTGGTTCCAGTGCCACAACGCAGCCTGGGTCGCACGCCGCTGACACGAAAATCTCTTCCGATGGGTAGCTATCTCTGTGTACTGCGCTTGCCTGGGCGATCTGACGTACACTACCCAGTGCACATCGAACGTGGCGGACACTGGCATGGTGAACCGCCTGGCGGCCGGCAAGCCCACCCCATCTGGTTGCCAGACACTCCATCGGAGGACTGCTACGTGCCCGCTGGCTGGTTCACGGCAGGTGGAGACGCGAAGGCACCCGGCTCTCTGTCTCGTCGCCGCGTATGGGTGGACGGACTCTGGATGTCTCGTTTTCCCGTCACCAATCAGTCCTACATAGAGTTTCTGGATGACCTGGTGGCCAAGGGTCGCCAGGACGAGGCGATGCGGTATGCGCCGCAAGAGCGTGGGATAGGCGAGAGGAAGCTGGCGGCTCAGGGCTATGGCTATCGCCAGATCTACGGCTATCACGACGGTCGATTTTCGTTGAGGCCAGACGTCGACGGCGACATGTGGCTGCCTGACTGGCCGGTGACCATGGTGGACTGGCACGGGGCTGTAGCGTTTGCGGCGTGGAAAGCGGCTCGGAGCGGGCTGGCGTGGCGTCTTCCACACGAGCTGGAGAGGGAAAAAGCAGCTCGAGGTGTGGATGGTCGCTTCTACCCTTGGGGCGACGGCTTCGATCCGTCGTGGTGCCATATGATAGATAGCCATCGTGGGGCCCCGCTGCCTGCTCGCGTCGGGGAGTACCCAGTCGATGAAAGCGTCTACGGGCTACGCGGCATGTCTGGCAACACGCGGGACTGGACGTCCACGGTCTTTCAGATCGACTCCGAGGTGCAAGATGGGACACGCTTGCCGCCACCTCAGCCAATATTAGATCCGAACGCACAGATCGTTCTGCGTGGTTCTGGCGCGCTTGAGTCGGAGTCCTATCAGCGTGTGGCCCATCGACACCAGAACGTGCCCCGGAAGCGCAACGGTTACTTGGGCATTCGGCTTTCGAGGTCCATCGAGCGGTTGAATGCTTGAAGCGCGGCCGACATCAGGGTGGCGGAGGCCGTCTCCGACCCGCGCCGTGACCCACTGGTTTCCGCGAGGGCTCCGAGACGGCCGAAGCGAGCGCCACCCCTGCGGTAGACTCCCCACCGCGCATCCCCACCCCGGGACTCACCTTCATGCCACGCCGCCTCATCCTCCTCCTCACCCTCGCCTGCGTGGCCCTCCTCGCTACGCCAGCCCACGCCGCCCAGATGATGGCAGTGCTGGAGCTCACGGGAGCCCTGCCCGACGACCAGCGGCGCGCCCTGACCGACGCGGTCCGCCAGGTGGCGGCGACGAGCACGCGCTCTGCGGGCATC
>Ga0315321_10003427_pt1 | contig 12324 bp, 7 predicted proteins | sample M180m21515metaG_FD_203464 | JGI IMG/M metagenome (GOLD analysis project Ga0315321, IMG submission 203464) | Ammonia-oxidizing marine archaeal communities from Monterey Bay, California, United States - M1 80m 21515 | ecosystem: Environmental > Aquatic > Marine > Intertidal zone | place: USA... | reverse complement strand
GTAGTATCCACCCTGACTCATGAGCTCTTCATGCGTCCCACGGTGAGTGATCTGACCTTCTTGCAGCACCAAGATTTCATCGGCGTGACGTACCGTGCTGAGGCGATGTGCGATCACCAAGACGGTGCGACCTTGCATCAAATGGTCGAGCGCTTCTTGCACCAAGCGCTCGCTCTCGGAATCCAGCGCAGAGGTCGCCTCATCAAGCAGAAGAATCGGCGCATCGCGAAGCAAGGCACGAGCGATGGCGATGCGCTGCCTTTGACCGCCGGACAATCGAACGCCTCGATCCCCCACCACGGTATTCAAACCTGCCGGGAACGCGCTGATGAAATCCCACGCCTGAGCCGCCTGCGCTGCTGCTTTGACCGCCTCATCATCGGCCGATTCGCAGCCGTAGGCGATGTTGTAGCGAATGCTCTCGTGAAAGAGGACTACGTCCTGGCTCACCAACGCCATCTGACGCCTTACGCTGTGCTGATCGAGCGTGCGCAGGTCAGCGCCGTCCAGCTCAACGCCACCGGACTGGACTTCGTAAAATCTCGGGATCAGGTTGAGCACTGTACTTTTACCCGAGCCTGACGGCCCTACCAAGGCCACGGTCTTTCCAGCGCCCAATTCAAAATCAATGCCGTCGAGGACGGGTACACCTTGATGTTCACCGGGGTACGCAAAGTGGACGTTGCGAAAGCGGATCCCCTCGCTGAACTTATCGAGCTCCTTGGCGTCGAGCGCATTTTGGATCGTCGGCTCGCGATCCAAGATTTCGAACAGACGCTCCGCCGCACCCAGCCCGGTCGCCATCAGGGTCGAGACACGGCCCATCTCTTTGACCGGGCCATAAATTAGAATCAGCGTCAGAAAGAACGAGACAAAGAACTCAGGCTCTAAATGGTTGGCGTCGCCTACCGGTAAAGCCATGCGATCGGTCGCATACCAAAGCACTAACGCCAGACCGATCACGCCACAAAACTCAACAAAGGGTGAGTAGACGCCACGGGCAGCGACCGAGCGCAGCATGATCTGTAAGAAGCGCTCATGTTCTTCGTGCACCACCTGCTGCTCTTTAGCCTCAGATGCGCTCGCTTTGATGAGATGCACGGCGCCAATCGCTTGCGTGATGCGCGCCGTGATCTGACCGAGCGAGTCCAGATACTCGCGAGCGATCCGGCGAATGACTTTCAAGAACCAAATGATCGGGACCGCAGCGCCAGGGACTGCGACAAACGCCGCTAGCGCCAACATCGGATCCAGCAAGAAGCATTGGAGGACTAGGGCAAAGACGACCAACGAGCTGCGCAGCAAGGACGCGACGGCGTCCACCACGGCGACTTCGATCTGTTGAACATCCGTCGTAAAGCGACTCACCAGCTCGCCTTGTTGGCGTCCGTCAAAGAACCCCATCTCCTGCGACAAGGTCTTCTCAAAAAGCTGGTTACGCAGATCAACCACGACGTGAGCGCCCACCCAGCGAATGACAAAGAACTGCGTCCCGTAAGCGATCCCTTTAATGATCACGACACCCACGAGAATCCAGCCAATATACCGCAGATCGCCCTGCCCTTCGCCAAAGACATCGGCGAGAAAAGGGAAGTGCTTGGTGACCGTGACAAAGCCGCGCTCACCGCCGGTCACGAGGTGACTAATCCCTGGACCGATTAAGAAGGCATAAGCGGCGGTCGTCGCCGCCAGCACCACCATCGCCGCAAAGCCGAGAGGCACCCAGCGCCAATAGGGCGCGACGAAGTGCAGGAGTCGTTTGTACACGCTCAACTACCTCGAGTGACTCGGCGCGGTAAACCAGCGACTGCAGCCATCGCTTCGAGAACGATCTTACCGCTCATCTTCGACGTTCCGGCTACCCGATCGGGGAAAATAATAGGAAACTCTTCAACCGAAAAACCAGCCAACAAAGCACGGTACTTCATCTCAACCTGAAAGACGTACCCCTTAGCCGCAACGGCGTCGAGATCGAGTCGCTCGAGGACCGTGCTGCGCCAGCCGACAAATCCGGCGGTCAGATCACGAACTTTAACGCCAAGAATGGTCCGAGCATACAGCGAGCCACCCCGACTCAAAATCCGACGATGCAGACCCCAGTTCTCGACGCCACCCCCAGCGATCCAGCGAGAACCTACCGCCACGTCATGCTGCTCTAGAGTTCGAAGCATATCGACCAAGTAGCGAGGCTGGTGCGAAAAATCGGCGTCCATCTCGACGATGCGCTCATAGTCGCGCTCAAGAGCCCAGCGAAATCCTGCCACATAGGCTGGACCTAGACCCTCCTTCTCTTGTCGACTCAGGAGGTGCAAACGAGGCTCACGCTCTGCCAACTCTCGGACGATATCACCCGTACCATCGGGTGAATTATCATCGATGATCAAAAGGTCCAAAGGCGCAACGGCGAGCACCGCCGGAATGATCTCCCGAATATTCTCACGTTCATTATACGTCGGCATGCAGACTAAGGCGCGCGTCATATCGACAAATCTCCAGACTGTTCTTGCAGCGCTCCTCGATGCCTTCGAAGCGCTAGAAATGCGAGGCAAAACCCTAAAATCAAACCCACCAGGACATCGCTGAACCAATGAGCGCCGATTGCGATGCGGCTCCAGCCGACTCCAACCGCTATGCCGACAGCCCCGACCGTGACCGGAAGGCTCGCCGCCGAAAACGCAATGGCGCCGCCGACGTAGGCGGCGAATGCAGAGTGTCCCGAAGGAAAGGCGTGGCGTTTGAGGTGTCCGCCAGGGAGCATCTCAAGGGCTTCAATTTGGGCTGCCGGTCTCGGGCGATCGAGTGAGCGTTTGGTGCCCTGAACAAGTACCAGTAAGACCACTCCCATGATGACCAAAGATTTGAGCATCGCCTGACTGCGCTGCCAACCATGCAAACGAAGCAACGCACCGACTAAAATGGGCAAGGCAAGAAAGGGCTCACCCAACAAGGTGATCCAGCGTGCCCATTCGGCGCCCGGACCAGCCATCGCCAGGGTAAGCGTGAGATCCATCAGCCGCGCCAAGCTTGAGCGACGGCTTCGATGCCGACGCCCTGTGCCAAAAGGTGTCTGAGCGCATCGCTGCCCTTAGCATGCTGTGCGCGCAGCGCGTGATCAGCGCGCAAGTCCATGAGCGCTTGCGCCAAACGCTCGGGGGTTGCGTCCCTTTGGAAGACCTCATCCCAGATGGGATCTTGATCCCCTGTTCGCGCCAAGGTCAGGTTGCTTGGCGAGGTGACCTCGAGTCGAACCAAGGCGTTGCCAATCGCCCAATGCAAGCCACCTGTTCGATACGTAATGACATGCGGTGTCCCCACCAAAGCCACCTCAAGCGAAGCCGTGCCATTGCACACCAGCGCAGCGCTTGCGCCGCCTACTGCCTCGACCATCGTCTCTACAAAATCGACCGGCAGCCCGTGAAAGGCCGCCTCGACCTCCGAGCGCTCAAGAGTTGGAGCCACCGGCACGCGAAAGCGTAAGCTGTCATCTTGAGCGAGCAGCACTCGAGCCGTTGCCACCATCAAGGGCGCAAGATGGCTTAGCTCGTTGGGGCGTGAGCCGGGCACCAAAGCGACGGGGCCGTCAACCGGGCTGTCGAGTTTAGGCGTTTGATCAGCGATCGGGTTACCGCAGTAGGCAGCAGAGACACCGCGCTCCGACCACCAGTCTGCCTCGAAGGGTAGGATCGTAAAAACTTGGTCATAAGCTTGCCGTGCCTTTTTGATTCGCCAGCCACCCCAAGCCCAAAGTTTGGGAGGAATGAATCCAACCACATGGACACCACGAGCTTTGAGCGCACGCCCCAGCGGGATGTGAAACCCAGAGTAGTCCACCAGTAAGGCGCGCTTCACCTGATGCCGATCAACGGCAGCGAGTAACGCTCGACGACTTTCTTTGAGCTCTTTGAGCATCGAGAGTGGCTGCGATAAGCCAAAGTGCCCCTCAAGGCCGACCACTTGCTCTGCGCCGAGCGCCTGAAGCTCAGGTCCGACCTTACCGATGATATGCTGTCCTGAACCTAAGGCTTTGACCACTGCGGCAGCTTGGCGATCCCCGCTCGCTTCGCCCACGCTGATCAGCAACGAGGTCATCAGAAGGCAGAGCCGATCGTAAACTCAAGCGCGGAGGCTTCGTCTCCAGGTCGAGGCGTCAACGGATAACCGACCTCAAGCCTCAGCGGACCCATGGGACTTTGCCATCGAATCCCGTAACCGACCGAGTGCAGCAAACCAAAGGGATAGCCGTTCTCAGCCCCCATGAGGTAAGGGTCCTGTCGTGCCCAAACGTTGCCCGTGTCGTAGAAGACCACGCCGGTCACTCGAGCCGCTGGGAAGATCGGAACCTCTAACTCAAAGTTGGCGACGATCTGCTTGTTGCCGCCCAAAACCTGCTCGGACATCGGACTGTCCGGTGAGAACCCATAAGGGACTCGAGCGGCCGGTCCAACCGAGCGCAAGCGGTAGCCTCGCAAGCTATAAATTCCGCCCGAGAAATAGTTCTCTTGGGGCATGCTTTGTTTGGAGCCGAGATAACCGACTTTGATGCTCGACTTAAAGACTGAAGCCAGCGGTAAGGGAACGTAGCCTCGCAGGGTCGCGTCAAATCGCCAGAACTCGTTTTCTGAGCCGAAGAGCGGATCGGCGCGATCCAAGCCAATCGAGTGATACATCCCCTTGTTCGGGTACATGCGATCGTTGCGGCTATCCCAAGTGGCGCGCAGACGCAGCGCCGAGGTCAAACGACGCTGCCCTGGGATCACACCGGGTAATGGGAAGCGCAGCTGATCCTCTGAGATAGCGACGGTCTCAGCCATCCAGCCTAAGCTCAGATGAAGGTAGTCGCCAAAGAGATACCCGCCGGTAAGACTTGCGCCGGTAGCGGTACGAACAAAGTTATAATAATCGGTTTCGTTGTCATACAAACTCGTCGCGAGCGACCAGCGGGAGTCCAGCAAGCGGGGCTCATGGTAGCTAAAGCTGAACACTTCTCGCAGCGACGAATACTGGGCCTGAAGCGCCATGCGCGTCCCGTGACCTAAGAAGTTGTCCTGAGTCACCGACGCCATCGCTAAGAAATTTTCAGCGCTTGAAAAGCCGAAGTTGGCGTTCACCGAACCGGTGCTGCGCTCTTTGACTTCGATGAGCAACGCAATGCGATCGGGCGCAGTCCCAGGCTGCTCGGTGATCCGCACGCCGTCTTGTTGCTCGAAGAAGCCGGTCGCCTGAACTCGCAGCTTCGAGGCCTGCACTTTGCTCATCGAATACAGGTCGCCCTCGTTGATCTTGAGCTCTCGTCGAATCACCTTATCGCGGGTCTTATAGTTGCCCCGAATCATGATCCGCTCGACGGTCACACGCGGACCGCGCTGCAACGAGAAATCAAGCGCCACCGTCCGCTTCTTACGGTCCTGCTTCGCCTTGGTTCCAACATTAGCGAAGGCATACCCTGCGTCTTTGTAGATCCGAGTCAGGGCCTCAATCGAGCGCTGCAGAGCCCCTGCGCTGAACGGCTCACCCGGTTTGAGCGCAACGTACTTGCGCAGCTTGTCAGCGGGCCGAATCAGCTCCCCTGCGAAGCCAAGCGCACCCAGCTTATATTGGGGGCCTTCTTGAATCGGAATCGTGATGCGCATCCCGCGCAGGTCAGGGTCCATCGTAATGGTCGGCTGACCCACTTTGATGTCGAGGTAGCCTTTATCGCGATAGACCAACTCGACCAGCTGGCGGTCGATGTTCAGCTTCTCTTCATCGAACAAGCCGTCGTCAGTGATGAAGTGCATCCAGGTGCGCTCTTGAGTCTGCAGACGCGCCTTTATTTCGGACTCGGTCACCTTGTCGTTACCGACCAAACGCAGACTGCGAACCAACACTTTATCGCCGAGGCTATAAAGGAAGGTAACATCGACGCGCGCATCAGGGGCGTCGGTCACACGGTAGGTCACCTCACCCAAATAATAGCCTTGGTCCGACAAGAGCTTTTTGATTTTGACCAAGCTGCGTCGGAGCGCCGCTTCGTCGATCGGATAACCGGCTTGGACCTCAAGAGCGCCGTCGATCTCTTCACGGTCGACCCCCTCAAGCCCCTCGTGTTTAATCTCGCGAATCGAGGGTCGCTCAACGACCTTGAGAAGCAAGACGAGGTTCTCACCCTCAAAAGTTCGAAAGATCCGCAAATCGTCGAACCGTTCAAGATCCCAAAGAGCCTTCAAATCGGCTGCCACCCGAAGCGCTGAAAATGGGGTGCCGACCTTTGACTTCATCGTGCCAAGAACAGCTTCTCGCTCGACGCGCCTCAACCCCTCCACGCGGATCTCGGTGATCATCACGCCTGGGACAGGTGCCAAAGACTCACTCTGTGTGAACCCGGGACCTGCAAGCAGCATCATGATGATAAACGTGACTCTGGGCATCAGTTTAGCTCGGCTCCGAGTTCCGTAAGTGATCCACCGGCGAGGTGAAGACGACGTCCCATGCGAGCGGCGAGCGCCGAGTGGTGCGTCGCCACTACGGTGGTCAAACCCATCTCATCGTTCAAGGCAAGAAGAAGGTCGTGAATCTCGTTCGCATTTGCTTCGTCGAGATTTCCCGTCGGTTCATCAGCAAGCAAGAGACGAGGACTTTGAATCAGCGCTCGAGCCAGAGCAACTCGCTGCTTTTCACCGCCGCTCAATTCGCCTGGGCGATGTTTCATCCGCTCGGAGAGGCCAACACGCTCAAGAAAAGCGATCGCTCGGGATTCACTATCAAGAACGCTGGCGCCTGCAATTCGAGCCGGCAAAGCGACGTTCTCAATTGCGCTGAGTTCAGAGACCAAATGATGGAATTGATAGACAAAACCGACGTGCGCATTGCGATGAGCCGCCAAGGCATCCGAATCCAAACCCGTGAGTTCACGCCCGTTGAACTCCAAACTTCCCGAGTCCGGTAAATCTAAGGTCCCGAGTAAATGCAGTAAGGTCGACTTGCCTGCTCCGGAGGCGCCAGTTAGCGACACCATCTCACCAGGCTGCAACACAAAGTCGACCCCGCGCAGGACCTCAATCTGTGTGCCTTCCATTTCGAAAGCTCGATTCAGCCCTGTGCAATTAAGGAGCGGCTTAGTCATAGCGTAAGCCCTCCACGGGACGCAGTCGACTGGCGTGCCAAGCAGGATAAAGCGCCGCTAAGAAACATAGAACCATGGCGGCCACCACCACCACAGCCACTTCAGCGCCCCGCAGCTCAACCGGCAAACGATCGATATAATAAACGGTCGCGTCGAGATTGACGCCAAAACGCTCAATCAAGGCGCAGACCCCCACCCCAAGAGTGGAACCCGCTAGGGTCCCCGCCAAGCCAACCGCGACACCATAGCTCACAAAGACCCGCATAATGCCTCGGTCGGTTGCGCCTACACTTTTAAGAATCGCGATCTCTTTGCCGCGCTCAAGGACCACCATCACCAAAGCGGTGATGATGTTCAAACTTGCGACCAAGACGACCGCGCAGAGGATCAAGAACATCACGATCTTCTCGAGGCGAAGCGCCTGAAACAAAGGACGGTTCGCATCCATCCAGTCTCGAGTGTAATAAGCCCCGTCGAACAGCTGCTCCATCACTTTTTTGCGGATCTGAGCCACCTCATCGACCTCGCCAACGCGCAGCTCCAACCCCGTGATCCGGCCCGGCGCATCGAGGAAGGTTTGCGCCTCGGGTAGAGCGACATAGGCGAACTTGGCATCGTACTCATAAAACCCGGTGTGAAAAACAGCCGCCACTTTGAAGGCGCGTGCTTTGGGGACAGGGCCGGTCGGGCCGAGCTCACCCAACGGATTGACCACCTGAACGACGGTGCCCACCTCAGCGTGTAAGGCTTTCGCCATTTCACTGCCGATGACGATACCTGGCGAAATCTGCCCCTCATTGCGAACCGGCTCTTCCGTCTCATCCCCCATGTCGAGGAAGTCATCGTCAGCTGAATTTTCATCAACTGGACCGGCGTCTACTAAGGGCGCCTTGTCGTCCTCCTCGCTGCGCATATCCTCAAGCATTTTACGGTATCGATCGAGCGGGTCGGGGATCGTCTCGGGTCGTTCTAAATATGCAAAATCACCGCTCTTTAGGCTCTGACTCAGCTTACCCATCCGCGGCAAATCGGCGGCACGCACGCCACGCAAAATAGCGCCTGAGAGATTCGAGGGCGAGGTCACCATCACCTCAGAATACAAGAACGGGACCACAGAGTTGACGCCTTCGACCGCGCCCAACTTGTCGGCGAGCGGCTCATACTCGGTAAAGTCATGACCGTAGCGAAAGACGATCAAATGAGGGTTTGCGCCCAAGATTTTACTCTTCAAATCACTCGCAAAGCCGCTCATCACCGACATGACGACGATCATCGCCGAGACACCCATGGCGACGCCGATTACCGAAATCAAGGTGATGACGCTGACGGTTGCCTCGCGCCGCTTTGAGGTGAGAAATCGTTTGGCTAGCGCCAGACTCCAGCCCCAAGGTCCACCGCCGGGGCGCAGCAAGTGCGCCGCACTCGCCAGGCATACGGCTGCGATCATCCACACCATCAGGCCCAGGACGATGGCGACCACACCGTAGGGCCCGCCGACCAGCTCAAAGGCGGCGGGTGACACCGAGGAGCGCATCGCAAAGGCGCCCGCAACCAGGATCGCCAAAGCCGTCACTAAACTGACCAGCGCCCCCACCACTTTCGCGCGCAGCAGATGCACCCCGATGCCGCTCAAAGCCCCCAAGGCGGTTAGCGACATCGCCGCAACCGCAGCCAAGCCATCGCCATAGAATTGCCCGCTTTGATCGACCGCAACCAATCCAGCGCGTGCGAGCGCTAGATTGACCGTGCCGAGCAAGACACCAATGAGCAGAGACTTGAGCAACACGAGCTGATTACCCCTGCCGTCGAAGTTGCGGAAAGAGAATGACCTCTCGGATCGAGCTGTTGTCGGTCAGCAACATGACCAAGCGATCAATTCCGATACCCTCGCCAGCGGTGGGCGGCATGCCAAACTCTAAAGCCCGCAGAAAATCTTCGTCGAGTTCATGCGCCTCGTCATCGCCCTTCGCCCGCTCTCCCAGCTGCGCCTCAAAGCGGCCGCGCTGATCATCGGGGTCATTGAGCTCGGAGAAGGCGTTCGCCAACTCCATGCGAGCGCAAATCAACTCGAAGCGATCGGTGTAGTCTGGGTTATCGTCTTTACGCCGCGCTAAAGGCGAGACGTCCGTTGGATAATCGGTGACAAAGGTTGGATCGATCAGCTGAGGTTCAGCGCAGTGATCAAAGAGCTCCATTTGAACCTTGCCGAGCAAGGTGTCAGCTCGCAGCTCGATGTGGTGCTTCTCCTTGGCAAAGCGAATGAGAAACTCACGGTCTTCCACCTTATCGGCGGGCACATCAGCATATTCGACCAAGCCCTCAATGACCGGCAGACGCCGGAAAGGGAGGCTAAAGTCCAGCGCCAGAGCTTCGTCAGTGCCGGTCGGATGATAGGTCAACGACTCCGCCCCATCGTGGAGCGTTTTGCACAGCCCATTGAACAGCTTCTCGGTGTGGACGATCATGTCCTCAACCGTCGCATACGCCTCGTAGAACTCGATCGCGGTGAACTCCGGGTTGTGGCGCACCGAGATCCCCTCGTTGCGGAAGTTCTTCCCGATCTCGTAGACCCTCTCCATCCCGCCAACGACTAAGCGCTTGAGATGCAGCTCGGTCGCAATCCGCAACTTGAGATCCATCTCAAGAGTGTTGTGATGCGTCAGAAAGGGTCGAGCAGAGGCGCCGCCTGCCACATCGTGGAGGCTCGGTGTTTCGACCTCAATGTAGCCGTTGTCGTCGAAATAGTTGCGAATATAGCGCAGCACCAAGGCACGAGCCGCAAAGGTCTCACGGACCTTGGGGTTGACGATCAGATCGACGTAACGTTGACGAAAGCGCAATTCTGAATCGGTTAATCCTGCCCATTTCTCAGGCAACGGGCGCAAGGACTTGACCAACAAATGCAGCTCATCAACCGACAAGGTCAGCTCGCCAGTTTTGGTCCGGAAAGGGGCACCCTTCACGCCGACATGATCGCCTCGGTCTAAACGACCGAAGGCTTCCCAAGAAGCCTCGTCCGTCCGGTTCTTTCTCAAAAATACTTGCAGATCACCGTCTCGGCCGCTGAGCTTGATAAACGCTGCTTTGCCAAAGCGACGAATCGCCATCACCCGTCCCGCAATCGTCTGCGTTTCGTCGGGATCGGGCTGGTTCGCGTCCTCGGCTAGGTGGCCGTAGCGAGTATGGATTTCACCTAGGGAGGATGAGCACGACCAATCGTTCGGATAGGCTTGCCCTTGGGCTCGCAGTTCATCGAGCTTAGCGCGTCGATGAGCGATCAGTTTTTCTTCACCTGCTAGGTCATCAATTTCTTGGGTCTCTTCACTCACAAGATCTACCCTTTTTCCAAAGCCGGCGGTCTTTGGCAGAGGGGGTTGAGCGGGTCAACCGTAGGTTGAGACGAGTTTGACGATCGAGCGACTTTATCGAAGCGCGTTGGGCTTTGGAATTTGAGCCGAAAGTTTGGCTGTCGTGAACGCTGGAAGCTGACACACGCCGCGCTCGCAGACGAACGCCGTGCTCCTCCCTTCAAGGGCCGTTTTACCACCCAGCCACGGCACCTCGACCGACAAGTTCTTCGCTTGAGTCTCGGTCAATTCAAAGACCGTTGCGTTGGGTAAATAATCGGTTCGAATGACCGAGAACAGATCGCTTGTAGCGCCGCTATCGGGGTGTACGATGACCACCTCAAGCGGTCGGTCGTCAGCGCGCTCTAAGGCGGCGAGGGCATGATCCATCCCTCCTCGTGTGATCGCTTGACTCAGACCCCGGAAGGCTCGCCGTGCCGAGACATCAAACCCAGGGTCACCGGTCAGAGTCGATAGGCGAATCAAATTGTGAAGGCTGACCGAATTACCGCTCGGAATTGCCCCGTCATAGTCTGGCTTTTCTCGAGCGATATGAACCTTTTGATCGTCCGCTGTGAGATACCAAGCGCCATGCTCGACGTCGCCATAATGGCGGTCTTGTAGGTCCTGTAAGTCACGCGCTGCGCTCAACCATTTGGGGTCACCGTCGGCTTGAGCAAGCTCGATCAATCCATGGATCAAGAAGGCGTAATCATCGAGGAAGGCTTGCGCTTGGCGCGCTCCATCTTTGGTCGAGTGACGCAGTCTGCCCTTTGGACCTCTCATGGTCTTGAGATGAAAGTCGGCGGCACGACGAGCAGCCTGAATGTAGTGAGGCGCATTGAGCACCCATCCGGCGCGCGCAAAGGCAGCGATCATCAAACCATTCCAGTCCACCATGATCTTATCGTCTAAGCCCGGCGCAATGCGCTTTGCGCGGATCGGATAAAGCACCTCGCGCGCATGGCTGAGGTGGGCGTCGAGTTGAGCCCGAGTCAGCTTGAGGTCGTTGGCCACGTCATTGAGCGCTCGCGGCACCCAAAAGATGTTGCGACGCTCGAAATTACCAACTTGCGTTACATCCCACGCGGCGATCACTGATCGCGCCACAGCTTTGGGCAAAAGCTCATCGAGCTGTTTGAGGTCCCACAAAAAGAAGGTCCCCTCCTCGCCCTCTGAATCGGCATCAGTAGCCGAATAAAATGCGCCATCATTGCGCGTCATTTCTCGTAAAACATAGTCCAGAGTAAAGCGAACCGTCTGCGCAAAGTCCGCTCGACCTGTCATCTGATAACCGGCCAGAAAGTCCTGCACTAGAAGCGCGTTATCATAGAGCATCTTCTCGAAGTGCGGGACCAACCAGCGCTCGTCGGTGCTGTAGCGATGAAACCCGCCGCCGAGCTGATCGTGGATACCACCGTCTTGCATTTTCTCGAGCGTTAGCGTCGCCGCATCAAGCACCGACTGATCACCATTTCGTCGGGCATATCGAAACAACAAATGCAGCGGCATGGACGATGGAAACTTCGGACGCCCACGCATACCACCCCAGGTGGAATCAAAACGTCCCATCGCCCAGCGTACGGTGATCTCCACAGCCGTCATCGACAACTCTGGGCCTGATGGTAGCGGCTTGAGCGAGCGCGCAACCTCGTCGGCGAGCCGCTGCGCTTCGGCGCGCACTGCCTCAGGTTCTGTCTCCCAGCGCTTCGCCAGGGTCTTGAGTAAAGACTGAAACCCGCGGGCTACGCCGCGCTGACCATCAGGAGGGAAATAAGTTCCCGCAAAGAAGGGGAGCCCCTCAGGGTCTGCCCAAACGGTCATGGGCCAACCGCCACTGCGGCGTAATTTATGAACCGCCGCCATGTACAAACT
>Ga0315321_10003423_pt1 | contig 12328 bp, 6 predicted proteins | sample M180m21515metaG_FD_203464 | JGI IMG/M metagenome (GOLD analysis project Ga0315321, IMG submission 203464) | Ammonia-oxidizing marine archaeal communities from Monterey Bay, California, United States - M1 80m 21515 | ecosystem: Environmental > Aquatic > Marine > Intertidal zone | place: USA... | reverse complement strand
GAAGAAGCCTTTGATTTAATCGCTCCGGCGAACGCTTTGAGGATTCGATTGGTGTGGACGGCTCAAGGCTACCTCACGGTATCGGGCTCTCCTGGTGCGGCCGATCCAGGCGCTCAGATCGACATCATGATGCCGAGCTCGCGCAAGCATCACCAAACCCAAGCCGATGAGCTGGGTGGATTTAGCCTCAACGTGATCGCCCAGTCGGGAGAGGCGCTCCGGATACGGCAAGGTCTAACCGATGAACAAGGGACCGTTTGGAGTGCGCCTGTTCGCAAGCGCGCCCCGGCCTCTGGTATGGCTTACCCCGCCGATCAATTGCGCCTATCCTGGGCTGATGACTCGCTAACCGTCACCGGTTTGGGGGGAACCGCCGAAGACGCCACGGGTGTCTCGGTCGGTCTAATGGCTTTGGGTGAAACGCTTCTGCCCGACGTCGAATCAGCGACCGCGCTGCTCGATGAAACCGGCGGATTCTCGGCCTCGGTAGCCGGCGTCCAAGCGGGCGATCGTTTGGTGGTGCGCCAAACTTTTGGGAGCCAACACAGCGAACCGGTGGTGTTAACCGTTCCAGCGGCCGATGCTTGGCTAAGCGCCGGCGATCTTCGGCTCGCTGTTGCAGCGTGTCCATGCGGCGATCCCAACTGGAAACTTGTCCAGCTTGAACCCGGCTCGGTGACGGCTGACAGCTCCATTCGCATCCAGGCGGGAGCGCCAGGCTTAGAAGGTGCCTTTGATCCAGCAGCCGGGAGCGCCGGTCCTGAGCGGTCAACGGCCTCGGGCTGGAGCCTCAACTCGGGCAGCGATGGCGGCAGCGGGCAGCGCTTAGTTCATATCAAGGCGGGCATGGCGCTGCAGATCGCCGTTGGAGATGCTGCACCAGCGCAAACCGCGCCGCGCAGGCTCGACCCAGAGACCATCGCCGTGCTCGCACCCAATGAGGCGGGCGACGTGGTCTTGGTCGGGGCGACCGGAGCGGCTCCGAGCGGCAGCGTCATTGAGGGTGAAGTCGATGGCGGGTTGTCCGTCCGTCGCGAGACCGCTCAAGATGGCTCGTTTTCACTGATCGTGCCCGGTCAGACCGGTCAATCGATCACCTTGGTCATCGATCTACCGAGCTGTGGTTGTCAGAGCGCTCCGCTGGTCCTCGAGATACCGGGTCAAGGTGATCGCAGCGCAACCCTTCCGGCGATGAATCAGCAAGTCCTGCAAACCTGGCGTTTGCCCAATGCGGTGCACGTCGGAGGCGGCGCAGGAGCCGCCGAGCCTGGCGCAACGATTCTAGCGATGGTTGGGACGACCGCCGCACGAACCTTAGCCGATCCGACGGGAGCCTTTGAGCTTCGATTGCTCGGTCAACCCGGCGATGAGATCGCTCTGCGTGCTCAGCGCGGCAGCGCTCGAAGCGACTCGGTGAGCGTGTGCGCTCCTCAAGTCGCGAGCCAAAACGGGCTGGCGATGACCCGCTGCGGTTCACGGTTCCAGCTCTCGGGGAGGCCGGGAACTGGAGTCCCCGGTGAAACCATCACCTGGACTCGTCTGGATGTGGCACCGCAAACGACGCTTCAGCAGATCATCGGCGCTAACCGCGCAGGCTACGTCGCATTTTGGCGAATCCCTCAAGAGGCTCGCGTCGCCCTGACCAATTCCCGAGGCGACGTGCTCGCCGCCAACCACTCGGCGCCGGCGAGCGAAACGCCGCTGACGGTCATCGGACCTTTTGACGGACAGTACATGCTCTACGCACCACCTGGCGCGATGGCTCAGGTCAACACGCTCTCGCTCTGGAAGGGGCTCGGCGCCCAGCAACGATTTATAGCCGAAGCGCGACGGGGGACCAACGGCGCGGTCGAGCATCGACTCGATGCGGTGGGTGAATGGCTAAACGCCTACGAAGTGAGCTCTGTTTCGCACTTCCCCTACTTGCTCAGCACACAGACGAGCCCCGCTGAAGTCCTCCCAAGGTCGGGTTGGAGCACTCGCCGAGAGGGCGGCAATATGGTGATGACGTATCAAGGAACCGCGCTCAACCCGAGCGATCGTTTGGTCCTCTTTGATGCTGAATCACTGCAAGAGCTTGCGGCAGCACAACCCACCCCGACCGTCGGCGAAGACGTCCCCGAGGGACAGGTTGATGTGGAGCTCAGCGCGGCGCTTGAGGTGGGCGAAACCGCCTGGTTTGTTCGCTTCTCAGAGGCGGGCAGCTCAGTCCCTTATCGCCTGCACACACCCGATGGAGATCCGATCGATGAAGCCGTAGACCTGACCGGTGACCGGCTCTCAGATGCGTTGCGAGACACGGACAACGACGGCGTACCGGACCTCGCTGACACCGACAGCGATAACGACGGCATTAGCGACGCAAGCGAAGCCGGCGATGACCCCGCAGCGCCACGCGACACCGATGAAGACGGCACACCCGATTACCGTGACTCTGACAGCGACGGTGACGGCTTAGCGGATGCTTATGAAGTCGGCGACAACCCGGGACAACCCCGAGATACCGACGGTGACTCGATCGCTGATTATCTGGATGAGGACAGCGACGGTAATGGGATCAATGATGCTATTGAACGCGGCGATGGGGAGACCCCTCCGGACCTCGATGGTGATGGCGTCGCTGACGTCCTTGATACCGATGATGACAACGACGGCGTCAGCGACTCCGTCGAGATCGGCGAGGACCCGAACAGTCCTTTGACATCGGTCGACGGCGCAGCTCAGGACTATCAAAACCCCTGCTACCCTCGCGCACCGCTCGCGCACAGCGTACGTCCAGTGTCACAGAGCGATCTCGTCGTGGCGCTGCCGGATTGGGTCGTCGCGAACGAGTCAGGTCCTTTGACGACTGACCTTCCGCCGACAGGCGAAGGCTGCGATCGGCCCGACCTTGAAGCTGAGCTCATCCGTCGCCCGGCGGGTCTTCGCTACCGCAACACCGAAGCGACCATCGTTGGCGCAACGCTGGTTCGCCACTTGCCAGCCGAGCTCGATGAGCTCGCCCCCTGGCAACGCCCGATTGCGTTCCTTGATTCGGCGCTAGGGAGAGCCCAAAGTGGCGGGCTAACCATGCAGGGTCCGGGCGCCACGCGCCTTGAAATTGGTGGTCATCCCGCGGCGACTGCGTCGGTTCAACTGACGATCGCGGGCATGGCTTCAGAAGCCGTTCTTGAGGCTCTAGCCGGTCATCTCTTGGCCGACTGCCAAGCCGATGAAAACGACCAAGTCACCTGCCCTCAACGTACCATTTTAGCGCGCGACCCTGCGGGCGCCGAAGGCACGAACTTTGAATTGACCATCACCGCTCGTGCTCGCTGCGCAGGTAAGCTAGATCTTCAGATTGGTCTATCCAAGCTTGAAGGTGATGCGGGCGCGCTAGCGCTGGCGACGGCGCACAGTCGAGTCCTCGGTCAAGGTTCTATTTGGGCACAGACCGGGGCCAGCCTCGAGGCGGTCTGCCTGGACCGAACCTACGGAGCCGCAGGCTCGGCGGTCGACTTTATCTTCGTGGTCGACGGCTCGGGTTCGATGGCCGAAGAACAAACAGCGCTCGGTCGAGCGGTCAGCCACCTCCAGACCGCGATGGGTCAAGCGGGCGTGAACTGGCGGGCGGCGGTCACCACGATGGACGCAAGCCCCGAAGCCGATGGCGGAGACGGACAGCTGCTCGGCGGCGGATTCACCTCCGACGTCGCCACGCTTCAAAACCTGGTCACGAGTGTAGGGATCGCTGGTGATGGTCGTGAGTATGGCATGCGCGCGCTGCGTCGAAGTCTTCAACGCGCCACCGCTGGTGAACGCGATGGTAGTGCTTACCGACTGCGCCCTGGGGTGCCGGTAGCCTTTATCGTGCTCACCGACACCGAGGACCAATCGGTGCGCCAGCAAGGCTGCAACGAAGCCGACGCCAACCGCGATGGACGCTCGGATGATGCCGAATGTGTGGATCGAGCGATCGAGCCCACGCTGACCTTACTGCGCGGCGAGCTCGGTGAGCTTGAAGCGCCCGAAGGACAGGATCAGCTGGCTCGTGTCTATGCGATCACCAGTCACCCGAACGACCAATGCTTCGAAGCCGAGAGCTACGGCTGGGGCTGGCGTGCGGTCGCTGCAGCAAGCGGCGGGTCAGTGGGCAACATCTGCGGGGTCGATTTAGACTACACGGAGCTGTTGCGGCGCATGGGTGAGCAAGCGATCAATATCCTGCCCGAGCTTGGAGACGGTCGTGATCTGATCGAATCGTCGATTCAGATCACCACCGGCGCCGAGGACGCTCGCAGCGCTCGCGATGCCAGCTTGTGGCGAATGAACGCAGCGACGCATCGCTTGCGCTTGCTCGATGCTGCTCGACCCAATCCGGGTGAGCAGCTCGGTTACTCAGGTTGGGTCTGGGCTCGCTGAGGCTCTAGGTGTCGAAACCATGAACCTGCGCCCATCGGCGTAGGCGCAGCGCGTTGAGTTTGATGAAGCCATCTGCGTTGGCTTGATCGTAGACGTCTTCGGCTTCGAAGCTGGCGACCTCTTCGTCGTACAAACTCTTGTCCGCTTTTCGTCCGACGACCTGAAAGCCGCCTTTGTAGAGCTTGAGTCGCACCGTCCCGTTGACGTGCTCTTGGCTCGCATCGATCGTCTTTTGCAGCAGCTCGCGCTCGGGAGCATACCAAAACCCGTTGTAGATGAGTTTGGCGTAACGCGGGACGAGCTCATCTTTCCAATGCGCGACCTCGCGATCGAGCGTGATGGACTCCAAGGCCCGGTGCGCCGGCAGCAACAAGGTGACACCAGGCGTCTCATAAACGCCTCGACTCTTCATCCCGACAAAGCGGTTTTCGACAATATCAACACGCCCAACGCCATGACGTCCTCCGATGTCATTGAGTAGACTCAGCAACTCAAAGGGCTCGAGCTCTTGCCCGTTCACCGCGACGGCGTTGCCTTCCTCAAATCGAATCTCAACATATTCAGGCTCGTCAGGCGCTTTGGTCGGATCCACGGTCAACTTGAACATCTCTTCGTCCGGTTCCCGCCAAGGATCCTCAAGGATACCGCCCTCAAAGCTGATGTGCATGACGTTTCGGTCCATGCTGTACGGCTTCTCGGCGCTGGCTTCGACCTCAAGCCCGCGCTCATCACAGTAGGCGAGTAAGTCGGCTCGACCTTTGTATTCCCAATCACGCCAAGGTGCGATGACCTTGATGTCCGGGTTTAAGGCATAAGCGGTCAGCTCAAAACGGACCTGATCGTTGCCCTTACCTGTGGCGCCATGGCTGATCGCATCTGCCCCTTCAAGACGGGCGATCTCAATCATCCGCTTCGAGATCAAGGGACGAGCGAGCGAGGTGCCGAGCAGATAGACACCTTCATAAAGGGCGTTGGCTCGAATGGCAGGCCAGACAAAGTCGCTCACGAACTCCGAGCGCAGATCATCGATATAAATCCTGCTGCCGGCTGCATCGGCCTTAGCCTGCAGCGGCTCAAGCTCTTCGCCTTGCCCCAAATCGGCGGCGAAGCAGACCACTTCGCAGTCGAACTCTTCTTTGAGCCAATGGAGAATTACAGTGGTATCTAAACCCCCACTGTAGGCTAAAATAACTTTGTTCACCGAACTCATAAAACGCTCCTCGTGGCGGAGCGTTTACCGAGGTTCGGTCCCTGTGCAAAGACGGACTGTGCGTGCGGGCCCTCAGGCCTCGGGCGTCACGATCACCGGAGCGCTCATGGAATTGTCCAGATCGGTGGGAGGCAAGGTCTCATCCGCGCTGTTCACGCGCTGGGTAAGCCAGCGGATCATGCGCAATTGTTCCTCTTCGGTTCCGTCATCCAGCAGCTTTTTCCCTCGCTCGATCAAGCGCTTAAGTCGGTCTTGATCTTGTTCGGGCGTTCGACCCATTTGACGATCCAGCAAACCGAGCAGGCGATTGAGATGGTTCTTGGCGTGGGCATGTTCGCCATCGATCATCCGCACCATACGCTGGCTTCGATGTTGTGCAGAGAACTGTTCGACCTCTTCAGGATCGAGCCCGGAGGGGGCATGCATCGCACATTTGATGGTCTCTCGAGCGTCTCCGCTGCGGGCATTAAGCTGCACCACTCCGCTCGCATCAAGGCTGAACTCAAGATTGATTCGCACCGAACCGCGTGGCGCTTTTCGTAGCTTAGCGAGCTCGAGCTTACCCAACATTTCATTGCGCGACGCCTTGTCCGAGCGGCCCTGGCGAACCACCAAGCTGATCTCGGTTTGATTGTCACGGCTGGTCGTTAGCTTACGCGTCGAAGCCGTAGGAATTCTGGCGTTGCGAGGGACAATGACCTCGAAGCGGTCGTGCGGGAGCTCGATCCCCAGATCATGAGGCGTCACGTCCATCAGCAAAATACGGTCGGTCAAACCGTTGAGCGCTGCCGCTTGAATCGCCGCCCCCATCGCTACCGACCGGTCCGGATCAATGTCCGTTGATGGCGGGGTACCGCAAACGACCTCGAGGCGCTTACGCACCATCGGCGTGCGCGTCACGCCACCGACGAGCAGCACCTCGTCGAGATCACCAAACTCAAGTTCGACAGAGTGCAGCGTGTCTTCGGTGATCTTCATGCACCGACCTACAAGGTCTTCGACTTCATGCTCAAACTGACCCCGGGTAATCTCCATGTCGACGTGGATGGGTGTCCCATCTTCAAGCGCCGACAAGAACGGTAAGCGCAGCTTGGTACGACGCTCATCGCTGAGCTCATGGCGGGCTTGCTTCACGGCTTCTTTGAGTCGCTGCATGGCTGTAGGGTCCGATGCCAGATCGACTTCATGCTCACGGCGAATCTCCCGCAGGACCATCGCCGCCATCCGCTCGTCAAAGTCCTCACCACCTAATCGAGTGTCGCCACCGCTGCCGAGGACACGATAGACTCCGTCTTCGATCACGACGATCGAGACATCGAAGGTCCCGCCGCCCAAATCAAAGATCAGGATGGTGCCGTCGGTTCGCTTCGATCCGTGAGCCAAAGCAGCCGCTGTGGGCTCATTGATCATGCGTACGACATTCAGGCCGGCGATCTCGCCGGCGACGCGTGTCGCTGCCCGCTGGGAGTCGTTGAAGTAGGCGGGGACCGTGATCACGGCTCGGGTCACCGGCTCACCTAAAAAGGCTTCCGCCCGATCCCTCAACTCCGCGAGGATTTCAGCGCAGACCGCTGAGGGCGGTAGAATTCCGCTGCGCAACTTCACCCGAGCGTCACCGCGCTGACCCGCCACCACTTTAAACGGGCTCGTTCGAAGCTGATCTTGAACCAAGGGATGATGAATACCCCGACCGATCAAACGCTTGATCCCGAAGACCGTATACTTGGGGTTCGTCACCGCCTGACGCCGCGCCAGATGACCGACCAAACGAGAGCCGTTCGCCGCTTCGGCGACGACCGAGGGGACAAAGTCACCGGTCTCTTCTGCCGAGATCACGACCGGGCCGTCACCCTGCCAAACTGCAGCGCACGAGTTGGTTGTACCCAAATCAATTCCGATGATCGGGGCGCCGCGGCGAGACTTACTCATCAGGATCCTTGCCTCGTTTTACGCAATCGTTCAGCAACGTCAGCCGCAGTGGGATCAATCTCTAGAATCCGCTGCGCGGTGCGAGCAGACTTGGCTGGCATTTCGGCGGCGTCAAAAATATCGAGCTGAATTCTCAGAAACGCGGGATTATCCGGCTCTTCAGCGATTGCCCGATCCACCATTTCCGACGCCGTCTTCAGATCTTCGCCGACTCGAAGAAGCATCGCCGCAGACTTCGCCCAGAACTCAGGCCGGTGCGGTGCGCTCTTGGCGGCGTGCATGTAGGCGACAGCGGCTCGATCCCAGCGCCCAATGCCTTCGTTGAAGTCCGCAGCCTTGATATGCTTCTCGGCGCGCTCATCGCTCGCTCGTCGCCTGAACCGCTCTTCCATCTCTTTGTAGGTTGGATTGTTCGGATCAAAGGTCCTGGCAGTCAGCATGGCGTTGTACGCTTTGACGTATTGCCTCTGCTCAGCAGCCATCATCGCATCGGCATAGATATCCTTAGCCTGAGCGATCCGGCGAAACATCGGATTCTTCTGCATGCGGCGCGCCTTGAGCGCTCTCGCCACGCGAGCCCGCTCGGCTAAGGCCGCCGGATCGACGACCTCTTTGAGCGCACCATCAGAGACCAAACGATCACGCAACTCATCTCTCGAGGTGTCGTTGAGCATCACCTCAGCGACTCGACTCAGGCGCGCTGCGTGTCGAAGAATCACAGGACCAAAGGTTCCTAGATCGTGCTCGAAGTAGGTGTCGGGATGAAAGAGCTTGAGCTTATTGTTGACCGCCTTACGAATCGCTTTGGCTTCGGCTCGGTGCGAGACGTCAAACAAAGCAAAGGCGTCAAGTTCTGTGTTGCGATCGCACCAAATGAGCTCTTTGCGCAGCGCCATCGGCAGATCGTTGACCTCCTCAAGAGGTTCTCGGGGAAATCTCATGCCCGCATAACGCCCCACACCGATCAGATCGGCTTCATGAACGGTGTTGACACGTCTCGCCACCGCGACCGGCGCGATCGAGTCCTCATCCTCGTTCGCTGCTGCGCCCAAAGAGGTTGTCTCTTCATCGCTCAAAGCGGTCGTTCCGTCAGGACGGTCAATCACGCTTTGCGCCTCTAAACGCAGCAAGCCACGGGCAATCACCATAGGAGTCGTTCCCAGCAATGCTGCCAGCTCTCGAACGGTTGTGCGTCCATCAATACGACTGAATAAATGGCGCTCATCTGCGCCCATTTGTACCGCAGCTAGGTCGATATCGGTCTGCAAACTGGGCGCAAAGTCACCCTGGTATCGCAGCATAGGATCGACACTCATGGACAGGCCTCCACCGGTACAAACTCTCCCAAACCCCGCACGCGCGACGGGACTCGTCTGGCATACAGTACCCAAGGCCAGTCAAGATTGCAGCTTTTCACGACTCAGAAAGTAGCTCGACCAGTAATCCACACTGAGCGTGCATTCGGTTTTCAGCCTCTTGCCACGCCACCGATCGCGGACCGTCGATCAGCTCGGCGGTCACCTCATCCCCTCGATGGGCAGGCAAACAATGCAACAAAAGCGCATGATCCGCTGCTTGCTTCATGAGCTCATCATTTACCTGATAAGGCATAAAGACGCGGCGTTTTTCCTCCGCATCTTTTTCTTGGCCCATGGACACCCAGACATCGGTGATCAAGGCGTCAGCCCCCTCAACGATCTGCTGCGCATCGACCGACCACACCACCGACTCGGGGGCGACCTCGTTGCAGCGCGCAAACAAGGCTGCGTCGGGCTCAAAGCCCCGAGGCGTAGCGATGCGAAGTTGAAACCCCGTAATCGCCGCAGCGATCATCCAGGAGTGGCACACATTGTTTCCATCGCCGACCCACGCAAGCCGCCTGCCTTCCCAAGCCCCCCAATTCTCTTTGAGGGTCAAGAGGTCGGCTAGAATCTGACAGGGGTGATAACTGTCACAAAGACCATTAACCACAGGCACCGAGCTGTACTCCGCAAGGTGCTCGACGTTCAGATGATCAAAGGTCCGCACCACGATCGCGTCGACATAAGACGAGAACACTCGCGCCACATCGGCGACCGGCTCGCGCTTTCCTAAGCCGACCTCATAATGCTTGAGCGCGATGGCTTGCCCACCGAGTCGAAACATACCGACCTCGAAGCTCGTTCGCGTCCGCAGGCTCGGCTTTTCAAACAACAAGCCAAGAACTTTGCCTTTGAGTAAAGGCTGAGGGTGACCTGAACGGATCGCAGTCTTGATCGCTAAACCCGAGTCAACCACTCGGCATATCGTGTCGTGATCAAGGTCCCAGAGGTTACGCAGGTGCCGCATGAAGAGCCTCCTTAAGCGCATTCCCAAGTAGCGATGCGAGGCGCTCAATCTGCTCTGCGTCGATGATTAAGGGCGGCGCAAGACGCACCACTTGACCACCAGCGACCATACCGATCATCAACCCGTGCTGACGGGCGACTGCGGGCAAGTCAGGGAGCGGGTCTCCTGCCAACTCAAGGCCGCGCAGTAAGCCGCGGCCTCGCAAGCGAACCGCTGGTTTACCCGCTCCAATCAGGGGCGCAAAAGCCTCGTCCATTTTGGCGCCCATGGCACGAACATGCTCGATCAAGCCGCCCTCAGTGAGACGTCGCAGCACCACATTGGCAGCCGCACAGGCGACTGGGTTGCCACCAAAGGTCGAGGCATGGGTCCCAGGCACTAAGCATGAGGCGAGCTTTGAGCCGGCAAGGAACGCGCCGACCGGCAAACCGCCACCGAGCCCTTTGGCTAGACTCGCCCCATCTGGGGCGACGCCCTCATGGTCACAGCCCAAGAAATCGCCTGTCCGACCGACCCCTGTCTGCACCTCATCAAAGAGTAAAAAGCATCCGGAACGATCGGCGAGATCACGGAGTCCTTTGAGGTAGCCAAGCGGAGGGACGACGACCCCACCCTCACCTTGGATCGGCTCGACCATAATCGCCGCCGTGTGCTCAGTAATCGCTGCGGCCATCGCCTCTAAGTCACCATAGGGAACGTAGGAAACGCCAGGAAGCATCGGCTCAAAGCCTTTGTGATATTTCGGCTGTCCGGTGAGCGTAACGGTCGCCATCGTGCGACCATGAAAACTGTTCGTTGCGGTGATGAACTCGAAGCGCTTCGAGCCTGCGTCGTAGTGCGCTCTTCGCGCCGCCTTGAGCATCGCTTCATTGGCTTCGGCGCCCGAGTTGGCAAAGAACACGCGCTCAGCGAAGGTCGCGGCCACCAAGCGACCGCTCAGCTCCATTGAAGGAGCCGTCCAGTATAGGTTGCTGGTGTGGGTGATGCGCGCGGCTTGCGTCGCCACGGCACGCACCAACTCTTCATCATTATGCCCCAGCGAATTGACCGCAATGCCGGCGATGGCGTCGAGGTAGCGATTTCCACGATCATCAAAGAGCATGACCCCTTCGCCGCGCTCGATGACAAATTCTGGCTGGCGATAGGTGGGCGCAAAATCAGCTCGAGCCTTATCAATAGAACTCATCACTTGCTCCGATCAGCGATCTCTGTACCGACCCCTTCGTCGGTAAAAAGTTCAAGCAGAATGGCGTGTGGAACCGTGCCGTTCATAATGGTCACTTTCTGCACGCCCCCAAGCAGCGCATCGACTGCGCCGCGCACTTTAGGGATCATCCCCCCTGAGATGGTCCCCTCAGCGATCATCGGCTCCACATCGCTAATATCGAGCTGCCTGAGCAGCACGCCGTCTTTGTCTTTGACACCGTCGACGTCGGTCATCAGCAACAGGCGCTCGGCGCCGAGCTCAATGGCGACTTGTTGCGCGACGAGGTCGGCGTTGATGTTCAGAGCCACGCCGCCCGGCCCATAACCGACCGGCGCAACCACCGGAATGATCTCCGATTTCTCGAGCGTCTTGATGATCGTCGGGTCAACCGCTTCGACCGTACCGACTCGACCCAAATCGATCAGCTCGGGGGTCTGATTCGAAGGTTGCGCTTCCATCTTCTTAGCTTTGAGCAAACCGGCGTCACGCCCAGTCAACCCAACGGCTTGTCCGCCGTGACGACCAATCCGGGCGACGATCTCTTTGTTCACCTGACCCGCTAGGACCATCTCGACCACATCCATGGTCTGCGCATCGGTGATCCGCATGCCCCCATGAAACCGGCTCTCGATCCCAAGCTCTTCGAGCATCTTCCCGATCTGCGGTCCGCCGCCGTGGACGACCACGGGGTTAATACGAGCCTGTTCCAGCAAGACCAGGTCACGCGCAAAAGCCTCTTTGAGGTCTCGGTCGACCATAGCGTGTCCGCCGTACTTTAAGACGATGGTCTGTTTTCGGTAGCGCTGAAAATAAGGCAGCGCCTCTTCAAGGACCTGAGCGCGCGCTTCACGAGTGATGGTGCTCATGGGCAACCCTCCGCAACCGAACATTGTCCGTCAAAGCAAGCGAGTCCCATCAGGCAATGACGATCGCGAGAACATGTCGCCCCCGCCTCGCCGCGTGCCGCGCAGGAGAGCTCGATGCATGCGCCCAATGGACCACAACTGAAATCTTCAGAGCAGGCGGCGCCAGTCTCTAGGTAGACACGACAGAACTCGCCGTCGCACCAGTTACCCGCAAGGCAGGCTGAACCCTCTTGAACACAAGGGCTACCGGTCAGCCGCTCAATTTTGGCGGTACACACGCGGTCCGCACAGTACAAATTCTCAGCGCAATCACGAATACCTCGATCATCGGCGCAAGGCGCATTCACCCCGCGCTGCGCTTCACAGACTCGGCGATCTAGATGACAA
>Ga0315321_10003418_pt1 | contig 12333 bp, 7 predicted proteins | sample M180m21515metaG_FD_203464 | JGI IMG/M metagenome (GOLD analysis project Ga0315321, IMG submission 203464) | Ammonia-oxidizing marine archaeal communities from Monterey Bay, California, United States - M1 80m 21515 | ecosystem: Environmental > Aquatic > Marine > Intertidal zone | place: USA... | reverse complement strand
GCTCAAACGAGTTACTATTTGCAGCGGAGCAAACAATCTCTGGTGCGATAAAAACACAGTCTGCAATTGTGCAAACTCTAGAAGAGATAGTGCCGTTGCTGAATCTCTCTGAAACTACCACAACGCTTAAGATCAAGAGAAATGAGATAGCCGCGATTCCGCCCACTATCTCAGGCGCCCCCGAAGCTATAGCACTTGAAGACGCATCGTACTCGTTCACGCCAATAGTCAAAGACGAGGACGACTCCGCTTTTTCATTTAGTGTCACAAACCTGCCCACTTGGGCTTCCTTTAACAATTTGGATGGCACTATTAGCGGCGTCCCTGTCAATGCAAACGCAGGCGATACCAATCAGACCAGCATTTCAGTGTCCGATGGTTTTTCAACCACAACGCTGGGACCGTTCACAATCACTGTCGAAAATACTAACGACGCTCCAATCATTGCGGGCACACCACTAACCAATATTGCTGAAAACGCCAATTATCGATTCAAACCTTCGGCATCTGATGAAGATGTCGGGAGTGCTTTAGGCTACTCCATTTCGCCAGCAGCGCTGCCAGATTGGTTAAACTTTGACTCCCAAACTGGCGAACTGTCTGGCACGCCTCAGGATGCAGATGTTGGTAGCATCCCGGATATAATCATCAGTGTTAGCGATGGGGAGGTCGATACTAGCCTCGCCCCTTTCTCAATTACGGTGACGAACATTCCCCCTACAATCAGCGGCGTGCCAAACGCCGCGCTGGAAGATAGCAATTTTTCTTTTACGCCAATCTCAGCCGGCGGCAACAACTTCTCGGTGACCAACCTTCCCGTTTGGGCAACGTTCGACTCAAATGTAGGCAGAATTTCCGGCACTCCGGTAAATGCCAACGTGGGCGTCTATTCGAACATTGATATCAGTCTTAGCGATCTGCATGAAACTGTCGTACTCAGCGATCTTTCTATAGAAGTGGTTAACACAAATGACGCGCCTCAAATTACTGGCACACCACCAACCAGCATCAAGGAAGATGCGGTCTACTCGTTCACTCCTCTAGCGACTGATGTCGATCTGGGAGATACACTCACATACAAAATTGTTTCAAAGCCTGAGTGGGCAACATTTAGCATGTCCACTGGCACTCTAACCGGGACACCTGATAATGACGATGTGGCTGTTTATTCCGACATTGTTGTCAGCGTCGTTGATGCAGCAAATGAATTTGCAGAATTAGAAGCGTTTTCTATTGAGGTCACCAATACCAACGACGCACCCACTATCGCCGGTGTTCCCGCAACGGAGGTGCTCGAGGATTCACTCTATCGTTTTAATCCGTTAGCTGAGGATGTTGATATTCCCTATGGTGATGAGATTTCTCTGACCCTGACACTGGATCAAGCAAAGCCCGACTGGTTATCCTTTGATGAGATAACTGGTGCACTGAGTGGAAGTCCAAATGATGCAGACGTAGGCGTCCTGACAAATCTTGTTGTGACAGTCACTGACGGGGAAGAAACTAACAGCTTGCCTGCTTTTGATTTGACGATCACTAACATCCCTCCAACGATTAGCGGTACTCTGGAAAGTGCGACAGAGGACGTCGCCTACTCATTCACGCCAACGGCTTCCGGTGGAGATTCCTTTGTAGCAACAAACTTGCCGGCATGGGCGAGTATCAACCCTGCAACCGGTGAGATTACAGGAACACCGCTTAACGACGATGTGGGCACCACTTTCAATATTTCAATTGAATTGAGCGACGCCAACGAAACTGTCACCTTAACTGACCTTTCACTAGGCGTGGTAAACACGAATGACGCACCGACACTGGAAGGAGCGCCGCCAGATTTCGCGTTTGTTGGTGCGCCTTATAATTTTACTTTGGTGGCCAACGATGTCGACGTAGTGGATGTTTTGCTCTTTACTGACAACCTGCCTCTTTGGGCAACACTTGACGCAACCAACCCTTACTTACCGAAGATAACAGGCACTCCCACGATCAAGGATCTAGGCACATCAACAATCCTTGTCACTGCTGATGATCTAAACGTAGCTGCCGCTACTGAATTTGAGTTTATATTAGAAGTGGCAAACGGAACAATTGTCAGCTTGACCTGGGACAATCCTACTCACTATCAGGATGGCAGTCCTCTGCCTACTTCAGAACTTTTCGGATATGAGATGACCTATACAAAAGATGGCGAGCTCTCTGTGACAGCGCCGATTACAACTGGTGCTGGTGGTTCGACAACATACACTTCGCCAATTCTAGAGCTTGGTAGCTACACATTTACAGTGAGGGTCTTTGACTCAAATTCTGATCTGAGCCAAGCATCTGATGAATTGCTCGCGATTCTTAATAACTAAACAGGAACTTTTACACTACTAAAGAGAAATTACATTTGTCCAAACATTCATCTAAATACCCGGTTTATCAAACAAACGCCGAAGCTGCGGGCAGGCAAAAAAGAATGTCAAACGAATCTAGTGATACGCCTAAGAAAAGTCATATTAATCAACAGCCCGATTTCATCGGAATTGGTGCGGCTAGATCCGGAACCACTTGGATTTCAGAGCAACTTTCTCAACATCCCGCTGTCTGGATCCCTTCGCGTAAAGAATTGCATTATTGGACTCGTAAGGAAAAATATAAGTCGCCTTCTTTCTTAGGACAAAAAAATATTGCCGTCCGATATTTTTTTTCGCACTACTCCTTCGATCTTTGGCTGAGATTCATCAGAGCTATAGGAAAAAGCTTCATAGATATGAATGCTAAAAGCTTAAAATGGAATCTATCCTACTTTCTAGGGCGACCTAATAATGAATGGTACTCAGGTTTGTTCGCTGGACATCCAGAGAAGATTACAGGCGAATTCACGCCAGCATACTCACTCATGGATGACGAGGATGTTTCTGATCTCGTAAGTGCTTATCCAAAGATCAAAGCCATCATGATACTTCGCAATCCTATCGAAAGAGCTTGGTCCACGATTCTTTACCACGACAAACGAAGGATGATATCTATCGCAGATATGACCAGAGAAGAGATCAAAGAGTACCTCAGCAAATCTCAAATTCTGGAAAGATCTGATTACCTATCTATTATTAATCGTTGGTCGAGCCGGCTAGCCAAAGATCAACTACTAATCGTTTACTATGACGAAATATCAAACAATCCGGCTAAGCTTTATGCCAAAATAGCAAAATTTCTTGATTTGGATCCTGGGCGCTCTATGAGTTCGAGTTTTGCGAAAAAAGTGAACGCATCAAAGCCCGAGACTTTACCAGGCTGGTTAGCTGAGCATCTAAAGGCGCAATACATTTCGGCATTAAAGCAGATGGCATTGCAACTCGGAGATTATCCAGCTGCTTGGTATGAAGAATACAAGTAATACTCTGTAGCAAGGCTTTTCGACACTAATAACCAAGCGTACTAGAGATATCGCCGGCTATTTCGTTGACCATACGAAGATCTTCGCGGCTCAAATTTTTCCTCCATCCCAAATCTTCCTTGATTTCATTCAATGGACGAAATCTCGCGCGGTTCCCCGCTATTGTATGTCTGCGGGCTAACTCTTCAACCGGAGTTAATCCCTGCTTGGGAATTTTTAGAAAATTATGAATTTGCTCCAAGGAATCTTCCGTGTTTGCACATATGTCCTCATATTTAACTTGCATCCACATGTCTTGATCTACGCCCTTAAGTAAATTATAAGTACGGCGATTAAGCTTTGCCCATGAAATAGCTTCCTGCCTAGCAGTCAAGCGCTTTTTTCTCAAAGCTGACCAAACAAGACCCCTAACATCTCTTGTTAGAAACAATATTTTTGTCTTAAGCTTCGAATATTTTACTATATCACGCATTTGCAAGGGGTCTTTAGACGCGTCAACAACCCCGGAAACATTGCGGTGATTTGCATAGCTTGTTGCGACAAAATCACGGTTCTCTATCCAGTTTCGATAGGTACTCGAAAATCGTCCTACTGAATGGCCGGTTCCGGCATATGCGTAAGTTCTTAAGAGGCGATGAAATTTGTAAGTTATCCATGACAAAGGCGCATGAATCCCGAACTCTTCTTCCAATCCAACATCGGAAATCCTCCACGAAAAAGGAGCAGCAATAATATCTTTTTGGTAAACAGAGGCGACATCCGCTAAAACAGCACGCCAATATTCGCAGTCGAAAGGCCGCCTTCCACAACTGCACTGTCCAACCCACCGAGTTTTGTTATCTCGGTATATCTGCAGCGCCAACATATCTATTTCTCCCATGGCGGCAATATTTCGACTTCGATTGAGAAGAAGTTCGAGCATGGTTGAACCTGAGTGTCCTCGACCAACAATATAAATCATCGTAGGAGAACCTGTGGGATCCTGATAAGAGTCGTATGTCATCTGATCGCTTTAGCAACTTAAAAGTATAGTTTACCGTTAACCCACTCCAGTAACTTGACCAGTCATCAACTGACGAACGCAACTCGATTCAATTCGAGATGTATTTTATACTTCTCGCTTGCGCGAACTTTGTGTGCTCTACCAAAGCACACCTAAGTTTCATCATTTGAAAAATGAATTATTATCGGTGGCATCTCAAATCAAGAAACCTAAACGTCGGGTCACAGAGGTTTACAGACGGTGATTTCAGACAAGTACAAATGTCTCTTCGTTCACATCCCAAAAACGGCCGGAACAAGTATCGAAAAGTTACTCGGGCATTTTGAAGAACTAGACTACGGGGTACAAGATCATAGAACCCTACGCGAGATTGAAGCTATAACATTGTCTGATTTAGTGAGTCTGACAAAACGAGAGGGAATTATTCCTGCGCTAAGAGATTTACGCGGATTTCTAAGATATCCTGATCGCTTAACTCAAGAAGAACTTTCAGATTATTTCAGTTTTGCGTTTGTGAGAAACCCCTGGGCCCGCATCCATTCATGGTACAGAAGCGTCACTCGTGATAAGTACTTCCAACGTACACGAAAAATATCAGCGGATTGCACCTTTGATGATTTTCTTATTGAACATACGTGGCATTCTGAACTTAGACCTCAATTAACATGGCTCAAAAATAGGCAAGGTGAACTAGGAGTGAAGTACATTGCCAAATTCGAAAATATCGAGGAAGAAATACAAATTATAGGCAAAAGACTAAGACTTCCTTCAAAAGAGCTCCCTCATTTGCTAAAGCGCGAATCTATCGACTATCGAAAGTACTACACAGACAGCTCAATTAAATTCGTTTACGAGCTATACGCTGAAGAAATTGAAATGTTTGGCTATAGCTTCGACTAAGATATCTAATTACATAACGTGAAGTTTTTAACATGCTTGAAAACTTCTAAGTACGAAAAATCGATTCTTACTATCGTGGGATTCTGCGCTCAAACGTAGGCAGACTTTAGGGTAACTAGATTTACAATCAATTAAATGGATCGATCCCATCTTGACAAATTCGACGAAAGACATGACAACAATGTTGGATACTGAAAAACAGAAGTTGGTATATATTCTGTCACCTAGCTTTTCTGGATCTACCCTGTTGACACTTCTGCTTGCTCAACACCCGAAAATAGCAACTATAGGGGAGCTCAAAGCAACGGCAATGGGAGATATCGAGAGCTATCAATGCTCTTGTGGAAGTCCTCTGCTTGAATGCGAATTTTGGAAAACACTTCAAAGTAGATTACACGGTAAGAAAATGAAGTTTGCTCTCGATGATTTTCACACACACTTTACGTCTTCAAATGTCGTTTGGAATCGAATAATGGGCGCTCAAGTGCGTGGCAAGTGGTTCGAGCTTTTAAGGAGTTTTCTGCTAGAACACACGCCTTGCCTGAAGAGAGAGTACCAAAATAGACTTTTACATAACTGGGTATTCGCGCAGACTGTCACCGATATAATGAAACGCCCTATGTTTCTTGACGGATCAAAAGATGTAAACCGACTAAAGTATCTATTAGGTGACGATCGTTGGGATATACGTGTACTCGAAATCATTCGAGACGGACGAGCCCAAAGCAACTCACGCAGATCCAAGAATAGACGATTTATTCCTTCATTTAAGCACGCTGTTAAAGAATGGCGTTCTACTATAAAACAGATGGCCATGGTAACAAAACAACTGCCATCTGAGCAGATTTATTCAATGAGCTACGAAACACTTTGTGAAAAAACCTCTGAAGTTCTTACTGAAATATGTGAATTTCTTGAAATTGAACCACTCGGTTTTGACTGGTCAAATATTGATCTAAAGAAAACAGAGCATCATATTTTAGGAAACAATATGAGGACAAAAACCCATATAAAAATTAGCCTAGATAGCAACTGGAAAAGTGAAGTAACACAGGAGGAGCTCGGGATTTTTGAGTCGTTAGCAGGCGAACTCAATCGAAACCTAGGCAAGCGCCTTAACACCAACTACGAGAGCTAACTTGTTTCGGTTCAACGCTCATGCAACGGGGTCTTGCGAAGGGAATCACACCAACTTCAACATTTCGTTTTCGAACTGCTTCATTACTGCAGCAACAGAATGTCTAGAGTTATAGTAATCGAGCGCAGACGCCGCACACGAATTCCAAACAAATGTTTCCTCAAGTTCAATCAACGCATCCGTTAGAGATTGAACGTCGTCAACGACCCGCCCCATTCTGTGATTTGATACCACGCCATCTGGGTCAAAGGTCGTCACAAGAGGTAAACCCACACTCCAGGCTTCTAAGAAGACGTTAGGAAAGCCTTCATATATTGATGTCGAACATAATAAGTGTGCACTAGAGTAGAAAGACCCTAATTCATCATGGGAAACTCTCCCATGAAGGAACACATTGCTGAGCGCTTCGGCTCGCTGAGTCATTCGCTTCGCATATTCTGAATCTGAGTTCGAACTACCGACGACATCGAAACTATAGGTAGGGCAACGCTCCGCCAAGTCTAACAACCACTCAATTCTTTTTTCTTCTTGGAAGCGTCCGACCCAAAGTATGCGCCTACCTTCGCTGACGCTCTGACAATGCGCTAATTTGTTGACATCAGCAAAACCTTCCGACGGCATAGGTATTATGCTTGACACTAAGCCGAAGTCGGACTCAAGAAGATTCTTCTGTGAACTGGTCTGCACGACGATCTTATCTGCTCCACGCAGACCATATTTGTAAAGAATTCTTTCACGATACGGTTTCAGTGACGGCAGGTCTCGCTGACAATCAACAATAGCTGCAACTGAATACATTACTTTCCTACCATGTTTTCGAGCCCATTGAACAACTTGTCCAAGCCCAAGATCGCCGCAGTTATAGTAAATTATATCGGCATCAGCTTTATCTAGCGCAGCAAGAAGGCTGGTCCATCTTGGATAAAAAAAACGTAAAATAGGATATCCGTCGGTTCTCTTGCATATTTGCAGGTTTTTGACGCCATCGAAAAATTGGCCATCGGGATACTCATCTCCTTCGTCCCATGTGACAAGGGTGACGCCGAAACCCTGCTTCGCAAACCAACTTGCCATCAATGGCACCTGAACTTCTATTCCACCAATGTGGCCGGTGTCAATATTCGCGAGAACTCCATACGCGTTGTGTGCAACAAAACATATTGAAGGTTTCATATTCCTGTTGATTCGCCTCATCCTTTTCTTGACCGTCAAGTCCCTTCAAATATTAAACGTCGGACAAGAAATAGCAACCTTCGCGCTTTTCGACAAGTAACAAATAAATCACTTTTGTCGGCAGACATCAGCTCCGGGTTCGCTAAAGAGTTAGAATAATGAAAACACACTAGGATTCTGCTAACTTTGTTTACTGAAATCTTCTATAGGCCAATACTGTGAAGTTCCTTGGCCACGACAAAAATACTGATTGAAATATGCGTGTTGTCTTTCTTTTTTGCTTTCTGATTCTGGCTATTGTCGTAAGTTTCCGAGACTGGTACAAAGGCCTTTGCTTGGCGATTCCAATTTTAGCTGTCCTTGAGCGCAGGGATATTCCTCGCGGCTTGTTTAATATTGACGGACTGAATCCCTATAATATTTTGTTGGTTTTCGTTCTGATTGCGTTCATGTTTCAAAATGATCGCACGGTGCCCCCCCCCACCATCAACCCAAATATTAAAAGATTATTGACTATATACTTTATCCTGTTTTTTACAGCGTTTATTCGACTGTTACTCGATTACGATAGCCTGCAGGATTTTTACGGTGCCAAAAACTTGGCCGTTCCATCGTTGATCGATCTAACAAAAGATGAATTTATCAATAGGGTTAAATGGGTGATTCCTGCCTACTTGATAGTTCGGGGGTGTAATACTCCGGAAAGGATAAAACTCTGCCTACTCAGCCTGCTCGTCACTGGGGTATTTATCGCGTTGCAAGTGATTTCTCGTATGTTCCCAACGCTGTTTGATGGAGATGACTTAGGGGACAGAGCCCTAAGAGTGCTTGATCAAACAATTGGATATCACAGAACCGATTTGGGCGGAGTACTCGCAGGTTTCGCGTGGGTAAGTATTGCGCTTATTGTTACTGCTCAATCAAAATTATCCCGGGCTGGATACATTTGTGCGTTTGCCGCTTGCACACTCGCTTTATTCCTGACTGGCAGCCGCGCTGGGTATGGAGCCTGGGTGATATGCGGAACCCTTTTTATCACTATTCGTTGGAGGCGCCTTATTTTACTCGGACCTCCGATTGCGTTACTCGTGATAATGTCAGTACCCGGCGTGCTTGATCGAATGACTGTCGGTTTTTCAGAGGAGACTTACTCAAATCAGGCGCTAAAAGGTGATCAGCTAGGCATCGTCGATGAAGAAGGGCGAGATCTTTATCAAATAACATCAGGAAGAATAGTGCTCTGGGAAGTTGTCTTGAGAGAGATTCAGGCGGCACCTATTTTCGGACACGGCATTCTTGGATTTAGAAGTCGAGCAATAAATCTTCAACTAAGCGAGCAGGAGGCCGGGACTGCTATCTCCAATGTTGGCCACTCCCATAGTGCCTATCTTGACCTCATCGTTGATGGGGGATATTTCGCATTCGTATTCGTACTTGCGCTTTATGCTCTTGTTTTGATCACAGCATATAAAATTTTTGCGTCCAAAGACGCTCAACCCTTAAAGATAGCCGTTTCGGGATCTGTCATTAGCCTCGTTGTATGTCAACTGGTCGCATACACGGCTCAAGGAACCTTCTGGCCTCATCAGATAGCTACATTCATGTATTGCAGCATCGCACTATTGTTGTCAACTGAACAGACACAAGCCAAAGCGTCTGATTCCTATGCAGATCGCAGGGAAACTGAATCGACACCTCCCCCATTGTGGACCCAAGTCAGAACTTAGCAGTAACTTAAATTTTTAGTTCACTTACAAAAAAATACAACTCCATACCTGACGCCGTTACTAAAAAAAACTCACAAGGAGATATAATCTTGCTACGTCCCTGCGCTTAGAAAAGGAATATCATGAAATCAAAAACCGCACTCTATTGGACTCTAATACTACTAATATTGAATATCACGCTGCCATCTGCTGCGAAGGAGCCAGGTCAAGCCACGGATCTAAGGCTCGCTGGCATTACCCGAGCTGGGCTTGGACTAGGGATTCCCGCTCCTGACGGGCAAGTCCCCGCCGCCATCATGCCGGTCCTACCCACAAGGGAAAACCAAATAGCCGCATTCCCTTACGACCCTATCACTCTCGAAACCCCAACTTGGGTGGACGGCCCAAAGCAATACTATGTAGATTCGTCTATAACCTGCGACGACACTAACAACGACGGTAGGGGATCCGAGGCCAGCCCCAGATGCACCCTGCCTAATGTGGCGAAGAACGGTTCCTGGCAACTTGAAGCGGGAAGTCAGGTTTTTATTAAAGGGAATGGCGCAACTTACGGAGATCAAGACGACATATCGGAAATGCGTCTGGCGGGTACTGCTGCGGAGCCTGTCTGGATCATTGGTGTAAATGCTCCGAGCACGCCCCGATGGACTAATCAGCCCCTCATGGATTATGAAAGGTTTCAAAGCGGTCCCGGGGGCACGGTTACCCACACTATTTTTCATAACCTTCACTTCCACAGTGACACCGACGACTTCAGAGGAGCATTTCAGTCCACTGACGGTGGAGATCCGCATGAATACATTACACTTCGACACCTGTCTTGCAGCGGATCCGGTCTCAAAAATATTGGCGGGGTTGAATCAAAACAATCGAGGAGATGTTTCCGGGTGCAGGCTTCCGAAAACAACCCAATCCGATTCGTTTTCTTATATGACTTAGACATTTTCGGATTAGGACGCTGGGTGGACGATTTCGAAACAGACAAGGACATGCACGGGCTGCAATTGCAAGGACCGGTTTACTACTACTGGTTGATGAACTCGAGGATATATCACAACCAGGGGGATAGCATACAGTGTTCGAACTCCAACATTTTCGATTTTAAGCATGCCACTCGACCTCACTACGTGTACATCGGGGGCAACGAATTCTATGAAAATTATGAGAATGGATACGATTCAAAAGGTTGCTACCATGTCATCTTTTCAGAAAACTACATTCACGATTTTTTCAATGCGATCAAACCAGCTAATTCCACTGCGGTAACAACCGCTCAAGACGGCGAAAGCTATCTGGGGGACAATTTTGCCTGGTTTGTAAATAATCGACTCGAAAATGTTGGCGACGCTTTTTCCTATAAAGGAACAGAGGATGACGCCTTCTCTTCTATTCTGGGGAACATCGCTGTGAACATCACAGGCAATGCTGCGTTTCCTATTGAGGGGCGTTGCACCACTAATGGTAAAATGATATCGACATGTGGTGACGGCATGTTCGCTGCTTTAAACACAATTGACTGCGGCCAAAATTCTGCAGCAGTCAGAGCAAACCGGAGCGGAGGCTCGAGCGATCCAGCGATTTCGGATGCCGATAAAAACGCTGAAATTTCATTCATCGGGAACATTTTCTATGACTGCACTCAATCTCCTAACGATTCCAACTCAACTCACGGGTTCGAGAGCTCAAATTCAAATTGGATATTAGATTATAGCTACAACGTCGACTTTAGGACCTTTTCGGATGGCATTGTACTATCCAAATTTAACGACACCGAAATTGGAAATTTGACAAACATCGACCCACTGATTACTAACCCAACGAACGATCTCTCCACAGGGAACTATGAAATTCAGCTGGGCTCTCAAGCTAGGCGACTGATTACCACCGAACCTAGCGTTTATAGTCTTTTTCCAGACTTGTATGGGCTTGATATTCGCAAAGACTTAAACGGCAAAACATGGAAACCAGGCAGCGTCTTAACGCCAGGAGCATATCAATAGCCTATTAAAAAAGACTCTTGTTCGGCGTGAACTCTAATCGATACCAATGCAGAGCAAGGATGTCTTTTTGCAAAAAGCTGTTCGTATTAAAATCTATCTTCTTACCCCCTCTCTCATACAAATTGAACGTTGGAAACGATAACCTATGTCTGATCTAACGGGAAAATCACAGTTAGCACAGAATATTATCGTGAGCTGGTTAGTTCAAATACTCATTCTTGTCGCTGGCTTGATTATTCCGCGACAAATCAATGACAATCTCGGTTCAGTTTCGCTTGGAATTTGGGATCTCGGCTGGGCAACTTTTCGATATCTAACTTTACTTAACATTGCCGCGGGATCGTCGCTCAGCCGATACTTTGCATTTTATAGATCAAACGACAATCTTGAGAAACTGAGATGTTCAGTTAGCGTCTTCTGCATTCTCCAATTAATTTCGTCCGCAATAGTTCTATTATTCACTACGATTATATCCATAAGTGCCGACCTAAATACAAAATCATCTCCAGAGGCTCATTTTTTGGTTCTGGTATTTGGCCTAGCGCTTGCAATAAAATTTGTCGGAAATACGGCAGGTGGCGTAATCACAGGCTCACACCGTTTTGACCTTCAACACTCTATAAACGCAATCCAAGATATCGGGATAGCCTTGGGCGTTGTCGTAGTACTAGCTCTGGGTGGCGACATTATAGACTTAAGCTACGTCGTCTTGGGCGCTACGATGCTCACAGTTACTTCGAGAATCATTGTGGCGAAACGGATTTGTCCCGGCGTTAGTCTCTTGCCCAAGGTCTGGGAAACGGACGTCGCAAAAGATATGTTGATTTTTGGCTTAAAGGCAATAATCAATACCGCTCCGAGAGTCTTAACCTTTCAAACCGCATCATTATCTGTTGCTTTCATTTTGGGTCCTGCCTCGCTTGCTATCCTCTCCCGGAGCATCTCACTGCTTCACATATGTGAACAAATGATTAATAAAATTTCGGGTATGTTTGTGCCAATGTCAGGCAGCA
>Ga0315321_10003416_pt1 | contig 12337 bp, 11 predicted proteins | sample M180m21515metaG_FD_203464 | JGI IMG/M metagenome (GOLD analysis project Ga0315321, IMG submission 203464) | Ammonia-oxidizing marine archaeal communities from Monterey Bay, California, United States - M1 80m 21515 | ecosystem: Environmental > Aquatic > Marine > Intertidal zone | place: USA... | reverse complement strand
CCGTATATCAGCCGAAACGGTACGCGACCAAGCGCTCGCTGTCAGCGGACTCCTTAGCGAAAAGCTGTACGGTCCTTCCGTCAAACCGCCTCAGCCGGAACTCGGACTCAAAGCCGCTTTTGGGAGCGCGACCGACTGGACAACCAGCGAAGGGAGCGACAAATATCGCCGAGGAATCTACACTTCCTGGCGACGATCCAACCCCTACCCGTCCATGTCGGTCTTCGATGCTCCAAGCAGAGACGTTTGCATCGTTCGTCGCGAACGAACCAATACGCCTCTCCAAGCCTTGGTTACACTAAATGATCCCGTTTACATAGAAGCATCGCAAGCTCTAGGCCGAGTCTTGCAATCCACAGAAGGAACTCTAAACGACAAAATCGCTCAGGGGCTTCGGCAATGCCTCGTCCGCCCTGCTTCAGAAAAGGAAATCGCGACGCTGGCTAACTTGTACAACGCCACCCAATCGCGTTTTGCCAATGCCCCCGAGAGCGCTTTGCAAATGGCGACAAACCCCATTGGGCCGCTTCCGGACGGAGCCGATACCTCCGAATTCGCAGCCTGGACAGTAGTTGCCAATGCCTTGCTCAACCTCGACGAAATGTTTCTAAAACGATGAATCCAATACTCGAAAACATTCAAAACGCTACCCGGCGCCATTTCTTAAAGCAAACCTTCGCCGGGCTTGGAGGAATCGCTTTGGGCTCGCTCGTAAACCCTTCTCTCGCATCGTCGATATCCGACCCGCTCGCACCCAAAAAACCGCATTTTCCGGCCAAAGCCAAAAACGTCATTTATCTCCACCTCACAGGTTCCCCTCCCAACCTGGATATGTATGATTACAAACCGGAATTGATTAAGCGCGACGGCCAAAACTGCCCAGCTGAATTCATCGAAGGCAAACGATTCGCATTTACCTCGGGGACGCCGAAGCTTCTGGGAACCGAGAGAACCTTTAAGCAATACGGCAAAGGTGGCCTTTGGATGTCCGACGCGATCCCCCACCTCCAAACCGTCGCCGACGAGATGTGCATGATCCATTCGATGAATACGGATCAATTCAATCACGCTCCAGCCGAACTGTTCACCCTGACCGGTTCGTCTCGCCCTGGACGCCCCTCCTTGGGTTCCTGGGTTACATACGGACTTGGATCCTCCAACAAAGATCTACCTGGCTTCATCGTTCTCATTTCAAGCGGCACACAACCAAACGGAGGCAAGAATTCTTTTGGTTCCGGCTTCCTTCCATCGGTTTACCAAGGTGTGCAATGTCGTTCAAAAGGCGACCCGGTCCTTTACGTTTCAAATCCCAAAGGCATGGATCGAGAAACGCGCCGCATGAGCCTTGATGCTATTCAAGAAATCAACGAGTTGCACGCCGACGAATACGGCCATCCGGAAACGCGTACGCGAATTTCCCAATACGAACTCGCTTACCGCATGCAAACTTCGGTTCCCGAAGTGATGGATATCAAAGCCGAGCCTAGCAAGCTCATCGAAGACTACGGAGCCGAACCCGGAGCTTCGAGTTTTGCCAACAATTGTCTGCTTGCCCGCCGTCTCGTCGAAAAAGGCGTTCGCTACGTTCAACTTTTCGACTGGGGATGGGATTTCCATGGGACAAACGACAAGAATGGCCTGCGAGGTGGTCTAACCGACAAATGCGCCTCGGTCGACAAACCGATCGCTGCTTTAATAAGAGATTTGCGAGATCGCGGTTTGCTCGACGAAACACTCATCATTTGCGGTGGCGAATTTGGACGCACTCCATTTCGGGAGGGCCGCACCGCTGCATCGAACGTTCTTGGCCGCGACCATTATCCCGATTGCTTTACGATGTGGATGGCCGGTGGCGGAGTTAAAGGCGGCTACAGCTACGGTGCGACCGACGAACTAGGGTTTTCCGTAACCGAAAACAAAGTACACATTCACGATTTTCAAGCGACTATCATGCACCTATTAGGCTGTGATCACGAGCGCTTGACCTACCGGTTTCAAGGCCGCGATTTCAGGCTCACCGATGTCCATGGAAAAGTAGTGAAAGACCTCATCGCGTAGTTCGAGAACTTTCTATTCCACAATCGAAAATCTCGCAGATTTCCTGAATTGACAGCTCCCGAGCAATCGGGACTCTGCTGAAAACATCCCATCCCCGGGGAGTACATATAAAATCCGACCAATACCCTAATTTCTCTCTATCACGAATGACAGATTCAAGCTTTGATAAAGATCTCTTCCTCATTTACTTCAGCATTTACATCGTCGCCATGGTCATCCTCGGCTGGTGGGTATCTCACAAGCAAAAGACAGGCGACGATTTTCTTCTCGGTGGTCGAACAGTTCCTTTCTTCCTAGTATTGGGTACGACCATTGCGACAATGGTGGGAACCGGATCGAGCATGGGAGCTGTAGGGAAAGCCTATGCACAAGGCTGGGCAGGCGCTTTATTTGCAATTGGCGGAGCTATAGGGCTTTTCTTTTTGGCCAGATTCTTCGCAGACGTGCGCAAGTATAATTTTATGACGCTCTCGGAAGAGATATCCTTTTACTACGGCGGGAATCGTCTCATCAAGGGAATCGTTGGCCTGATTATATTCTTCGCATCCGTCGGCTGGCTTGGGACTCATATTCTAGGTGGAAGCCTTTATTTAAACTGGATTGTCGGAATCGATATGACGGCCGCTAAGATTATCGTCGCCTCCGGATTTACGATCTACGTAATCATCGGCGGGTACACTGCAGTTGTTTGGACCGATACCATTCAAGCGGTCATCTTGTTTTTCGGATTCATTCTGATGGGCTTTCTTTGCCTCAACAAAATCGATGCCTGGAATCACTCTGAAGTTCTTTTCGACCCGCAGTACTTCGCTTTTCTAGACTCGAGCAACATTCTCACTTCTCTAACTGTCGTTATCAGTATCTTTATAAGCGTCGTAACCGTTCCATCATTCAGGCAACGCATCTACTCTTCCAAAGATAAATCAACAGTTCAGAAGAGCTACTATATTTCAGGTTTCTTGTACCTTCTCTTTGCAGTCATTCCCGTAATCATCGGCATCACCGCATTCAACCTCGTGCCAGGATTGACGAAAGCCGATCACGCGTTTCCCGAGCTCGTCACTACGATTCTTCCAACAGGAATCGGTATAATCGTTCTAATTGCTGGACTGAGCGCGGTTATTTCATCTGCCAGCTCCGATGCGATTGCCGGCACATCAATCCTCCTTCGCGACCTTTTCATACTCTTCACCGGCAAAATGCCACCAAAAGAAAAAGCAATCTCCTACTCACGCTACGGAGCCACTTTTACATCCGTTTGCGCTGTTCTCTTTTCTCTCCTATCCGATAATATTTTCGATTACATCAAAGATATGGTCGGCATTGTTATGAGTGGCATGTTCGTCTGCTGCATGTTCGGCAGATTCTGGAAGCGCTGCAATTGGCAAGGCGGAGTCGCTGCCATGATAACAGGATCGACCACCGCTTTAATCATCGTCTTCAATCCCGAATGGAAAGCGATCTACGGCGGGGTAACGATTCCTTCGGTTATCGTATCCACAATCTTCTGCGTGTTGGTGAGCCTTATTACTCCTCCAGATACCACCGCCGACGAAGAAGCGCTCGCATCCCTCGAAAAGGAGCGCGAAGCGTTTAGCTCCTAAGCGAATGGAATAGTTAGGGTGGCATTGCCAAGGCCCTTCGACCTTTCGACCGAAACCCCTCGCTTTACTAGCTTTAATCAGGGCGTCAAGATCACCTTCGTCAGACCTTCGTTCCCTTTGTGCAAACGAGCAAACCAATCCGCTCCTTCTTCGAGCGGCTTAACTTTGCTAATCAAACAATCAACGTCTATCATACCTCGAGCGATTAGGTCCAAGCACGCAGGATATTCACCGGCCGAAGCGCAGGTCCCAATCAGCATTAATTGTCGGGTAACGATTTCCTGCAAAGGCATATCAACTGTTTTCGCCAAGTTGCCGACGAGAGTACAGCTCCCCCCTTTTCGCAACGAAGCAATCGCACCCTGAACCGTAGGCGCGATCCCTACAGCTTCGAACGCCAAGTCAGCACCGCGTCCGCCAGTCGCTTCCCGGATCGCATTAGGTACGTCGACCTTTGAAGGATCGAGCCCTAGATCTGCCCCTAGTTTTTTAGCCGTCTCGAGCTTACCTACATCAAGATCGACGACTGCCGTAAATCCACAACCCGCAGCCTTCAAAGCCTGAAGGCAAAGCAAGCCAATCATTCCACCACCGAAAACGACCGCGGAATCCCCCAAATTCATCGGAGTCCGAGCAACCGCGTGCACCGCTACCGAAACGGCCTCGACCATCGCTGCTTGCTCGAAAGAAATAGCATCCGGCAAACGGTACAAAATATGAGCCGGTACCGCAACGTACTCCGCAAATGCGCCGTAACGCCGATAGTCATCGCACGAAACCCCCAACACCATGCGATTATCGCAAAGATTCACTTCTCCTCGTCCGCAATGCCAACACTTGCCACAATAGACGGTAGAATCGAACGTCACACGATCGCCTGCCTTCCACTGGCTATCAACCGCGGAACCCACTTCGGAAATCGTTCCGGCCGCTTCATGCCCCATCACAATCGGCGGAATACGCCGACCACTCGAGCCGTCCATCCCATGCACGTCGCTACCGCAAATGCCGCACGCTTTTACGCGAATTAACACTTCATTATCCTTGATGCTTGGAGATTCGATATCCTTGTATTCGAATTTCTCGTACTCAATTAGTTCTAAGGCTTTCATATTCAAAAGGGATACAATAATTCAGAGGGACGAAACAAAGGCCCCCAAAGCTAAAAGCATGACTCGGCTTGAGCATCCGTAAACGTATAAATGAAAAATTTCGGAATAAAGTGCCGCTTCACGGCCCACCTCGCAAATAGAAAACGATCCTCTTTCGACACCTGCCGAACGCCGAACCATCAAACAATCTCAAACCTCTCCGGGTAAACCGCATCTCCTGCCAGTCCTAGAACCCATTTGAAAGCGGTTGAGAACGGTTGACGTCCTATTGGTTAAAAACCAACCTCTCTCGTTAGCTACCTCATCCGCTCTACAAGCTAGAATATCTCGATGAACCTACTATCCAACTCCAAAGCCATAGGCCTCTTTTTCCTGATTTTCATAGCCTTTACAGGCCTCTTTGCCGCGAATCAGGTCGTAGTTCACTCACAGGCTTCCGAAGCATTTATGACCCAAAGAGCGCTCGACGATAAAAAGGAATTCTACACCTATCATTTTTACAAGGGACGGTTTCACGGAGGAAATCGAGCAGATCCAAGTATGAATAGAATGTCGTTCAATGACATTGTTGTCGACATGGCAAACCACCTCCAAAAGCAAAACTTCTACCCCGTTCAGGAAAATGAGAAAAGCGATTTACTGATAGTCGTTCACTACGGCGTGACCTCGATCCAACAATCAACAGACAAAATGTTGGGCTACACTTCCCTTGAGGATAAATTGGGGGCGGCGGCCTCATCCGCTCAAAGCGCAGGCGGCGGAGAAATCACGGGAGCGAGCATCAATGCCGCCTCCGACTTAGCTTTCGTTGGCAATGCAGATATAGCTGCAAACGAAGCCAATGAACTCTCTGCCAGATATCAAGCACAACTCGTCGGTATGGAGAAAGCGTACAGCGAAAGCATAGGACCGCGCGAAGAATTCGAATACAAATTTCTTTTAAAAGACGAGCGCTATTTCGTAATACTGATGGCATACGACTTTCAAAAAATGCAACGAGGCGAAGCTGAACTGCTATGGTCCACCCGATACAGCATTCGCTCGGTCGGGCAATCATTCGAACGAGCGATTAAAGACATGAATCTCGTAGCAGGCAACTACTTCGGGAAACATCTAGACGATATAGTCAAAAAGCGCGTAACCGACAAGTCGCGTGTAAAACTCGGGAAAATCGAACTCGTCGACACCGAACCCGAGGGAGAAGTGAAATAATATTTCACAAACCGCAGCGAGACCAGCATCTCCAATACGTTAAAATAAAGAGAACTCGGAACAAATTTCCAGGTGCCTCTAACGCTGTAGGTGGTTATCTATTACAGGAATAACAGAACAAGCCTTCGTCGTCCATTGGCTCGGCGCCGTAGTGACGTGAAGGTGTGAGATCGACCGCCACTAATTTCAACAACGAAACAAGCTCAAGCATTTATCCGAAAAGAGTAAAACCCTATTATCCTCAACCATCAATCCCAGGAACGTCCCAGTCCTTGAGTATCGGATGCTCGTTAGGGTCAAAGGTCCACGTATCGCTTCCAGGTGCTTGATTGTAGGTGCTGGGACCACGTGGCTTACCGAAGAAAAACTCTTCAGCGAAGTCGAAAATAGCATTAAATTCTTCCGGTCCCTGATCATGCCCTTTTTGACCGTATTCGTTCTCGGAGCCTCGCCAGTGAATTCTACACCAATCGCCAGCCCCCATCCAAGAATAGATTTCCATTCCTGCTCGCACGCCCACTTCGTGAGCTAACGCATTGTTAATGCGATCTCCCAGCGCATTGAAGTTAATGAGCGGTCTCGGTGCGATAAGAGACACTAATGTGGGAGCATCCCATGGCTGCTTATTTTGCTTTCCTACAAAATTAAAATAATGAGGATGATACCAATGAGCATTCTTTCTTAGAAAATTTTCTGCATAGTCCATTTCACCACGATACCCTTTCGGATCTCGCTGCCGCGTCGAACCAAGCGAAAACGGCCCTCCCGTCGATGGCGCAACAATCGCAATGCGTTCGTCGAAAATGCCGGCCGCCATAGCTGCTTGCCCTCCCCGGGAATGGCCTGTTACGATAATTTTTTCCATGTCGACCATACCCAATCGGTCGAGCGCATCGATAATTGGCTGATACGCCCACCCCCACGCTGCGATTGTATAGAAGTCGAATTCTGGATACAGCGGAAAAATACCTTCTTTACGCCCCACATTGGACATTTCATCAGGAGCGACCTCTTCCCTCTCGAATTCCACGACAGCATATCCTCGGCGAACACCTTCCGCCATGCTGTATGTCGGATTCGGGTGTCCGTGTTCCGGGGCATTATTAATCAAAACTGGGTATCTGTTCCTTGCCGCAGGCCGCCACAAATTGAATGTAAACGAGTGAGTCAGGCCATTTCTCGAAATGGTAATTCGAAACCCTTCCTTACGCCCTTTTACGGTAGTGTCCGGCGGATTGTATTCCTCTCCTAAAAATTGCTCAACCGAAAGTTCATCTCTCGTTGGCCGAGGCGGAACGGACCCATACAAATAACGTTGAACGAGTGCCTTTAAATACTCTCGCTGAGCTGGCCATTCCTCCAAGCTTAATACGCGACTCCCGTCTGGTTTCAAAAATGGATCGGGATGCATGGGATTGTCAGGCAATCGATCCACCGAATGAAATTCATATTTCAAATTTTGCGTGCAACCACAGGAAAAAGTAACAATCGCCACCGCATATCCTAAAGTTCGAACAAAATACCGCCTCCAAACAAACACCATATTTTAGACATAGCGCGCATTCAGGCTCAATGCATTATCTATCTTCGTCTACTTTTACTGAGCAACCAAATCTCCCGAGCCTCCCCACTTACTTGGCAAGTCCTGATATTTCGGTAATCCAACCTGCACCTCGAAAACACTCTCTTGGCAATGAATATGACAAATCGCCTCATGAACGTAACCAGATTTCGCTAAGATCGCCGCATAAACGACCGTTCTGCCATTCGGCTTGCGATTCAATATACCCGACCCGCAGCGGCGACACCAAAAACGATGACTCGTCCCTGTATCGAAGCCATCGAGTAAGTCTTCGCCTTGGACAATTTTGACATATTCATTCTTCCACAAGGCCCACGCATTAATTGGCGCAGCATGCCACAACCTGCAAGATTCGCAATGGCAAAAGCCAGCGTTTCCCGGTTGTCCGCTTACTTCGAGCTTAACGCCGCCGCACAGGCAAGCGCCTTCATAACTAGGAGAATTCATTTCCATCATTAGAATTGTAGGACTGCAGCTTGTATAATACCGCGTGAGAAGAAAAGAGTTTTCTATCGCCGCGTCAGTCTTCAACAAATACCGGTTGCCCCCAGGCATAGAATTCCTCAAGCCTTCGATCGGCACGCTTCCGAGTCAACACCACTCGCACCCGTGCATACGTATCCAACTTTTTAAGCGAAAAACCGCCTTTCGATCCGCGGACCGATCTAATAATCTCTCCACCTTTTCCAATAAGCTCAACCCGGTAGCCCTCTTCGCCCGTTTTCACCTCAAGGCCTGCCCAATCAGGTAGCGTCTCCAGCATCTCTCGCGTCTGCTGCTTATCGACCTCAACCGAATAGTTTTTTTCCACTCCGCTTGTACCGCTTCAAACAAACGCCGTTACTCGCATAAAAATCGCCTTGCTTCATCGCTTCCGTTATTGAATCAGAATCGAGACTATCCGCCCGAGCCATGACCCAACCTAAACCTGCATTCGATTTATTTGGCCCGATCGTAATAAACGTATGAGCATCATCCGATCCCACTCCATAGACGCGCATCCCTTCCGTAAGTAGATCATCCCAAATGCTCTCCGAAGTGAGTGAAGAATCCAAATAGCGCCGCTTGAACAGATTGTTCCGTTTCGTATTCGCATTATAAACTTTCATCATATGGAAATCCTGTACAGGCAAGATGTCGTGCGCCGACACGGCCGAGCTACCATGCGGATGATTCAAAATCGGTTGACCACCCGATTTCCTAACGCTGCGAACGTGGTCCTGAATCACAGAGGTCTTGGAATCAGTCTCCCGATTCTCCCAGGGAAGGAGTCCATCGATGTTCATGGCAGTCGTATGAATACCAACAGGCTTACCTGTAACTTCCTGACCCGGAATTAGAATAAAATTGCCACGCCGATCCTCAGACAGCTCAACCTCAGCCGGATCGATAAACTTGTTATGCTCGCTTAAAACCAGGAAATTGTAGCCATGGTCATGATACCATTTTGCAACAAACTCAGGTGACGAATCCGCATGTCCAGATAATTCAGTATGACAATGTACTCAACCGGATCATTTGGCTAAAGAATCTGAGCGATTACATCGTTCAGTGTGGCTGCTCGGAGATCGGCCGCATTTGAACTCTTGATGACAAAGCTTGTCCACATGAGCGTTTTGTGCCGTAAATTCAACGTAACCCATAAAACTATGATGAAAACCTTATCTCGTTCCCTTCTACACTCGCTACTCGCTGCTTCCATGCTTTTCGGAGCCACTCTAACTGCCCAGGCGCAAAAATCGCCTAAGCCCCTAAAAGTCCTCCTAATCACCGGCGGTTGCTGTCACGCATACGCTAGTCAAAAAGGTATCCTTAAAGAAGGGATCGAAGCGCGGGCACATGCCATCGTAACTCAAGTCCACACAGACGATTCCACCACCAACCCTCCACTCGCCATCTACGGAGATCCCGACTACGCAAAGGGTTATGACGTGGTGATCCACGACGAATGCGCTGCAGCGATGGCCGACATTGAAACGGTTAAAGGCGTCCTCGCTCCTCACCGAAACGGTATTCCCGGCGTCAATCTTCACTGTGCCATGCACAGCTACCGCACTGGCAACCACAAGGAAGCCTCTAATGCCGGTACAAACAATAGCCTATGGTTCGATTACCTCGGCATTCAATCTAGCGGCCACGGCCCCAAGGAACCTATAGCGATCGAAATCGTCAAAAAGAAGCACCCGATCACCAAAGTCCTCAGTGACTGGGCGACCATTAACGAAGAGCTTTACAACAACGTTCAGATTTTCGAATCCGCAAACGGGCTCGCAAAAGGTTTCCAACACCAGAAAGAACGCAAATTGAAGAATGGCAAAGTCACTCCTGCTCAAGATGCAGAAGCAGTCGTTGTCTGGACGAATGAGTATCACGACACACGCGTTTTCAGCACGACTATCGGACACTACGACGAAACGGTCGCTGATGATCGCTACCTCGACCTTGTAACTCGCGGACTACTCTGGAGCTGCAAAAAGCTCAACGACAACTACCTAAAATAGGTCTTCCCAACAGGGCATTCAAAGGTAGGGAGGAACGGCTCGGTCCTCTTGGAAACTGTTTGATAAGTCAATGTAGGAGCGGATTTACCCCGCGATTGTGCCGGTTCGCATAAAATGCAAATGAGGAATCGCGGGATAAACCCGCTCCTACAGAATAGTGAAAAAAAGATTTTCGACTTATTAAACTGCTGCTCAAATAGAGCATCCCCGAGGCATTCAATAGGTTGCGACCGATCTTCCCGCTCAGCGAGATCATTTTCATCAAAGCGTCTGAACGATTGCATCGTTCAATGGCCGCTCGGAGATCGGCCGCTACCAAAATTCGGCCCGAAGCCCTTCGACAAGCTCAGGACCTGCCCGCAGACTCCCGCCTCTATTTAGCAAACCTTACGACGCCAAAATATTGCGGTGCGTGAAAGCTGAAATCATCCGGATCACCAGGAGACCATTGACTTGCCTGTCTATTCACCTTTCCTCCCAAGCGATTAAGGTTCATTCGCCACTCGTCGCCGCTAAGAGGCGGCGTATGAACAGCGACCTCCGCAAATGACGAAAACGGAATTGCGATTTCCAAGGTCCAACTTCGATCAATGTCTGTATCATCATTTAAAGTACCGTCAATCGTCGTCGCAATCTTCACCAAAGGGTCCCAAGTCGCTTTCGTACCTGGACCTTCCGGATGAATGTGCTCGAGAGAAGCCCCGAGAACATTCATTTCCACATTAAAGTACTTATTTAATTCAGCAGGGTTCGGAGATGTAAAGACCTCCACGCAATCGTCCTCGTAAACCGGACTATCCCGTTCGGTATGCTCTCCTGAAATATACGCGTCTTCACATACGAAACTCACATAAAGGTATTCATCATCCCACAACAACCGCGTCCGAGTCTGCTCTTTCCGCCCAGCCTCCCACCAAGGAAATTCGAATGCGTCCACATCCACCGCCGATTCCCAAGCCAATTCATCTAATCGACCGTCGATCGTGATTGGTAGTTCCGTATACTGAATTCGGTATTCCTTCAACTCTCGCCCCAAGGGATCCATTTCATCAGTCACGAATATCCAAACATAGGTGACGGCCACAAGCAGAAGAAGAACTAATCGAATTTTAACAGACATGACTCATCCAGTGGTAAATCTAGAGCGCGAAACAGAAAAGCCAACCCTACGACCCAACCGCCTTAGGTCAAACCTTGTTACAATAGGCAAATCACCGAATCAATATCGAAGGTATTCCTTCCTCGCTATTCTATACCCGTTCTCGAAAACCTCTCTTTCGTGAAGAAGATCTCGAACAGAAAACGCACGTTCGATGACTTTTCTCAGCAAACCATCACCATAAAGCAGATTAAACGCTGCAACATCGCCAATGAACTCATAAGCTTCCAAGCACCATTTGAAATCATTCGGAAAAACTCTTGCAACGGTAATCAGCAAAGCAACGCCTAAACGATGGGGTTTAAACCCATTGCGATTTTCTATCCGTATACGCAATCCGCGACAGTGCTCGCCCGCGTCCTATTTAAGCTCAGGCCTAAATTCGACTGACATCAAACGAACGCCTTCAAATAGAATACTAACTTCCGCAGTCGCCTTCATCCTTTTAAATGCCCCCATAGAAATGCGAAGCCTCGAACGAAACGTAGAAATCGCTTGGTTCTCAGCCCTCTATAGCGACGACTACGAATTCCTCGGAGTACCCGCTGCGCAACTACGGATCAGCTTCGAGTGCGGCGTCGATATTGTAAAAACGGCGACCGTCTCGGTTATCAGAACATTCTCCTCCCGTCACCATTCCAACTTGACCAAGAGCCTCTTCCATTCGCAGCCGCAATGGTCGCATCGACCGAACAGGTCGATCAACTGGTAGCCATTCGAACGCAAAATCGATTTTGGTCTTCGAATCCATATCGTCATCCGTGATACCGGAGCTGAAACGCCGGCTACCGCCCAACTACTCGTTTCCCACCTCGATGCGAACGTTGGAGAGGAGATCAAGAATCGAGCCCAAGAACGCCTCCCGCCCGAAACACTCCTAACCTTCGGCAAACGTGCCTAACGCCAAAGCTCACAAAAACTCCCACCGCTCACCCTAACCTCGTAGCTACGCGAGGGACTCGCGTGAACTGCTACAACAGAGTCTTCCATCTTTTCCTCTCCTACTTACTCTCCTGAAACTTCCTAATAAAAAACAAGTTGCTCGTATATCCTTCTCCCGTTCGATCATCTTTCTTTATCGCTACGATTTCACAGCCGTTCTTTTTTGC